>Ga0193751_1002535_pt1 | contig 11037 bp, 10 predicted proteins | sample L1c2metaG_FD_143050 | JGI IMG/M metagenome (GOLD analysis project Ga0193751, IMG submission 143050) | Soil microbial communities from a riparian zone of the East river system, Colorado, United States - L1c2 | ecosystem: Environmental > Terrestrial > Soil > Riparian zone | place: USA: East River...
ATGAAGGGCATCCTGCAGTGGGACTGAGGCAGAGCTAGCCCGGTTCTCGCCTTCTGTGTCGCCGGCGGCGTCCCTGCCGCATTACGGAGTCCGAATCGTCGTCGGGAAGGTCTGAGTCATCCTCGCCGGAGCTAATCCACCGAAGAATACTTTCGGCAGCAGCCTCGTCTGTGAGCCGGCTACGCACGCGGGCCGGTGTCTCACCGAAAACGCTCACCCAATGGTGCGAAAAGATTCGCGCGGTTTTGTATCCGAGCTTGATCGAGACATCGAGCACGGAGTAGCCGGGATCCCGGAGATAGCCAAAGCCACGTAAGACCTTCGCCGCGACGAGCAGGCGTTTCGGGGAGCCGAGGCCTGCCGCAGACAAATTTCTGTAGACGCCGACTATCGCCATTCCCTTCATGGCGAGGTCGAGCGCGCTCGAGTAGCGGTGGGGTTGGTCGAAGAGGTTTTCGATCGCGAGATACAGCTGACGCGGGAGCTGTTGGAGCGATTCCCTGAGCTCGTCGACTACTTTGTGAGTCAGGGAATTTCCCTGAACCTGCTCGACGCGCTCCTTGAAACGCTCTGGCTCGTCGTCGAATCGATGGAGCACCACGTCCTCCAGTCCAAGCTTGCCGAGTGCGGCAATAGCTCTAAAGGCCGGGGCATTCAGAGTGACATAGGCGACAAGCGGCAGCGACGGATAGCGCTTGAGAAGGCCAGCAACAGCCTCGACATTGAGAGTTCCGTCTGCAGACGGGTCGAGGATGACGACGCTGACGGGCTTCCGTCGTATAAATCCCTCGAGCTCTTCCCAGGATGAGGCTACAAGTAGCTCTGGCTCATCCGCAAAAACGTGCTTGACGTGGGTGAGGAGCCGGGGTGGCAGGAACGCCGCAATACTCAACGCGGTCGCGCTCATTACCTATCAAACTGGGGGTACCGGCGGGTTGGCGCGAGGGGCTACTGATAGAAAAGTGCTGTTTTTGATATGAAATAGACATTTTCTGATAAGAAAATGCCATTTCGACATCTCCTGAGACTTGTACGTTGTCGTTCAGGTCAGCAGCACCCCCTACCCAATGTCAGGAGATACTCCAATGATCCGCCGCAACCTACTCATCGCCACCGCCGTAATCGCCTCGTTCGTGCTCGCCGCTTGCTCAGATGTGACGGCTCCGCAGAGCCACGCCTCATGCCCGGTGATCAACGGCTCACAGACCTGCCTCAGCAATTAAAAGTCTTTAAGCCGGTCGCTCGGCGTTCTAAGCCGTGGCGACCACTGCTTTCCGCAAATCAGAGATCGCCCGGACGACAGTACCGACGTCGTCGGGCACCCACGATGGGGACGCAACGAACGGCGCCGCAACCCGGGGCTTTGAACGAATTACACAAAGAACCGAGTCTGCCTTGAATGCGATTTGATGAATCTGATTCACTTCCGCAAATCGGACAGCTTCGTTCAGCGCTTCAATCGCGGCGTCTTCCCGTCCGAGGCGGTCGAGACCCTCGCCAAGGAACAGTAGATAATGGGACCGCAGCCAAGGTCCCAGCGGAGTTTTGGCGAGGTCGCGGGCATACTGGTCGAACACCCCTTCCATTGAGTCTAGGCCAGCAAGCTCCATCAAGTTTAGAGTCGCCGACCAACGCACCAGTTGCGATTGAGCCGTTGAAACGAGTACGAGATACGTATCGCGCGCGGCATCCCGCAACCCCAGTTCCACGAAGAGGCCGGCGATGTCTCCGAGGACGACGTCCTTAGAGGCTGGCTTCGTCATCAAGCTCAGCGCGTCATACGCGAATTTTAGTCCTTCGGCTGGATTACCCTGACGTGCCGAGAGCGCAGCGTGGGAGTGCAATGCATCCGCATGAATTTCCCGAAACCCTTGATCCTGCGCCTGAACAATTACGTCGTTCAGAATGAGCTGGGCTTGTGGGAGATTTCCCTTTGCGAAGTACGTGTTGGCAATACCGATCTGCACTGTCAGAACTCCCGGCCTGTCGCCGAGCGTGTCAGCTATGAAAGCGGCCTGTGAGTAGGCCCTCGCGGAGGTATCCCAGTCGCCATTTCGTCTCGCTGCGCCGCCTGCTGCCACGTTTGCTTCGACGGTAAGACGCGGATTTCTTTCTGGTCTCGCCAACTTGGCAACGGTCGAGAACACGTCGGTGGCTAATCCCCAGCTTGCCTCGTAGTCGAGCGCTCGCCCGTACGCGATAAGCGCATTGCAAACCTCATCATTTACCACGTTCGCCTTGCCCAAAGAATCCACAACAGTGGTCAAAACGCCACGGATGAGGTCGCCTTCGCTCATTTCCTCAATCGCGGTGCGGACGCTGTGAACCTGCGTCCAATTCGCCCGATTGGTGGTCGATGAGGATTCGGCATAGGCGTCAACAAGCCGCAGGACTGAGAGTCCGGCGAACACGGAACGCCAGGAGGGCGTGCCCTCCTTCATGGAGCCAAGCGTGTCGAAAAAGACCTGATGCCGGATCATTTGCCTTGGATTGGGCGTTATTAGGTGCCTCAATAATGGCGCTTTGTACACGAACTTGAAATGCCATTTTCATATCATCGGAGGGTCGTTTTCATGTCACCCTTTCTGAGTTAAGTCGTCCTAAACGCGCTTAACCCCGGATGAGCTTCCAGTCCCTCGGAATGCGCTCCGACGGCGGAATTGACCAGTCCCCGAGGTCTGCCCACCAGGCGTCGGGGCGCATCCAACCGATTCGGATTCGACGGGCGATGCCGATCGATGTCCTGGGCTCATAGAGCCAGACGGCGGGAGCATCTTCATTGATCGTCGTGTAAGCTGTCGTGAATTTCGCTCTCGCACGCGCCGCATCTGCGCGCAACGCACTGTCTAGCTGTGCGTCGAACAGGGGATTTTCGTAGGATCCGTAATTTGTGCCGTCCTTCCCCACGCCAGCGCTTGTCCATGACTCTCTCGTTCCATCAGGGCTAGCGCCGAAATGAAATCCGGCGAGCTCGGTGTCAAATCTTCGGGCCGTCTGTCGCTCGGAGAATGCGCGCATGTCCATCTGATCGATGTTGGCCTGAACGCCCGCATCGTGGAGTTGCGATTGGAGTAGAACTCCCATCCTCACCCGGTTCAGGCTCGAGGTCGGGACGAGTAGATCGAACGCGAGTGCGCGCCCGTTCTTCATTCGTACTTTGCCCGGACCTGGGCGCACCCAGCCGAGCGAGTCGAGGATATGGCGGGCACGCGCGGTGTCGAATGCGATTTGAGGGATATTGCGGTCCGTCGTAGGAAATGCTCGCACTGTCGGCCCGATTCCCACTAGTCCGAGAGTATCGAGAACATTCTTGACGAGCTTTTCGCGGTCGACGGACATGGCGATTGCCCGCCGAAGATTGCGATCTCCAAACAACGGATGGGGTCGTGCAGTGTCTTTTGGGTCGCGCAAATTGAAATGCAGAAAATTGTAATCGGTGCCTGGAATCGTCACGACGCGCAGATTCGGATGTCGCGCAACGTCGCGCACGTTTTCAACGCGAAGAGCGTCGAAGAGATCAGCCTCGCCGCTCAAGAGTTTTGTGACGGCGGTCGAAAAGTCGGGTGAGATTGACCAGATAACCCGGTCGAGCTTGGCGCGTCCGCGATAGTTCGCGGAGTCCGCGACGAGCTCGACGGACGACCCTTTGTCCCATCGACGCAGGCGAAAGCGTCCGCTGCCAATCGGAGGCGGTGATATCTCTCGCAGTCGCGTAGCCCCGATTCCCTCGAGCTGGTGGGCGGGCAATATCAGCATCTGCGCCGCGGCGTCGAGAAACTGTGTCGGCGAGCGCTCGCGAAACCAGAACACCGCTGTCAGCGAGTCTGCCGCGGACACTGAATCGATGTTTGCTAGCTCCGACATTGCGTTGCCGCCGAGCGCCGGGTTCTTGTTGAGCGCAAAGGTGAACTGCACGTCGTGCGCGGTCACGCGTTGGCCGTCGTGCCAAAGCGCGCGCGGATTGATGTGGAATGCGACAGAGAGAGAATCGGCCGACCAGTGCCAGCCGTCGGCGAGCTGCTTGCGGAATCCGCTGTCGCCGCGAGTGTTCATCTCCGGGCCGACATCGGCCAGATAGTCGTACAGCTGCTCGGCGATCTGCTTCCCTTGCGTCAAGTAGATCAGCGGAGGAAACAATGTGCCCGGATCCGCTGTCGTCGATATGACGAGAGTTCCCCCTGGTTCCTCCGTGCTTACGCCCTTTTGGCGGTCGGAGCACCCCAGAATGCAGAGCGAGAACAAGAGGGCAAGTATTTTCATTTAATGGAAACTGGACGCCGCTTTAGCGGGGACGGTGTCTGCCACTGGTGATATAAAATAGACACTCCGGTGATATAGAAATGACATTGACGATCCTCGACATCTGTGAGAACGTCCATGATACATGGCAGAAGCTGCAGCGAGGCGAACGGACGCGATGCCCACCTTTCAGGTGGCTCAGTTGAGACGCGACGGACAGGACGTGATAATCGTTCCTGTCGACCGCTCGTTTGGTAAGCGTTCGCCGGCCGAGCAGGCGCGCATTCAGGAAGCATTTCAGCGGAGCGCGGCGACGGTCGATATGCCCGGCGTCGTTGTCCCGGTTTGGGAAGATGCGTCTGGCAGAATGGCGTTTCGCGCTCCTCCTCCATGGCACGACTTCTTCAAGACCATAGACATGGTCTATGTGGCAACGGCGCTGAACCAGACTCTGAGTCTCGAGTAGCAGCCGTTCCGCCCGCGCGTCTCTCAACAGGACGCAGATGAAGTTCAAAGATCACTTTTCCGGTAGCGGTTGAATCGCGAGTCGCGCGCGGTAATACTCCGATACCATGAAACTCAGCTCAATCCCACCTCGGTTTCTTGCCACGCTCGGTTTGCTTGTCGAGCTCGCGTCAGTCCGCGCAAACGCACAGCACCCGGACCACGCGATGCGCGAGATGTCCAACGACACACTTGCCTCCGCCCCCACGACTCCGACGCGGTTGGTTGGCGATTCTGCAATCGTCGGCGACTCTCTGCTGCAGGTGTGCCGTCCGCAAGTCACGCATTCGATCGACGTGTACTCCACCTGCCTCGGCGACGGCATTGCGTCGCTGTCGTCGGCGGGCAACATCGCGCTGGCGATGGGCACGCTCGACTACATCGTCCACAGCGACAAGTCGCTGCTACTCCTCGGACATCCTCTTGCGCACGCACTCGGCTACGCGGTGCGATCAAATCCGTCCACCGCAACCAAGCTTCTGACCGAGTGCGACGATCGCTATCAGTCCGGCTGCTACCACGGAATCCTGCAGCGGTACTTCGACGCGCGGATGGGAATGCCCATTGCCCAGGCTGTTTTGTTAGCTCCGTGCGACGGACTGCGCGGCACGCGCGAGCAGTTTCGCATCTTCGATTGTCTTCACGGCACGGGTCACGGCTTGATGATGTACCATCGTTACGACGTGAACTCGTCGCTAAAGGATTGCGACCGGCTCACCGCAAGCTGGGATCAGCGCAGCTGCTATAGCGGCGTGTTCATGGAGTACATCATGGGGGTGCGCATGCAGTCGTTCGGCGATGGCGCGTTTGGAATGCATCGACACTCTATGCCCGCGTCGTCAGTCGCTCTTTTCAATCCGAGCGATCTCCTTTATCCGTGCGACTCCACGCCGGTTCGGTATCGACAGGAGTGTTACGGACAGCAGGCGGACCTCATTCTTCCGGCAGTCAAACAGGACTACGCGAAAGCGGCGAGAGTCTGCGACCAAGCCGGTGCACCCGAGCTGGTCCGATCGTGCTACGTCGGCCTCGGTAGAAATGCGTCGGGCGCCTCTGCGTTCCAATACGCCGGCATCATGAAGAGGTGCGACAAATCGTCTACCGCGGGCCTGGCCTACTGCTACAAGGGAGCGGTACGACATCTCGCCTACGCGGCGAGCGAGCTGCCGCGCGGAATAGGATTTTGCAAGTCGTTGCCCGAAGGTGACGCCAGAGCACAGTGCTGGGACGGCGTTGGACTGCAGGTGGGAGGATTCTTCGCCGATGCCGCTTCGCGCCAGCGAGCGTGTCAATCGGATAGCGCGAGCGATGTTGCAGCCTGCGCTGAGGGCGCCGGATTAGCGGGGGCGACTACGCCGAAAGAGAATCACTAGGAGAGTCAGGTGGAGACGAGGAAGATCGGCGCGTTGCGCGTGTCGGTGGTCGGCATGGGATGCAACAATTTTGGCGGACGCATCGACGAGGCGCAGACGAGGGAAGTCATCGACGAGTCAATCCACGTTGGGATCAACTTGTTCGACACTGCCGACATGTACGCCGGTGGCAGGAGCGAAGAGCTCCTCGGTCGCGTTTTGGGAAAACGACGGCACGATGTAATCATTGCAACGAAGTTCGGCAATGAGATGCCGGGTCAAGGTCGAGGCGCGCGCCCCGAATACGTTAAGCAAGCGCTCGAAGCGAGCCTCAAGCGCCTCGGAACTGATTACGTGGATCTCTATCAGCAGCACGTGCCAGACTCCGAGGTCCCGATTGGCGACACACTTGGCGCGCTCAATGAGCTGGTCAACGCAGGCAAGGTACGTGAGATCGGCTGCTCCAATTTTTCGGCTGCGCAGATTCGAGAAGCGCGGCAGGCGAGCGACGCGCTGGGCTCTGCCCGTTTCGTGAGCGTGCAGAACGAGTACAGCCTGCTGCATCGGGAGCCGGAGGAGGAAGTGCTCGACGAGAGTGCGCGAGAAGGTCTCGCCTTCCTTCCATTCTTCCCTCTCAAGAGCGGATTGCTGACCGGAAAATATCGCAGGGGCAAGCCAATACCACAGAACACGCGCGTCGCGAAGTACGAGCGCTACCGCAGCCTTCTCACCGATGAGAATCTCGACAAGGTGGAAGTGCTCGTTGCATACGCGGAGTCGCGCGGTCACAAGATTCTCGAGCTTGCCATATCGTGGCTACTGGCTCATGGCGTCGTGGCGTCCGTAATTGCCGGGGCATCTTCGGCTCAACAGGTGCGCGCGAATGTGGGAGCGGCGGGATGGCCTCTCGGCGCAGCGGAACTCGAGGAGATCGACGTACTGCTCAGCCGAGAGGCACGAAACGCGACCGCCTGATTATTTTGCGAAGTCCCGTTTCGAGCAGAACTGCCGTTGGTGGCGGGTGTAGGAACGGACGGGTTCAAAACACTCACGACGAAATCGGAGCAACAGTGAAAAACACTATTCTTTCCATGGCTGCAGTCCTCGGAGTCGCTGCCGCAGCGCCAGTCGCGCACGGCCAGAGTTACAATCCATTCCAGATCGGTGCCTTGGGTGGAGTCGCATTCCCATCCGGTGATCTGGGTACCACCACCAATACTGGCTACACCATCGGGGTTGCGGTCGGCTACAAGCCGCAACTAATGCCGATATCGGTGCGCCTCGAAGCCGACTACAACCAGTTCGGATTCACGAATGGGGGCGGCAGCATAAACGTTCCAGCTTTCACCGGAAACGTGCTGTATGAGCTGCCACTGGGCACGGGGATCACTCCGTACGCAATCGGGGGAATCGGTCTGTATCGCCCGAGCGCGGGGTTCACAGGTGGTGGCACCACCAACGCGGAGAATGACTTCGGCTGGAACATCGGTGGCGGAGTCAAGATTCCGTTGAGCTCGAGCTTCGAAACGTTCATCGAGGCGCGTTACAACAGCTTCACCATCGGTGGCGGCGCCGCGAACGGCGGCGGCACGGGGACCTTCATTCCGGTTACTGTCGGAGTCATGTTCTAGCAAGCCGAAGGACAAAAAAAAAGGCCACGCTCTTCTGAGCGTGGCCTTTTTTTTTCTCACCACGGAACTAGTTGACCGCGTTAACCATGTCGAAGATAGGCAGATACATGGCGACGACCATGCCGCCGACAACGACGCCGAGGAACACGATCATGATCGGCTCGAGCAGCGAGAGCAGGTTGCCAACAGCTGCATCGACCTCTTCGTCATAGAAGTCGGCGATCTTTGATAACATCTCGTCCAGACCACCGGTCTGCTCACCGACCGCGATCATCGAGATGACCATCGGGGGAAATACTTTCGATTTCTGGAGAGGCTGGGCGATTGTATCGCCACCGGCGATCGACGAACGCGATTGCATGATCGCGTCCTGAATGACGCGGTTGCCCGCGGTCTTTGCCGTAATCTCGAGGCCTTCGAGGATGCTCACGCCCGAGCTTATCAGCGTTCCCAGTGTACGGGTAAAGCGTGACACTGCTGATTTGCGGAGCACGTCACCTAAAACCGGCGTGTGAAGCATCAAGCGATCGATGACGAGCTTTCCACCATCGGTCGCGTAGTACTTTCTCAACGAGTACCCGCCGACGATGATGATCGCACCGATCAGCCACCAATAGGCCTTGAGAAAGCCGGAAGCCCCGATCACGATACGAGTTGGGAGCGGAAGTGCCTGGCCCGCCGACGCGAACATGCCCGCGAACACCGGAATCACGAAGATGAGCAGCACGACAACCGCTATTGCGGCCACGCTCATGATGACTGCTGGATAGATCATGGCGCCCTTCACCTTTCTCACCAGCGCATCGTTCTTCTCGAGGAAGGTCGCGAGTCGCAGAAGGATGGTGTCGAGAATACCGCCGGCTTCACCGGCAGCGACCATGTTCACGTAGAGGTTGGTGAAGGCGCGCGGGTGCTTCGAGAGCGCGTCCGCCACCGTGTTACCGGACTCGACGTCGAAGACCACCTTCTTGGTGACCTCGGAGAGTGCCTTGTTGTCGGTCTGCTCGGCGAGAATCGTGAGGGCTTGCACGAGCGGCAGACCCGAGTTGATCATCGTCGAGAACTGACGGGTGAAGATGACGACGTCGCGAGTCTTGATCGAGCCGCGGCCGATTTTCTTGCTAGCGTCCTGATCGATCTTGACGACGCTTAGCCGTTGCTTTCGGAGCTGCGCGATAACGTCATCGCGAGAGGAAGCGTCGATCGTCGCAGTGCGCAGATCGCCGTTGAATGCTCTCGCCGTGTATGTGAAAGTAGCCATTAACTAATCCTCTCCTAACGTCTCACAGGGGAACCCGGTGCCGGCTTCGTAGCCTGCTTTCCGGCCGGCGGCTGGCCGGTTCTGCCTTCATCTGCCGGGTCCAGCTGACCAATCATCCGCTGGAACTCGGTTGGATCGCCACTGACGCGCAAGCACTCGTCGGCGGTTACTTCTCGGTTCATGTACAGCTGGTAGAGCGCATCGTTGAGTGTCTGCATTCCCCACTTCTTTCCGGCCTGCATCGACGAATAGATCTGGTGGACCTTGTCGTCACGAATGAGAGCGCGAATTGCCGGCGTGACGACGAGAATCTCCGCCGCCATAACTCGACCTTTACCTTGTGCCTTGGGGAGCAGCGTCTGAGTGACGATTCCCTCGAGCACGAACGCAAGCTGTGCTCTCACCTGGGACTGCTGGTGCGACGGGAAGACGTCGATGATACGGTTGATCGCTTCCGCCGCCGAGTTGGTGTGCAGGGTGGCGAATGCGAGGTGACCTGTTTCGGCGATCGTCAGGGTTGCGGCGATCGTCTCCAGGTCGCGCATTTCACCGACCAGAATGATGTCCGGATCTTCACGCAGCGCGTACTTGAGTGCATTGGCGAACGACTTCGTGTCGCTGCCGATCTCGCGCTGGTTGATGATGCAGCTCTGGTGCTTGTGAATGAACTCGATCGGATCTTCGACGGTGATAATGTGGCCCTTACGCTCGCGGTTGATCTTGTCGATCATCGCAGCGAGGGTCGTCGATTTACCTGAGCCCGTCGGACCGGTGACTAGCACGAGGCCACGGGGCTTCTCCGCCATTTTGGCGATTGAGCCTGGCAGGCCGAGCTGATCGAAGGTCTTGATTGCGAACGGGATCTGTCTAACGACCATCGAGACACAACCGCGCTGCTTGAACACGTTGCCGCGGAAGCGCGCGAGATTCTGAATCCCGAATGAGAAATCGAGCTCGTCCTCGAGCTCGAACCGCTTCTTCTGCTGTTCCGTCAACACCGAATACGCGATCTGCAGCGTGTCCTTTGGTGTCATGTTGTGGTCGACAGCCGAATTGGTGATGTCGCCGTCAACGCGCAGCTTTGGTCGCTCGCCGGCAACGATGTGCAGGTCGGACGCGTTGCGGGAAACCATCTCCTCCAACAGCGAACGAAGATTGATGCCGGTAGCCGGGGGTGGTCCGGAAGGCGTTGACGTATCTATGAACGGTAGGGTCATCGGATGTCGATTCGAGTTTTGGTAATCACGCCGCTGTCTCACGGACGATCTGCTCGAGGGGGCAGATCCCCTTCAGCACCTTGAGCCAGCCATCCATGCGGAGCGTGAGCATGCCCTCTTCGATGGCGGCCTTCTGGATTTCTGCGGCGCCCGCGCTTTGCATGATCAGCTTTCTCAGCTTGGGCGTCATGTTCATCACTTCATAAACTCCCTGACGACCCTTGAGACCGGTGCCGTCGCACTGCTCGCATCCTTTCCCGCGGAACACCGGAAGGTCTTCCATCTTCGTGTCGAGCGTGATCTGATCCATGAACGGCTTAGCCGCATCGGTCGCCTTGACCTTGGCGTCGTTGAGTGCCATGTCGGTGAACAGCAGATCGCGCAGCGTCACGCCACCTCCGATCTTGGCTCCAGCTATTTCTGCCGCATCCATCTTGTAGGCTTCCGCGCACTTGCTGCACACCCGGCGCACGAGGCGTTGGGCGAGAATGAGATTTAGAGCGGACGCTACGTTGAACGGCTCGATTCCCATGTCCATCAGACGGGTAACCGTTTCAGGGGCCGAGTTCGTGTGCAGCGTCGAGAGCACAAGGTGACCCGTTAGCGCAGCCTTGATGGCGATGCCGCCCGTCTCCAGGTCTCGAATTTCTCCCAACATGATGATGTTGGGGTCCTGACGAAGGAATGCCTTGAGCGCCGCGGCGAACGTCATACCGATCTCGGTGCGCACTAGCACCTGATTGATTCCAAACAGGTTGTACTCGACCGGGTCCTCGGCCGTCATGATGTTGACGTCGATGTTGTTGATCTTCGAGAGCGCTGAATACAGAGTC
>Ga0193751_1002536_pt1 | contig 11034 bp, 8 predicted proteins | sample L1c2metaG_FD_143050 | JGI IMG/M metagenome (GOLD analysis project Ga0193751, IMG submission 143050) | Soil microbial communities from a riparian zone of the East river system, Colorado, United States - L1c2 | ecosystem: Environmental > Terrestrial > Soil > Riparian zone | place: USA: East River...
TCGACGGCGAGCGCGACGACGTGGAAGCGTTGATCGTCTCCGGCGACGGTGTCGACGCCGCCGTGCTCGACCGGCTGCCGTCGCTGCGACTCGTCGCCAGCTACGGCGTCGGCTACGACAACGTCGATGCCGAGGCGTGCCGCGCTCGCGGCGTCGCGGTGACGAATACGCCGGGTGTGCTCGACGCCGCGACGGCTGATCTCGCGATCGCGTTGATGCTCGCGGTGCGGCGCCGTGTGGTCGAGGGCCACGAGCTCACGCGGGAGGGGCGGTGGGGCTCGTCGTGGTCGGAGAACCCGTTCCTCGGGCGGGATCTGAGCGGCGCACGGCTCGGCATCGTCGGCCTCGGCAGGATCGGAACCGCGGTGGCGAAACGGGCTGCCGCGTTTGACATGCACGTGCTCTTCCACCGGCGCACGTACACGGGCGACGAGGGCTACCGGGAGCTCGACGACCTGCTGCGGGAGGCCGACATCGTGACGGTGCACATGCCGCTGACGCACGAGACGACGGGCTTGCTCTCCGCCCGGCGGCTCGCGCTGCTCCGCGACGGCGCGACGCTCGTCAACACCGCGCGCGGTGCCATCATCGACGAGGACGCGCTCGTCGCCGAGCTCGTCTCGGGCCGAATCAGCGCCGGGCTCGACGTGTTCGCGCACGAGCCGCATGTTCCGGAGGCGCTCCGCGCGCTCCCGAACGTCGTGCTGACACCGCACATCGGCAGCGCGACGGTCGAGACACGCGCCGCGATGACGCGCATCGTCGTCGACAACGTGCTCGCGCTTGCGCGCGACGAGCCGTTGCTGACGCCCGTCTAGTAGTTCTCTCCCGGGCCGCCCTTCGCGACCCACTCCTGCACTTCGTACCAGTGGCTCTGCCGCAGCGCGTCCGCAACGATCGGGTCGGTGTGCGCGGCGTAGAAGACGTTCTTGTCGAGGTCGCAGCAGATCGCGACGTCGGAGAGCACGACCTGGGAGATCCTCATCAACGCGTCCGCAGGCAGCTGCGCCTCTGCGACCGTGTAGTGCTTGAACTGGAGCTCGGGCGCGAGCTCCATCAGGTCCGGCCAGTCGGGACAGGTACGGCTGCTCATAGACGCTCCAATTCGGCGGCGTGCGTCCAGCGTCCTTCAAGCCGGACGAGACCGCGCCCGTCGTCGGACGGGTAGATGACGAAGACGAGCGCGTCGTCGACCGAGTGGTACTGCGTCTCGGAGCTTTCGTCGGTGAGGTCGAGCCTGAGGTGCAGGCGCCCGTCCGCGAAGGGCGGTCGCTCGGCCTCGAAGCGGAGCGGCAGGCTGCGCGTGTCGTCGTCCCAGTCGAGCTCCGCCGTCGACGTTGCCCCCGCGGCAACGAGAATCGACGCATCGTCGCGCAGCTCCCAGCCGAGGCGGGGCGGCGCGACCGACGACTCGGCGACGACGTCGAGCGCGATCGAGAACGGCTCGCCTGCAAGCAGCTGCAGCCGCTCGTCTCCGTCCGGCCCGAGCAGGCGGACGCGCTCGACGCGCGCGACGTCACCACCCCACTCCTTGAGGCCTGCAGAGCGCTCCTCGGGGTTCCGCTCGCCCGCAAGCTGTGTCCGATAGGCGACGATCGCCTCGTGCGTCGGGCCGTCGAACGACACGACGCCATCCTTGAGCAGGATCGCGCGGTCGCAGAGCCGCTCGACCGACGCCGCGTCGTGAGAGACGAACACGATCGTCCCGCCGGCCTGCTTGAACTCGAAGATCTTGCCGAAGCACTTGCGCTGGAACGCCTCGTCGCCTACGGCGAACACTTCATCGAGGAGCAGGACTTCCGCTTCGATGTGCGCTGCGATCGCGAAGCCGAGGCGCATGTACATCCCCGACGAGTATGTGCGCACCGGCAGATCGATGAAATCCTCGAGACCCGCGAACGCGACGATCTCGTCGAGCTTCTCGCGAATCGCGACCCGCCGCAGCCCGTGGATCGAGCCGTTGAGGTAGACGTTCTCGCGTCCGGTCATGTCGGGATGGAATCCCGCACCGAGCTCGAGCAGCGACCCGATGCGCCCGCCGACCGCAACGCGCCCCGCGGTCGGCTTCACGATGCCCGACAGCAACCGGAGCAGCGTCGTCTTGCCCGAGCCGTTGCGCCCCACGAGGCCGACCGCGCTGCCCGGCTCGACGCGGAACGAGACATCCCGCAAGGCCCAGACCTCCGAGCCGCGCGCGTGCCGGCGCGCGAACACGAGATCTTTCAGCGCGCGACTCTCGCGCGGGTACACGCGGAAGCTCCGCGCGGCGTGCTCGACCAGGATCTCGCCGGCCTTCATAAGCGACACATCACGCGGGTGAAGGTACCGCCAGGGCGCGCCGCACGATCCCGGCAAGGGTGCGCACGAAGACCGGATCGTCGTTCGGCATCTCGATCCGCGCAAGCTCGATCCCGAGCTCGCCGGCAAGCTCAGCCGCCTCGACGTCGAGATCCCAGCGAATCTCGAGGTGGTCTGAGACGAACCCGACCGGGCACAGCAAGACGCGCTTCGCGTCGAGCGCGCGGAGATGGTCGAGGATGTCCGGGCCGAGCCACGGCTCGCCGGTCGGCGACTCGCTCTGGAAGGAGAATGACCATTCAGAGATGCCCGCCGCATCGGCGACGAGCCGCGACGTCTCGAGCAGCTGGTCCTGGTATGGATCGCCGTCCTCGAGGATCCGCGCCGGCAGCGAGTGCGCCGTGAACACGACGTGCGCGTCGGTGCCGCGGATCTTGCCGGCGAGGAGCTCGACGAAGCCTGGCTCGTCGTGCCAGCTGTCTACGAAGCGGAGCTCGGCGCGGCCGTCGAGCGCGCGCTCGAGCTGGTCGCGGTAGCCCTTGATCGAAAGCTCCGAGTAGTGCGGGGCGAGCACGAGGCCGGCGACCGTGACGGCGCCGGATGCAAGCGCCGAAGCCGCTGCTTCGGCGATGCGTGGCGTCCAGTGCTTCATCCCGGTGAACACCGGCAGCTCGAGCTCCTGCTCGAGCGCAGCGCGGGTCTGCTCGGTGATCGCGTTCAGTGGCGACGAGTCCTCGATCCCGAGCCTCCGGTACCGCTCGACGAGATCCTCCAGGTGCTCGGGCGCGACCGGCCGTCCGCCGCGAATGTCCGCGTAGTACGCGGGCACGTCAGCGAGCCGCTCGGGCGAGCCGTACGCCATGAGCACGACCGCGTCGCTAGACACGCGCTTCCACCGTGCGCTCCTGCACGAGCCCTGCAAGCTGTGTCAAGACCCCCGGATCGGTCTGTGGCAGTACGCCGTGGCCGAGGTTGAAGATGTGACCCGGACGGCCGCCGGCTCGCGCGAGCACGTCGAGTGCCACGTCCTCGATCCGCTCCCACGGGCCGAGCAGCGCAGCGGGGTCGAGGTTCCCCTGCACGCCCCGGTCCTCGCCAACCACGCTCCACCCGCTGTCCAGCGGGATGCGCCAGTCGAGCCCGATCACGTCGCCGCCGGCGCGAGCGAGCGCGCGCAGTAGGTCCTCGCTGACGCCCGTGCCGAAATGGATCGTCGGCGCGTCGATCGCGTCGAGGATGCGCGTCGAGTAGGGCGCGACGAATTCGTCGTAGTCGGCGGGCGTGAGCGCGCCGACCCACGAGTCGAAGACCTGGATCACGTCGGCGCCTGCCGCGACCTGTGCCGCGACGTAGCGGGCGAATTGCTCGGCGAGCACATCGAGCAGCGCGTGCCAGGTGTCGGGCTCCCGGTACATCAGCGCCTTCGTGCGCGCGAAGTCGCGTGACGGCTTGCCCTCGACGAGATACCCCGCGACCGTGAACGGCCCGCCGCAGAAGCCGACGAGCGCCTTCTCGCCGTCGAGCTCTTCGCGCACGAGCCGAATCGCCTCGAGGATCGCGCCGTCGGGCTCGCTCGCGTGCAGGCGCGCGACATCGGCGGCCGTGGAGATGGGCCGGTCGACGACGGGACCGACGCCTTCGACGAGTTGGACGTCGATGCCCATCCCGAGGACCGGCGACATGATGTCGGCGAACAGCACCGCGGCGTCGACGTCGTGGCGACGCACGGGCTGCAGCGTCACCTCGGCGCAGAGCTCCGGCGAGCCCGCAACCTCGAAGAACGAATGGTGCTCGCGGATCGCGCGGTACTCCGGCAGCGACCGCCCGGCCTGGCGCATGAACCAGACGGGGGTGCGCTCGACCGGCTCGCGCCGTGCAGCGCGGACGAGGAGCGGTTCCGTCACGCCTCTTACACTAGCCCGGGCATGAGCGCTTCCGGTCCCCTCGTCGCGCGCTGGCGGACGCTCGAGCGAGCGCCCGTGCAGGCGGGCGCGCTCCAGCTCGCGACGGTCGAGGTCGAGAACGCCGGCACGGCCGCCTGGCGCACGCGCGGCTCGGAAGACGGTCTCTTCCTGAGCTATCACTGGCTCGACGAGCGCGACAACGCGATCGTCTGGGACGGTGTGCGCACGCCGCTCGAGCGAGTGGTGGAACCGGGCGCGTCGCTGCGGCAGACGGTCGCGCTGCGCGCGCCGATTCCGCCCGGCCGGTACCGGCTCTCGGTCGACCTGGTCGAGGAGCACCGGTTCTGGCTCGCCGAGCTCGGGAATACGCCACTCGTGGAGGACGTCGATGTGATGCGGCGCGACGCTAGCGAAGCGCGCGCGTTTCTTCCGGACGACGCGGAGCCGAGCGAAGGCTGGCATGCCCGCGTGCGCGAGTTGCACGAGGAGGGGTACTCCGCGGTCGGCGGCGCGATCGAAGGACGGCGCGGGTCGCCGGCGCTCGCCCCGTACGCAGCGGGCGGTGGACGCCATCCGCGGTTTCCGCATCCACTCGTCTGTCCCTCGCTGCTGCCGGGGCTCGAGCCGAACGACGAGGTCGCGGGCTTGCCCGCCTACCGTCCTGCCCGCGATGAGCCGTCGATGTTCGACGGCCGTCTCGTCGTCAGACTTCGATCGCGATCTGATCGTCGACGCTTCTGAAGACGAGTGCTCCGACCGCGAGCGCGACCGCGCACGCGGCAGCGAGATAGAGCGCATCCGTCCAGTGCGGCAGCGTTCCCGCGAACAAGGGAGCGCGCACCGCCTCGATCGCCGGTGAGAGCGGATTGACCCAGTGGATGACCTCGACCACATGTCGGTGCTTCGCGAGCTCCGCTCCGGTCAGCGAATACAGGATCGGCGTCAGAAAGAAGAGCGGCACGAGCAGCGCTGCGACGATGAACTCGATGTCGCGGAAGAGCACGTTGAGCGACGCGAGCGCAAGCGCGATCCCGCAGACGAGGCCAACGAACAGCACAGCCAGCGGGATGGCCAGCCACTCGGTCGCGCGCACGCGTGGCAGGACGATGAAGTTCACGACGAGCAGCACCGAGAGCATCACCGCAAAGCTGACGAGGTGCGCGAACACGACGGAGAGTGGGATGAGCTGGCGCGGGAAGCGCGTCTTGCGGATGAGGTTCGCGTTGTCGAGCATCGACCGGGTCGACGATTGCACCGCGGCGGCGAAGAACGTCCAGAGCGAGAGGCCCGTGAGCAGGAACAGCGGGTAGTGGTCGATGGTGGCGAAGTTCGACTTCCAGACGACGCCGAAGACGAGCAGGTAGACGCCCATCAGCATGATCGGGTTGGCGACGGTCCAGAGCACGCCGAGCGCGGAGCCGCGGTATTTCGCCTGCAGGTCGCGGCGGAAGAGATTGCCGAGCAGCTCGCGGTAGCGCAGGACGTCGAGGTAGGTGCTCATCTGCGCGCGAGCCTAGACCACGGACCGGAGTACCGGGGCGAGGCGCGCGGCGAACTCCTTTGACGTATGCGCGCGCTCGACGCGAGCGCGGGCCGCAGTGCCGAGCGACCGTGCGAGCTCGGAATCGCCGAGGATGCGCTCGACCGCCGCGCGTAGCGCGAGCGGATCCTCCGGTGGGACGAGGAGCGCTTCGACGCCGTGGTCGACGTAGTCGCGGAGAATCGCGCGTTCGGTGGCGACGATCGGACGAGCCATCGCCATCGCCTCGAGCAGCGCGGTTAGGCCGCCTCCTTCGGAGCCGAACGGAAAGGAGTCGCTGCGCTGCGGCAGCACGACGCAGGCTGCGCGCGCGTACGCGTCGCGGAGCTCGGTGAACGACAAGCCTGCAGGTGCAAGTCGTGCGTTCGCCGGCAGCTCGAGGCCGGCGAGGTTCCGCGGATGGGCGACGAGCGTCGTCTCGACCTCGAGCGGCGCCGCGGCCTCGAGGAGGGTGCCGTAGTCGCGCGCGAGATCCTTGCCGACTGCGAGCACGCCGCGCGCGTCGCCGTGCTCCCGTGCCACGAAGAAGCGGTCGTCGACGGGAATCGGCATGTTCAGCACTCGCTCCGGCTCGAGCCCGGCCGCGTCGACGAGCTCGCTGCGCTGCGCCTCGCCGAGGCAGATGACCCGCGCAGCCGCGCGCAGGGAGCGCCGCAGCAGCGCGCGGCGCGCTTGCGAGGCGCGGCGCCAGATGAGATTCAGCCCGAAGTTGATGACGACGACCGGGAGCCGGCGCCCGCGGGCAGCGAGCGGCAAGAGCGCGGCGAGCGGCGTGAAGACGACATCGGTGCGGCCGAGCTCGTAGGGCACGGTCAGCTCGCGGACGTTCCACGCGACCCGCGAAAGAGGCTTCGGCAGCTCGCGCCGGGTCAGGAGCGGGTCGTGAAACTCGACGTCGATCCCGTGCTCCTCGAGATACAGCGCGCCGTGGAGTTGCGAGTCGGGTTCCTCGCCCCGTTCGATTCCGGCAAGCAGCTCGGCGCGCGAATTCGGGTAGACGAAGGTCGCCTTCATCCGCGCTTGCGCGCGTAGATCGAGACGCCCGCGTATTGCGCTGCGCTCAAGTGAGCGAGGGTGCCGAGCGTCATACCGACCTTCGGCACGCGCGAGAGGAAATACCCGAACGGCACCGGCGGCCAGCCGTCGGAGCGCTCCATCCGGCGCACGACGGCGCCCGCGCGCGTGAACGCGCGCAGGTACGCCCACACGGTGTGGACGTGCTCGTTGATCCCGAGCTCCTTCTCGCCCGCCTGATCGGGATTCTCTGCGCTGCGGCCGACGCCGCGAATGCCCTCGTTCAGGCCGGCGACAGTCCCGCCAGGCTTCGTCACGCGGACCATCTCGCGCACCATCTTCGAGAGGTCGAGGGCGTGGTGCAGCGTTGCGACGCAATACGTCACATCGAAGGTCGCGTCGGCGAAGGGCAAGTTCTCGCCGTCGGCCTGCACGCGCCCGAAGTCGCCGTAGAACGCGCCTCTGCCGAGACCGATGTTCTCGTCGACGAGGATGTCCGTCGCGACGAACTCACACTCCCGCTCGAGCCAGAAGCGCGCCGCCCACGCCTTCGCGGCCCCGACCTCGAGCACGCGCAGCCCTCGCGCCTCTCCGATGTAGCGACCGAGGAGGATCTCGAACGAATGGCCGTTCGCGAGCCAGTTCGGGTCGTTCCAGCCGAGCTCCCGGTTCACGAACGGCAGCACGGCGTCGACCGCATCGTCCGGCTCGTACCAGCCTTCGCTCCGCGCCTTCTCGAGCCAGCCCTCCGCTTCGCGGAGCTTCACGCGCGCGCCGGGGAGCTCTTCGTGCAGCATCAGCGGGATCCCGTCGGGCGCCTGCGCGAACGTCCGCCCGCAGCCGGTGCAGACGAGCTCCTGCCCATCCTCGCGGAGCGAGCTTCGGCAGAACGGGCAGCGGAGGAGCTCGAGCAGCGGCACCGGGCCAACCTAGCGCCCACGGCAGGCCCAAACACGCTCCATACAGCGCTTCGTTACCCTGATTCCCGTGACGGTCGCCGTGGCTGCCCTTGCCGCGCTGCCGGCGAGTCTCCTGACGATCCGGGGACTCCTGCACACCCCCGCGGCCCGGCATTTCGTGGCCGCCCCGCAGGATGACCGCTGGCACAAACGCTCGACGCCGCTGCTCGCCGCGGTCGGCATCGCCCTCGCGGCCGGCTTGATTTCTCCCTCTGCCAAGCTTGGAGGCATCCTCGGCGGCTGCGCGATCGTCTTCGCGGCCGGCCTCCTCGACGACATCTACCACCTGTCGCCGCTCGCGAAGATTGCAGCGCAGGGGGCTGCGACCGCGCTCGTGCTCGTCGCGGGCGTGCGCGTCGAGATCGTCGGCAACCCCCTGCTCGCCACATTGATCGGAGTCCTCTGGCTGATCGGGATGACGAACGCCTTCAACCTGCTCGACAACATGGACGGGCTTGCGGCCACGCTCGCGGCGATCGCCTGCGCTTTCTTCGCGATCGACGCCTTCACGGTGCATCCGAGCCACCTGATCGCGACCCTCTCACTCGGGATTTGCTTCGCCTGCATCGGCTTCCTGCCGTACAACCTTCGTCTACGCGGCCCCGCCGCCGTGTTCATGGGTGACAGCGGGAGCCAGGTGCTCGGCTTCGGTCTCGCAGCGCTCGGGCTCGCGTCGAGCTGGACCGTCGCCGGCTCGACCGTGGCGACGCTGCTGCTGCCGATCATCGTGCTCGCAGTACCGATCCTCGACACGTCCCTCGTCACGATCGTGCGTCTCCTCGAAGGTCGCCCCGTCACACGTGGCGGACGCGATCACACGTCGCATCGCCTCGTGTATCAGGGCCTCTCGGACAAGCGTGCAGTCGTGCTTCTGTGTGTCGTGTCGGCGGCGCTCGGGTTCACGAGCCTCGCCTACAAGGTCCTCGACAACACACGCATCACGCTCGTCGGTGTGCTCATCACCTTCGCGTTTCTGCTCCAGTTCGGCAGCTACCTCGCAGACGTGGAGCGCATCCCTGAGGCGGACGGAACCACGTCCTTCATCCGCTCGCTGCTAGTGCATCGGCGACGTTTGGTCGAGGCACTCGTCGACTTTGCGCTGATCACGGCGTCGTTCAGCCTTGCCTACATGATTCGGATCGAAGGACCGGGCTTGCCTTGGTGGCGTCACGTCTTCAACCTTTCACTGCCCGCGATTCTCGTCTCGCGCTACGTCATGTTCATGCTCTTCGGGCTCTACCGAGGCGTGTGGCGCTACGCCGGCGCGCGTGACGCGCTGAGCATCTTCACGGCGGTCGTCCTGTCGGAGGGAATTGCCTTCCTGTTCATCTGGGCGACGGTCCCGTGGAACGAGTTCCCACGTGGCACCTATCTGATCGACGTCATGCTCTGCTCGCTCCTGATCGGGATCGCGCGCTTCTGGGAACGCGGCGTCGCCCAGACAATCCGCGCGCTCGTGGAGCGCAGCGCCCGCGAACGGACCCTGATCGTCGGCGCGGGCCGCAGCGGTCGCAGCCTGCTGCGTGAGCTGCGTGAGAGCCCGGGCGTCCGCGTGGTCGGTTTCGTCGACGATGACCCGGCGTTCCGCCGGCGCCGCATCCAAGGCGTTCCGGTCGTCGCGAACCTCGACGAGATCGGCTGGGCCATCGGACGGCTGTCGCCGGAAGCGGTGCTCGTGACAATCCCCGACGCCGAGCGCGTCCGGCTCGAGCTCGTGATCGAAGCGTGCAAGCGGGCTGACATCTCGTGCCGGTTCGTCCGACGCCACATGGACATCGATCCTGCTGTGGCTTTCGGGGCGGCCGTCGTCGAGTGACCGCCATCGCAACCCCACAGCGAGTGGAGGAAACGCGGCCGCGGCCGAGCCGAACGATCGCCGACCGGCTGCTTACGGCCGTTCCGCTCGCGAGCATCTACCTCTGGCTCTGCATCGTGTATGGGTTCGAAGCGTGGCGCCACGTAACACCGTGGCTCTTCACGGACGAGCTCGAGACGACGCAGATCTCCCGCTCGATCGCCGCGACGGGCCACCCCGCGCGACGGGGCGAGCCGTACACCATCCACTCGCTCTACACCGTGATGCTTGCGCCCGTCTGGCTGATCCACAATGTCGCGACCGCGTATTCGGGGATCAAGTACCTCGATGTCTTCGTCATGACGTCGGCGATGTTCCCGACGTACTTCCTGGCGCGGCTCGTCGTCCGCCGCGGTTGGGCCGTCTTCGCCGCTGCAGGCGCGGCAGTCATCCCCTCGCTCGCCTATTCGTCGTGGATCGTCGAAGAGACGCTCGCGTATCCGTACGCGGCGCTCTGCTTTCTCCTCATCGCGAAGGCGCTGCTCGAGAGGAGCCGCCGGAGGGTCGGCGTCGCGATCGCCGCCACACTCGTCGCACCCTTCGTGCGTGGCGAGCTCGTTGTCATCCCGATCATCTTCATCTTCGCCGCGCTCTTCACCGTGTGGTCGAGCGACTGGGGCCGTCGCCGGCGCGCGTCATGGTCTCGGAGCGACTACCTCGGCGTCTTCGTCCTGATCGCAGGCGCGATCTTCCTGGTCAGCGGGGTCGCAAGCCACCACTCGCAGCAGTGGTACAGCGTGACCACCTACTGGAAGCACCGCATCTACGTGCTCGGCGATTGGGCGGCCGGCGCCCTCGCGATCGGCATCGGCGTCATCCCGCTCGTCTTCGGGCTCGCCGCGCTCGCACCCGCGCGAGGCGAGGAGCGGCAGCGCACGGTGGGCATCGTGCGTTGCGTAGTCGCGGCCGGGATCATCGGCTTTGGGCTGTACACCGGTATGAAGGCCGCGTATATCTCGACCGTCTTCGCAACGCGCGTCGAGGAGCGGAATCTCATCTACATCGCGCCGCTGCTCTTCATCGGCACCGCTCTCGTCCTCGAGCGCAGGCGGGCGAATCTCGTGGCACTCGGAGCCGCCGCCGCCTACGGCCTCTATCTCGTCGTCGGCACGCCGTTCCAGATGGGCGTGCAGCTCTACTCGGACGCGCTCGGGTTCTCGATCCTCCAACAGGCGAACCGCTACTACCAGTGGACGCCAGTCGGGGCGCAGTGGCTCCTCATCGGCATCCTCGTCCTCGGAGTCGGGCTACTCGCAGCAGCGACGCTCGTGCCGCGCTCGGGCACAGCTGTGACCGGAGTCGCCGTTGCGCTCGCGATCGGCGTCCTCGCCTGGAACGTGACCGGTGAGATCTCGGCCGCAGCCGGCACGGTCTCGATCAGCCGCCAGCTCGAGAGCACCCTCCGGCACCCCTTCACCTGGGTCGACCGCGTCGCGCAGGGGAAACCGACGCTCTATCTCCCGC
>Ga0193751_1002537_pt1 | contig 11034 bp, 9 predicted proteins | sample L1c2metaG_FD_143050 | JGI IMG/M metagenome (GOLD analysis project Ga0193751, IMG submission 143050) | Soil microbial communities from a riparian zone of the East river system, Colorado, United States - L1c2 | ecosystem: Environmental > Terrestrial > Soil > Riparian zone | place: USA: East River...
CGGCGACGATCTTGGCGCGGCGCTCGCGCTCGGCCTCGGCTTCCTTGGCCATGGCGCGCTGCATGTTGTCGGGCAGCACGATGTCCTTGATCTCGACCGCGGTGACCTGCGTGCCCCACGGCTCGGTGTGGCCGTCGATGACGTTCTTGATCTGCAGGTTGATGCTGGCGGTGTCGGAGAGCAGCTGATCGAGGCTGAAGCGGCCGACCACGTTGCGGACCGTGGTCTGGCTGATCTGGTTGATCGCGTTGTAGACGTTCTCGATGACGATCACCGCCTTTTCCGGATCGGAAATGTGATAGTAGGCGACCGCGGCGATGTCGATCGAGACGTTGTCCTTGGTGATGATCTTCTGCGAGGGGATTTGCATGGTGACGGTGCGCAGCGACACGCGCTCCATCTGCTGGACGGGAAGGAAGACCAGGGTAATGCCCGGCCCGCGTATGCTCTCGAACTTGCCGAGCAGGAACACGACGCCGCGCTCGTACTGCCGCAGCACGCGGATCGCGCCGATGAGATAGAGGACGACGATAACGCTGAGAATTTGCAGAATGTAGGTCATGGTGGTTCCATCCGGTTGTCTGAACGATGCGCTCTAGCCGCACAGGTGGACGGTGGCGTGAGCAACCGCCTTGGCCGCCGTCACCAGGTCGGAGAGGAGCACGCGCTCGTCGGGCGTCGGCCATTCCTGGTAGATGCGAATGTCGCCGGGACCATATTGCACGGTCGGGATGCCGAGGCGTTCCTGGATGACGTTGCCGTCGCCGACGTTCCCCAGCCGGCCATGGGCGCCGACGTGGCTTGGCCGGCCCGAGGCGAGGCTCTGTCCTTCGGCCAGCGCCCGCACCAGCGGGTGATCCGCCAGGCATTGCATGGGCGGCTGATGCCAGGTCGACTCGGTGCCGGGGGCGGGAATCTCCAGGGTGCAATTGAACGCCGGATGATCGCGCTTGATCGCGGCCAGCAGCCGGACGAGGTCGTCCTTGACCGAGGCAGTGGTCTGGCCCGGAACGGTGCGGAACTGCAGGATCAGCTCGCACGCGCGGCTCGATCGGCCGGTGTAGTTCCTCAGGTAATAGTGCTCCTTGTGGATCACGTCGAACGTGTGCGTGGGAAATCCGGGAAGCTCGGCGTGCGGCGCAAAGGTCATCCACCCGCCCGGCGGGATCGGCGTCAGGCTCGGCCCGATGCGGCGCATGATCTCGGATTGCTGCTCGATCGGATTCATGTAGGCGGCGCGGGCCTCGGCGCTGTAGCGAAAGAACAGCTCCGGCGCCGTGCAGACCAGGCGCACCATCACGACGCCGACGCAGACGTTGGCGATTGTATTGTTGGAATGCTCCATGTTGATGCACAGGTCGGCCGTGACGCCGTGGTCGAGCAGCGCGCGCGTGCCGGCGCCGCCGAGCTTGTGGGCGATGACCGGCGTGATGACCACGTCGCCTCTCAGCCGGGTGCCGGAGCGAACGATCGCGTCGACCGCGCTGATGGCGGCGACGCAACCGCCCTTGTCGTCATGGGCACCGATGCCCCACACCCATCCGTCCTCGAATTTGGCGCCCAACGGATCGACCGTCCAACCCGTCATCTCGGCACCCGGGTCCATGTGGCCGTTGAGCATCAAGGTCGGGCCGCCGCCGGTGCCGCGCAGCCGCCCGATCGGCTGCCGGCTCTTCTTTGCCGCATCCTGCGGATGCACCACCTGCATCATTTCGACGTCGAGGCCCATGTCCGCCATGGTGTTGGCGTAGAGGTCGGCCAGGGCGCCCTCCTCGAACGTCGAGCTGGGGATCCGGATCGAGCGCTGCTCGAGATCGAGAACCCGGCGCTCGTCCACCGCCGCAACGGCCGGCCCGGAATCGACGCGACTTGGCATTTGCCTGTGTTCCATGGCTTGGACTTCCGGCGGAAGTCTCAAATGTGTCCTGGTCGTCGTAGACGCGCTCGAACGGGTCGAGCGGAGGCGCGATGGGTTTCGCAAGGGCTCAACCCATCCTACGGGCCGTGGGATGGGTCGAGCGGGGGCGAGACCCATCACTGATTCAGCAGCGGGAAGTCCTTGACCGGCTTGCGGCCGGGGAGCGAGCGCAGGAACGCCCACACGTCGGCGGCCTCCTGGTCGGACAGCACCGCGGTCGAGAACGCCGGCATGTCGTTCGGCGGCTCGCGCAGGAACGCCTGGAACGCCTCGACCGGCAGCTCCAGCGAGGCGAGCGGCGGTACCGGATAGTTGTAGCCGCCGCCCTGGCCGACGCGGCCGTGGCAGGTGAAGCAGTGCAGCTTGGCGTAGACCCGCTTGCCGTTGGCGGCGTCGCCGCTCGCGTCCTCGGCGCGGGCGCCGCCGCCCAGCGCCAGCACGACACCGCACGCCGCGAGCAGGCGGGACGACAACGCGAACATGGTCTCCTCCTCAGCGCGGGTCGGTGACGACGTCGATCAGCGCCGGCTGGCCGCTCTTGACCACGGCGATCGCCCGCTTGAGCGCCGGCGCCAGGTCGTTCGGATCGGCGATCGGCCCCTCGCCGTGCACGCCGAAGCCGCGCGCCACCGTCGCATAGTCCACGTGCGGGTCGGCGATGGTGGTGCCGATGTCGGAATTCTCGATGCCGCGGCCGAGCCGCGCCGCCATGGCGGCGAGGTACATGTATTCCTGATGATAGGCGCGGTTGTTGTGCACGATGTAGAGCAGCGGGATGCGGTGGTGCGCGGCGGTCCATAACGTCGACGGCACGAACATCAGGTCGCCGTCGCCGCCGAACGCCACGGTGAGGCGGCCGTGCCGCTTGTTGGCGAGCGCCGCGCCGACCGAGGCCGGCGCGTTGTAGCCGACGCCGGCGCCGCCCGAGAGGCCGTTCCAGCGGTACGACTTGTCGAAGTTCCACAGCCGCTGCGGCCAGGTGTTGCGGATGGCGTTGCCGACCAGCGACCAGTCCTCGTCCTTGATCTGCGCGTACACCTCCGCGCACATGCGCGCGGTGGTGATCGGGCTCGCGTCCCAGCCGATGGTGGCGTCCGACTTCGCCTGCTCGACCATGGCGAGCTTCGCCTTAGCGAGCTTCTGGCCGCGCGCCTCGTAGGCCGGGCGACGGCCGCCTTCGTCCAGCAAAAGCTTCACCTGCTCGGTGATCATCGGCAGGCTCGCCTCGGCGTCGCCGGCGATGGCGAGGTCGACGTCGGCCAGGCGGCCGAAGTCCTGGTAGTTCGCCTTCAGATAAAGGTCGCGGTGGCCGAGCGTGATCGTCTTCACCGCGCCCTTGCGCAACGGCTGCGACGACCGCACGATGCGGTCGCTGAACGCGTTGACCACGCCAAACAGATCGTTCATCTCGAGCGCCAGCACGACGTCGGCCTGGCTGACCACCGCGCGGCTGCGGAACGTGTGGTTGAGCGGGTGCCGGGTGGGGAAGTTCATGCGGCCGCCCTGGTCGACCACCGCGCATTGCAGGGTCTCGGCCAGCTCCACCAGCCGTCCCATGCCGGCCGGCGTGCGCGCCATGCGGTCGCAGACGATGACCGGGTTCTCGGCCGCCGCCAGCAGCTTGGCGGCCTCCGCCAGCGCGCCGGAGTCGCCCATCGGCGGCACCACCTTGGCGACCTTGGGGATGCGCAGCTTCTTGCGGTCGGCGATCGGGTTTTCCTGCAGCTCGGCGTCGAGCGAGAGCAGCACCGGGCCCATCGGCGGCGTGGTCGCGACCTTGTAGGCGCGCACCGCCGACTCGGCGAAGTGCTGCAGCGAGGCCGGCTGGTCGTCCCACTTGACGAAGTCGCGCACCAGCGCGGCCGGGTCGATCGCCGAGTGAATCCATTCGACGCCGGGCGCCCGCTTGTCGGCCTCGATGATGTTGCCGATCATCACGTAGACCGGCACCCGGTCGCACCAGGAATTGTACAGCGCCATGCTGGCGTGCTGCAGGCCGACGGTGCCGTGGCAGATCATGCCGATCGGCTTGCCTTCGATCTTGGCGTAGCCCTGCGCCATGTGCACGGCGATCTCCTCGTGCGGGCAGGTGAGGATCTCCGGCTTGTTGCCGCCGTAGTTGACGATCGCCTCGTGCAGGCCGCGGAAGCTCGACGCGCAGTTCATCGCCAGGTAGTCGAGATCGAGCGCCTTGAGCACGTCGACCATGAACTCGCCGCCGCTCGAGGTCTGGTTCACCGGGTCGCTGCCCGGCGCCATGGTCTCCGCCGTCACCAGCTTCGGTCCGGGCACCGCGGCCTTGAGGTCGGCGCGGGGCGGCGCCGCTTGCGCGCGCGCGGCGACCGCGGGCGTCAGCGCCGCCGCCCCGGTGAGCGCGGCGCCCTTGAGGAATTTACGCCGGTCGGCGCGCGGCAGATCGCGGGACGTCCCCATGGGTGCCTCCCTGGCATGCGGACGCGGCGCAAATCGCCGCGCGTCCGGTTGGTTCGTTGCCGGCAGGATCGCACCGCGGCGGGCTCGGGTGCAAGGCGGGGACGGGCACGTCAGCCATGCTCGCGCCACCCGCCACGGGCCCCTCTGGCCGCCGCCGGCCGAATGCCCATATGGACCATAGGCACTGCTCTGTTTGTGAGAACCCATGGCACGCACGCTGATCGTTATCGGGCTGGCGATCGTCGTGCTCGGCATCCTGTGGCCGTGGCTCGGGCGGCTCGGGCTCGGCCGGCTGCCGGGCGACGTCGTGATCGCGCGCGGCAACTCCACTTTCTATTTCCCGCTCGTCACGTGCGTGCTGATCAGCATCGTGCTGTCCTTCGTGCTTTGGCTGTTCGGGCGTTGAAAATGTAGCCCGGATGAGCGGCGCAGCCGCGATATCCGGGACCCCGCATATCGCCCGCTACGCGGGCTCATGCGGGCTACGACGCCGCTCACAGCCGCAGCGCGGTTTCCGCCAGCACCTGCACGCCCAGCATGAAGTCGGCGAGCGCCATGTCCTCGGCCGGGTTGTGGCTGCCGTTGCTGTTGCGCACCAGCAGGACGGCGGCGGGGACGCCGAGCCGCGCAAAGGTGGCCGCGTCGTGCCCGACCGTCGGCATCGGGCGTGCCGGAATGCCGAGCGCCCGCGCGGCGTCCGCCGCCGCCGCCTGGATGGCCGGGTCGAGGCTGGTGGCCGGCGTTCCCACCCGGGTGCCGAGTTCGAAGCGCACGCCATGCTCGGCCGCAAGCTCGTCCGCGCGCCGCACGATGTCGCCGTGCAGCGCCTCCATGGCGGCGTCGGTCGTCGCCCCGATGTTGAGGCTGAAGGTGACCTCGCCCGGCACTTTGGTCATGGCGTGCTCGGCCGCGTCGGTGTGGAGAATGCCGCAGGTGAAGACGAGATCGTCGTGCCCGGCTTCGATCAGCGCGCGCCAGCGCGCGTCGGCGTAAGCGATCAGCTTGGCGGTGGCGATCGCGGCGTCGGCGCGCAGGTGGCGCGGGACCGCGGCGGAGTGGGCGTAGCGCCCGTGGCACTTGGCGTAGGGATAGCGGATGTTGCCGCGCAGCGCCGTGGCGATGCCGAGCGGCGTGTCGGTCGATTCGAGCAGCGGTCCCTGCTCGATGTGCAGCTCCAGATAGGCGCGGATGCGCGCGGGCGCGATCTGCGGCACGCCGATCGGCGGACTGGCCACGGCGACGCCGAGCGCGCGCAGGTGATCGGCGAGCGTGCGGCCGGTGTCGAACCGGCGCAGCGCCTCGAGATCGGCAAGCGACAGCGCGCCGGCGCACAGCTTGCTGCCCAGATAAGCGGTGCCGAACCACGGGCTTTCCTCGCAGCGAAATCCGTACGCGCGGATGCCGCGGTCCGCGGGCGCGCCGGTCTGCCGCAGCGCGGCGAGCACCAGCACGCCGGCGATCACGCCCGCCAGCCCGTCGAAGTTGCCGCCGCGCGGCACCGAGTCGAGGTGGGATGCGAGCAGCACGTCCGCCGCGTGGTCGCGCGCGCCCGGCAGCGTGACCGCGAGGTTGCCGACCGCGTCGAAGCCGGCGGCGAGGCCGTGCGCGCCGCACCAGCGGATCAAGATGTCGCCCGCGGCGGTTTCCTTGGCGCCGAACGCGTCGCGCGTGACGCCGGCGTCGTCCCTGGTTGCGTCGCGCACCTGCGCGAACAGCGCGGCGGCGTCATCGCGCAGTTGTTCGATCGCGGCGTGAAGATCGGGCATCGCTTGGCCTTGGTGGGTTGACGGCAAGCAATAGGCCATGATCCTGGGGGCCGCAAGAAACCGAACCCCGCCTCGATCGTCGCGCCGCCACACGCTCCACCTGCAGGAACAGCAAATGAAACGTCTCGGGTTTTGCTTCCTCGATCGGCCGTCGGTCGCGCACCAGATCGACTTGGTGCGCCGAATCGAGAACCTCGGGTTCGAGTCCGCCTGGGTCACCGAGACGCGGCTGGCGCGAGACGCGTTCTCGGTGCTCGGCGCGTTCGCGGCGGTCACCAGGCGCATCAAGCTGTGCACCGGCATCGTCAACACGTGGACGCGCGGCCCGGCGCTGATGGCGATGACGCTCGCCACCCTCGACGAGATGGCGCCCGGCCGGATCATCTGCGGGCTCGGCGCCTATTGGGATCCGCTGGCGTGGAAGCAGGGCATCGAGCGCCGCAAGCCGGTCTCGCAGATGCGCGAATACGTGCAGGTGCTCCGCCGCCTGCTCGCGCTCGAGGCGGGCGTCACCCTGGAAGGGGAGTTCGTCAAGGTGCGCGACCTCACCCTCGACCTCGGCCACGGGGCGGCGCGCACCGCCAAGGACGTGAAAATCTACATCGGGCCGACCGGCCCGGTGATGACCGAGACCACCGGCGAGATCGCCGACGGCGCGATCCTCAACGGGCTGCTGTCGCCGGAGTACACCCGCGCCATGGTGGCCAAGGTGAAGGCGGGCGCGCAGCGGGCGGGCCGTCCCGCCGACGCGGTCGACCTGCCGCAGCTCATCAACATCGCCATGTCGGACGACCAGGCGGCGGCGCGCCACACCGCCCGCTACGTCGTCACCAAATATCTCGGCCAGCAGCCGCACATCGGCAAGGCGAACGCCATCGATCCGGAGCTGCTGGCGCGCATCAACGCCGTCATGGGCGGCTGGCCCGGCCGGCCGGGCGGGGTCGAGGACGCGATGAAGCTCGTCAGCGACGACATCGTCGACCGGATGACCATCTCGGGCACGGTGCGCCACGTCAAGGACCGCATCCAGGAGTGGATGGACGCCGGCATCAGCTATCCGGTGCTGCTGCCGTTGAGCAGCAATTACGACGAGATGGTCGAGACGCTGGCGCCGGGAACCTGGTGAGATGAGCGAAACCAGGTTCGATCTCGTCATCCGCGGCGACGTGGTCACCGCGGACGCGGTCGTCAGCGACGCCTTCGTGGCGGTGCACGGCGGCGCCGTCGCGCAGGTCGGCACCGGGACGGCCCCGGCGGCGGAGCGGGTCGACGATCATCGCGGCTGCCTGCTGTTTCCCGGGCTGGTGGACGCCCAGGTGCATGCGGGCAGCTACGAGGGACTCGCCGGGCTGCGCGACGCCACCCGTGCGGCCGCGGCCGGCGGCGTGACGACGATCGTCGACATGCCGTTCGACGAGCCGCTGCCGGTCAACGACGTCGATCGGCTCGATGCCAAGATCGCCAAGGTGGGCGCGCTGGCGGCGGTCGACGTGGCGCTCTACGTCACCGCGCGCAAGGATCGCGATTATGCGCCGCTCGCCCGCATGGCCGCGCGCGGCGCCTGCGGCATCAAGCTGTCGACCTACGAATACCACCCGGTGCGCTTCCCGCGCTTCGACACCGGCGAGATGTACGAGATCTTCCGCGAGGCCGCGCGCATCGGGCTGCCGGTCGCCTTCCACAACGAGGACCAGGGGCTGGTCGATCATTTCCTGAAAAGCGTGCTCGACCGCGGCGACCGCAGCCCGGGCGCGCACGGCGCCAGCCGGCCGCCGGTCGCCGAGCTGGTCGCCAACGCGCAGATCCTCGAGCTTGCGGCCGCGGCCGGCGTGCGCTGCCACATCGTGCACTCTTCGCTCGCCGCCGGCTTCGCCATGGCGCGCGACTATCGCGCGCGCGGCGCCAGCATCACGGCGGAGACCTGCCTGCAATACCTGATCTTCAACGAGGAGGACGTGCTCAGGCAGGGCGCATTCCTGCGGCAAAACCCGCCGCTGCGCAGCGAGGCGGAGCGGCTGCGCCTGTGGGAGACCCTGGAGCGCGGCGAGGTCGACCTGCTGTCGACCGACCACGTGGCATGGCCGGTCCACCGCAAGTCCGATCCCGACATCTTCAAGAACGGCGCCGGCGTGCCGGGACTGGAGACGCTGCTGCCGGTGCTCTACAGCGCGCTCGCCGAACGTTCGCTCTCGCCCTGCATCGTCGCGCAGCTATGCGCGCGCAACCCCGCGCGCCATTTCGGCCTTGCCCGCAAGGGTGAAATCCGCCCGGGCGCCGACGCGGATATCGCGGTCCTGCGCCGCGGCGAAACCGCCTTTGACCAGGCGCGCATGACCTCGTCGATCAAGTGGAGCCCCTATCACGGCCGGCCGCTCGCCGGCCACGTGGCGGCGACCTATCTGCGCGGCGAGAAGATCTTTGCCGACGGCGCGGTGCTGGCGCGGCCCGGGTATGGGCGGTTCGTGACGCCGGGGCGGACGGCAAGGTAGGGTGGGCAAAGGCGGCCAAGCCCTTACCGCAGGAGCACGGTGTGTGTTCCGCCGTGCCCACGCGTTGAGGCCTCATATACAATTTGGCAAAGCATAAGGTGCGCCGTTCGCCGCGTGGGCCCGGCGGGCTCGGCACCGTGCATCAATCGAAGCTTCGGGGCCGCCTTTGCCCACCCTATGGTTTGAACGCTGGCATCACCGTGGCGGCCCAGTCGTGCATGAAGGCGATCTTGTCGTCGAAGTGGACGCTCATCCAGAACTGGCGCGCGCCCGCTTCGATCGCCCGTTCCAGCTTGGCAATGCAGTCGCGCGGGCTGCCGATCACGCCGAAGCGGTCGGCGAGATAGTCGGTGAGCCCGAGCTCCTCGATCAGCGCGCGGTTGCCGCTGTCGGGCATGTCGTGCTGCGCGGAATTGTAGCGCCGCCCCAGCTCCTTCACCTTGTCCATCAGCGCGGGCGGAATGTGCTTGCCCTTGGTCGCCAGCCGCGACAGGTGGCTGCCGGCGGAGGCGAGGGTGGGCGCGACCCGGTGCAGGGCGCGCTCGCGGTCGTCGTCGACGCAAGTGAGCGGCAGCCACCACATGTCGATTGCGCCGATGTCGCGGCCGGCGCGGTCGCAGCCGATCCGCACCTGCGCGATCGAATCGCGCACGATCTCCGGCGTGAGACCGGTGTTGATGACGACGCCGTCGGCGATCTCGCCGGCAAGCTGCAAGGTCTTCGGTCCGGAGGCGGCGAGGTAGATCGGGATGGACGTGCCGTTCCACCAGGTCAGCTTGCACGGCGCGCCCTTGAACTGCGACTGCCCGGTGCGCAACAGCTCGCGCACGGTGCGCACGTAGTCGCCCATGTCGGCGAGGCTCGCCGGGCGGAGGCCGATGTTGTCGACGGCGCTGTCGCCGGTGCCGATGCCCAGCATGGTGCGGCCGGGCGCCAGCTCCTCGAGCGTGGCTGCCGCGCAGGCGGCGACGGCGGGATGGCGGGTGAGCGGATTGATCACCCGCGCGCCGAAGCGGATCGACGTGGTGTTTGCCGCCACCAGCGCCTCGCACACGTAGACGTCGCGGTAGAGCGACTGGGAATCCGCCACGCCCGCGATGTCGAAGCCGGTCGCCTCGGCGGTCTTGACCCATTCCAGCAGTTCGACCGCGCGGTGAGGCAGGAAGTTGATGCCGAAGCGGACGGGCGAGGGGCGGGAATCCCTCCCCTGAAAGGGGAGGGTGGCGAGCGGAGCGAGCCGGGTGGGGTGCATGGCAAAACTCTGGTTCGATCGCCTGCAAACCTTATCGATGGCGATTTCTGATAGCCATCGTTTGTAGAACGTACCCCACCCCGGCCCTTCGGGCCGACCCTCCCCTTGCAGGGGCCTTGCAGGGGAGGGATTAAGAGACCGCCGCGCGAGTCGACGACAATTCTCGCGCGGCAAGCCGCTTTGCTTGCGAGCCCGAACGACCGGCGTGTAGGGTGAGTTTTCGTGCCTGCGACAAAGGAGAACGACATGCGCAATTCCTGGACGGCGATCGCCGGGCTGACGAGCGCCGCGGCGCTCGGCCTCGCGCTGTGGTGCGCGCCGGCGGCCGCGCAGAGCGGACCGCTGAAGACCGGCGTCGACGGCACCTTCGCGCCGCACGCGTTCCCCAACATGCAGGGCGGCGTCCAGGGCTTCAACATCGATCTCGCCATGGAGATCGGCAAGAAGCTCAAGCGCGAGGTCACGATCGACGCGACCCAGTTCTCCGGGCTGCTGCCCGGGCTGGCGGCCGGGAGCTACGACTTCATCATCGCTCCGGTCACGGCCACCAAGGAGCGCGCCGAGAACATGACGTTCACCGAGGGCTACATCAACACCGACTATCAGTTCCTGGTGAAGCGCGATGCCCCCGACATCACCGACCTCGCGCAGCTCAAGGGCAAGGTGATCGCGGTCAACCGCGGCACGGTCTACGACAAATGGCTGCGCGACCAGGAAGAGAAGATCGGCTGGAAGATCGAGTCGTTCGGCACCAGCGCCGACGCCGCCCAGGCGGTGCTCACCGGCCGCGCCGACGCCAACATCACCGGCGACACCGGCGCGGCGTGGGCGGCCAAGCAGAATCCGCAGCTCAAGGCGTCGTACCTGTACTCGACCGGGCTCGTCTATTCGGTCGCCATCCGCAAGGACAATGCGCCGATGCGGGCGCAGCTCGAGAACGCCATCGAGTGCATGAAGCAGGACGGGACGCTCGCCAAGATCCACGAGAAGTGGCTCGGCTACGCGCCGCGGCCGGGCTCGGCGGCGGCGACGATCTTTCCGGGCACGGGCGTGCCGGGGATTCCCGGCTACGACCCGACGCCGCGCACGCCGACCTGCGGGTGAGCGGACGTCCGCTGAGTTCACCACCTTTCTCGCTGATGACGTTGTCACACACGTCCCAAAGCGTGGGAATCA
>Ga0193751_1002538_pt1 | contig 11033 bp, 8 predicted proteins | sample L1c2metaG_FD_143050 | JGI IMG/M metagenome (GOLD analysis project Ga0193751, IMG submission 143050) | Soil microbial communities from a riparian zone of the East river system, Colorado, United States - L1c2 | ecosystem: Environmental > Terrestrial > Soil > Riparian zone | place: USA: East River...
TCGTCGCTCGCTAGGCTGGCCCGGAGGGATTAGTCTATGCGTTTGAGCCGTATCAGCACAATGTGGAGATTCTTCGAAAGAACCTCGAATTAAATAACGTGAATAATGTTCGGGTTCGGCCGGTTGCGGCCGACGGCGCTTAAAAATGGAACGCGATGTAATCAAAGAAGAATATTTATCCGGCGCTAGGACGAGACATCCTGTCCACACTCTCTGCTATGGCGCCGTCAATAACGCCGTACTATATCGCGTGCCGGCGTCAGCGAAGCGATTACTTGACCTCGGCTGCGGAACAGGGGCGCTTGGACGCGAGCTTAAGGAGAAAACCGATCGGGAGGTGTTTGGTGTAACCTACTCCAGAGAGGAAGCGGCTTTGGCGGCCAAGAATTTGGACCGCGTGATCGTTTCCGATCTCAACGATTTTGATCCTGTTGATTTGGGAGAATTTGACTGCATTATCTGCAGCCATGTTTTGGAACATCTTTATCAGCCAGAGCAACTGCTGATTCGTTTGCGGCCGCAATTGTCCTTCGGCGGCCGGCTAATCGTAGCTCTGCCTAACATTTTGTTTTGGAAGCAGCGGATTCAATTTCTTCGTGGCCACTTTCGTTATACCGAGGGCGGATTGATGGATTCAACCCATTTCAGGTTCTTTGATTATCAAACTGGTCCGCAGCTCTTGAAAACGGCTGGTTTCAAAGTGGTCGAGTTTTCAGGTCAGGGTTCCTTCCCGCAACCGCTCTTTCGCAGCCTGGCGCCAAAGGTCGCGAGAATTGTCGATTCAGCCGCTTGCCGGTTGCTGCCTGGACTTTTCGGTCACCAATTCATTATCGTCGGTAAAGTCTAACCGGCACGGGGGATGAACCGATCTCAAACCATGACGCCAGACGATCTTACGTTTCTTAAATCTTTGAGTCGTTTGATTTACCGGGCGCATTGGTCCATCAAAAACCGCAATCGCCCATGACTCGCTTGCGCCGTGCAATCGCCGCGTATTTCCGCGACGTCGCTCGCATGGCGCAAGAGGTGGGCGGGATTGGCACGCTCATGCGTTACGCGCTCGACCGGCTTGCGTTAGTTATCATGCGCAAGGGGGGTGCAAGGCCATACCCTGTGGCGCGGCAGCTACGATTCAAAAACGGAGTGACAATTCGTTACCGTGTTAATCGTGGTGATCTGCAATCGATCAGGGAAGTATGGTTAACAGAAGCTTATAGACTGCCCACTGAAGGCAATCGCCAGAATCTGGTGGATCTCGGAGCTAACATCGGATGCGCCTCGATCTGGCTGGCATGCCACTACGGCTGCCGGAAGGTAATAGCAGTGGAGGCCGCGAAGTCGAATGCCTCTTTTGTCCGAGAAAATTTTTTGGCGAACGGTATTCAAGGAACAGTCGTAGAAGCTGCTGTTGGGCCCGTGGATGGAGTAACTCGGTTTGCCGAAGATGCCGCATCGAACCTTGGACATGTCAGCGCGGAAGGCTATGAGGTCCCAATGGTAAGTATGTCGAGTTTGCTGCGACGTTTCCTGCCTGGAGAACGAATCGACCTCCTGAAAATTGACATCGAGGGTGGCGAACAAGCTCTTTTGGAAGGACCCGATCTCTCCTGGCTCTCACAAATAAAGGAAATCATTATCGAGTTTCATCCGACGCTGGTAGATTATCCTCGTCTCGTCGGTATCTTGAAAAACAGGGGCTTCGAGTATCTTGCCGCGCATGGACCTCCATCTCCTCGGGGAGATTACTTTTTTCGTCGGCCCCTCGGTCCTTGATCATCCAAATGGAAATTGTCCAAACTGTGCCGCGCTTGCCTCCAGCGATTAGCGGCCTTGCCGATTTCGCCTTGTTGACGGCAAAGCAAATGCATCTCGATCACAATATCCATTCTCGTTTCATCGTTGGAGATCCAAATTGGCGGAGTCAAATGAGATAGGCGGATTTCCGGCCAAAGCTGTCCCAACTCGCACGGGTCGCTTGCCGGTTGCTGCCGCGACTTTTCGGCCACCAATTCATTATTGTCGGTAAAGTTTAACCGGCACGGGGTGAACTATCTCAATCATGACGCCAAACGCTCTTGCGTTTATTAAATCTTTGAGTGACTGCGCGGCATGATGCAACATCTCACATCGCGATTGGCGCGGTTTTCATTTAGCCGGCGCGGTGACAGGAATTTTTGCCGATAATTTGCACACACCGCTCGTCACAATCGCCATCCCAACCTACGAGCGGCTGAACTATCTCAAAGAAGCTGTCGCATCCGCACTCTTCTGGAAGCCTTCCCATGGTCCGCAGAAATCGATAATCACTGCGCCTTCCGAAACGAGAAAGGCAACGGGGATACTACCTCGGGCTGGAGGCTTGAGCGGATGTGCTTGACCATTGGTTTGTTCGCGTAGGGAGCGCTCGGGGCTTCGGACGGGCCCGAACTTGCGGAAACTTCACCGATGCTCCGAAGCGCAACTGCAACGATCAGGCGCCGGATTTCGCTACTGTTTTCAGTAATTCTCTTCCAATCATCGCATTTGTCTGTTCATTGATGAGACCTACGCTCCCGGACTGGGCGACTGGCAGCAATGACAATTATCATCGAATTTCTGCCACATCCAATATCAGGAAGACAAGACATTTTCACACGCGAACTGGCGCTCGTGTTTATCACCAGCTGATTGCTGGTCGCTGCTCCGAGTCCGCGCGGTGGGGCCTTGTCTTCCGGAAGAACCGGACGATAAAACTATGCCAAAAAAAATGTCGTCCAACTCATGAAAACTCGTGTCCTCGTCACCGGCGCCGCCGGGTTCATCGGATCCCATGTCGCCGACCGCTGCCTCGATCTCGGCTTTGAAGTCGTGGCCACCGACGACCTTTCCGGCGGCTTCATCGAGAACGTGCCGAAGGCCGCCGAATGGATTCAGGGCGACCTGCGTGACCCAGTTTTCACCGCGAAGCTCTGGGGAGGCGGACCGTTCAAATACGTCTATCATCTCGGCGCCTACGCCGCCGAAGGCCTCTCCCATTTCATCCGGCGCTACAACTACGAGACGAACCTCCTCGCGAGCATCAACCTCATCAACCTCGCGGTGAACCACAAGGTCAAGAGCTTCGTCTTCGCTTCCAGCATCGCGGTCTACGGACGCAATCAGGTGCCGATGACCGAAGACCTCGCCCCCACCCCCGAAGATCCGTATGGCATCTCGAAATACGCCGTGGAGATCGACCTCCGCGCCGCGCACGAAATGTTCGGACTGAATCACGTCATCTTCCGCCCGCACAACGTCTACGGCGAACGCCAGAACATCGCCGACAAATACCGCAACGTGATCGGCATCTTTATGAATCAGATCCTGCGCGGCGAGCCGATGAGCGTTTTCGGCGATGGCCTGCAAACGCGCGCCTTTTCCTACATCGCCGACCTCGCGCCCATCATCGCCCGCGCCCCGCTCGAACCCGCCGCGCGCAACCAGACTTTCAACATTGGCGCCGACACGCCCTACACCATCCTCCAACTCGCCGAGGAAATCGCCCACGCTTACGGCGTCGCGCCCGATATCCGCCACCTGCCCGAGCGCAACGAAGTCGTCCACGCCTTCAGCGATCATTTAAAGTGCCGCCGCGTCTTCGGCGAGCAAACGCCGGTCGATCTGCGCACCGGCATCGCCCGCATGGCCGCCTGGGTGAAAGAGCGCGGCCCCGCGCGGCCGGTGGAATTCAAGAACATCGAGATCCGCGAAAAGCTCCCGCCGAGCTGGGCCTAGAGCACACAGCACATGGCGGTTTCGGTCATCATCAGCAATCTCAACGGCGCGCGTTTTCTCCCGCGGCTGCTCGAGACGCTCGAAGCGCAGCGCGGCGTCGAACTCGAAATCATCGTCGTCGATCGCCAAAGCATCGACGCCTCGGCGGAGATCCTCGCGCAGCATCCGCAGGTCATCGTCGTCAGCGAACCGCCGCTCACCGGCCTCGTCAGCGGCTACCACCGCGGCACGCTCGCCGCCACCAAGGAGCACTTCTTCTTCATCAATGAAGACATGTGGTTCGACCTCGATTGCCTCGCGCGGCTCGAACGGCAGATCGACCTTTCCCGCCGCATCGGCGCCGCCGACCCGTGGCAGTGGACCTACGACGAAGCGAACTGGATTCACGGCGTCACCCGCTTCGTTCCCGTGCGCTGGGCGATCAATGGCGTGCATCCTTTTCGCGCCTCCGATTTCAACGTCGATCTGCCCGCGGGCTCCATCGTCCCCTTCGCTTGTGCCGGGGCGTGTCTCATCCATCGACAGGTCTATGAGGAAGTCGGCGGCTGGGACACCTCGATGTTTCTCGATTATGAAGACATCGATTTTTTCCTTCGCGCCTGGCAGCGCGGCTGGCGCTGCGTCGCCGTTCCGGACGCGAAAGTCTACCACGCCGTCGGCATGTCGAATCCCGGCGCGAGTCTCAACGCGCCGCAAAAAGCCGGCGCCGGCCAGCGCCGCTACATCGCGAACTGCTACGGTAAAACGCTCATCGCGTGGAAGCTCTTCTCCGCGCCGAACGCCCTCTGGATCGGCTCCGCGATCTGGCTGGTGATGTTTGCGAACAACACGCTGAAGCTCCGCTGGCGCATTGCTTCATGGGACCTCGCCGCGTTGCGAAAATGCCTCAGCCGGCTGCCGGAGATCCTCGCCTTCCGGCGCGCCAATCGCGAGTTCACGCGCCGCCATCCGGGAGAACAATTTTTTCTCCAACCCGAATTTGCCCGGTCGCCAAAACCGGTCGACGCGCCGGACGAAGAACGCGCGACCTGACCACTCCGGAGCACCGCTACCGTGAACGTCGCCCTTCATCACCAATAGCCCCCCGCCGGGCCGTGATGGCGTGGGCGACTACACACGCACACTCGCCATCGAGTCAACGGTTCTCCAAAGAATATGGCCGAGACGATCTTCGGTCTGGCCGGTTGATGGACGCTGAGATGTGCGCATGGCGAAATGCGATTCCTATGAGTCCGAGCCTGATACGCAAAGCGGCTGTGAGACAGTTGCGATTTAAGGAAGATTTAAACAATCCTGAAGTTGAAGAGTTTCTGCACTCATGAAATCGAACCCCGGGTGAATCCTAGGGGCCTCGGCGTCACTGTCCCGAACGCTGAAGGTATTGCTTGCCGAGGTCAATCAGTGACGTCAACGCACAACCGCAGACGCGATACGCTCCTCGATGTTTGATATGCATTTTGCTGCCTGCGTTTTCGCCGAACAATCCCCACCCGGTGTCCTGCCCCCGCTCCAGCGCGAGCAGATGTTAGCAGGGACACCAGCACGGCTACCACCCGTCGGCTCCGCCCGATGTCGCACCCATTTCTCCCATTGACAGAGGTAGATCGGGATGCTCAGGTGACGACTAACGACAATGACGCTCCGGCATAGGCTCGGCACCTCCTTTCGTCTGTTTCGCAGGTCCGGCTTTCACTACTTCCGCCGGCGCATGCTTCGACCTCCATTCTGGTTGTCGGCGAACGGGAGCATCTCGCGCGTACACGCCGCAGACGACGCGGGAGCGGCAAACTGCTACTCGGAAGTGGCGCTGGACGACTGCTACGAAGTCTTCGCCTACGCTCGCCGGGCGAGGCCGGAGGTCATAGTCGACATCGGCGCCAACGTCGGCCTGTTCAGCAAGCTGTGTTCCATGCTTTTTCGGGACGCGGAGATCTACGCGTACGAGCCACACCCGTCTGCGGCGAAGTGGTTGACATTGAATGCCGAGGGAACACGCATTCGGGTCCATCGAGCGGCTGTGACGCAGTCGTCGACGGTGGCGAAGTTGGACACGTCGGGCGATTCGACGCTCAGCAGGATCGTCTCGGACGGCGATCTGACGGTGGATTGTCTGACAGTCCCCCAGGTAGCCGATGGTCGCGAGATCGACCTCTTGAAAATTGATTGCGAGGGCTCGGAATGGTCCATTCTGAAAGATCCCAGCCTCCTTCGACGGACGAGGGAGTGCTGTCTCGAGTATCACCTATTCGATGGGCACACCTTTGATGATCTGATCGCGCTGATTGAGGCGGCTGGTCACCGTTTGGTGTGCAAGGGAGCTACGAAGTACGGTGGTAAGTTCGGAATGATTCGGACCGTACGATCGCAACCTGGAACGCTATCTCTTCCGCAGGCCTAGATGGCCATCCGTATCTCCCGAAGATGAACATCCTGTCCCTTTCGAGTTGTGCTCTCGATCCGATGTTGGGGTCGGGGAAGACCAGGCTCAGGTGGTCCCAGGGACTCCGAGCGCTTGGACACACCGTCGAACTACTCGAGCCGCGAGACTATGAATCGTTCTACGGGATGAAACGGGGCCGTCGGTTCCGCCAAGCTTGGGGAGCTTGCTCGGCAGTGAAAGGGAAGTTGCCCACGACGAACTACGATCTCATCGACTTCTGCGGCGGCGAGTTTGGACTGATTACCTGGCTGCTCTCGAGGAAGGCCCATCGACCGCTGCTGGTCGCGCATACCGACGGTCTAGAGCTCTTGTCGAGTGAGCGCAAGCATGCGTACAGTCCCGCCACTACCCCCATCGAACACGTTCGGCGGGTTTTCGCCGCTCAGACTCACGATCGGCTGTCCCGCGCGGCGTTTGCTCATGCCGACGCCTTCGTGACCTTGTGCGAGCTTGATCGCGACTACGTCGTCCAGCATGGCCTGTTCGAGCAAGGCCACACCGAGGTCATATCTCCGGGGCTCGATGTCGAGTATCTGGCCCGACCATTCAGGCCTGACCGTGACAAAGAACATTGCGTCGCCTATACCGGATCCTGGAGCCCCCGCAAGGGCGTGGCGAGGTTGGTGGAGGTCATGTCAAGGGTGCTGACGAGGGACCAGAGCCTTCGATTCGACGTGTACGGTGCGAAACGGGAGGCCGTGCTCGGATCGTTCTCACAGGCCCTGCATAGTCGGATCGTGGTTCATGGGCGCCTGTCGAACGAGGAGCTCGCGGATGGGATGTCCAAGGCGCGAGTCTTCTTTTTTCCAACGCAGTATGAGGGATTTGGAATGGCCCTCGCCGAGGCGATGGCCTGTAGCTGCGCAGCAGTCACGACGCCGACTGGATTCGGCGCAGAGCTGTCCGATGGCAACGAGGTATTGATTTGCGGGTTCGAGGACCCGGCCGCGATGGAACATGCCGTCGTGACGTTGCTCGACAACGAGGCGCTCCGATCGGACATCGCTCTCAAGGGTTGGAAGCGTGTAAGAACGCTCAATTGGGAGACCAATGTGAAGCGCCTGGAGTCGGTCTACCTACGCTGGCTGGCGAGGCCTAGGAGGGACCCGGCCGATGTCCTTTCAGCGGCTCAATGATGACGACATGACGTCTCTTGAGTTCTTTATCCGACTGGCGCGCTCTGGCGGGAAATTCTTTTTCCTCGCCGACTATCTTGCGGAATATCGGATCCATTCGCAATCCGCGACAGCCTCCCTGGGATTAACGTCCGAGCGCTTGCTCAAATACTTAATCGGAATCCCGGTCCGGCCGGAAATTGAGACGTTGAAAATACGGTTTCTTGAAAAGCTAATCGTGAACGCCGTTAGCCAGTCGTTGCTGGCGGGCGAGTCAGCCAATGCGCGAAAACTGCTGGCAAGTGAATATTATCCAAATGCGGAGCGGCACCGGTTGCGCGGCGTGATTCAAAATGTATGCGCTTACCTACCGAGATGGCTAGGGCCTGTTGTCCATAAAGCGATTTGGAGACTTAAAACTGCCTATCTTGTTTGAGAGAATCGATAAGTTCCGACGTGAAAAATGAAGCTACAGTTACTCGGAAAAGCCTCAATGTGCATCAACTGGCCGAGGAAGTTAAGGTTTCGATTTTGCGGGCCAACAGCCTGGACGTCGACCTGTACCGGTTTGCGCAGGACCTGTACCATCAGCGGCTTGAGAAAAGCCTTTAGCCAAATAGGAAAACCTTTGAGTTCCTACGGAAAGCAAACTGCTCTCGCATTGAGTTGCTTGGTGTCCATTTTTGTCGGCGCGGCGCGGGCGGAACCACATGAGATTCTGTTTCGACTCAAGGAAGCCGGCCAGGTCTCCGTCGCGGTTTACGATGCCCAGGGGAAAATGCTCCGCGAACTTTCGCGCGGAACAAGGATGGAGCCGGGAGAACACCGCCTTACGTGGGACGGGCTTGACCGCTACGGCAAGCCCGCGCCAGCGGGCGAGTACGAATGGCGACTGCTTCGCACTCCCGGATTCACCCGAGAATTTCTCGTCAACGTCGGCACGAACCCTGGCTGGGCGCCATTCGATTTGTGGCCAGGGAACCATATCGGTCCCACCACCTTAATGATTGATAGCGACACGAACCTGTACATTGGTTCGCCAGGATCCGAAGGGCCACCTCATATCGTAAAAATATCCGCAGACGGACGACAGAAGTTCTGGGGTAATGGGAACACCCTGGTAGATGACGGCCTTATCGGGATGACCCGCATCGGCGAACTGGTTTATCTTTTGTTCTGGGATGGCACACTGGATATGGTTCGCGCGGCTACCGGCGCAGAGAACTCAAACCTGCGAACAATTAGGAATCAGAAGATGCGCATCCATGATTTGGTTCATCCGGACGACCCTGAGGCAAATAAGAGACCGATCGATCGCCGGCAAGTCTCTTCCATGGTTTTAAGTGGAGGCAAGGACTTCCTGATCGTTACTTACGAAAAATATAATGATGTGCGGTTCTTCCGCCCGAAAGATGGCGCCATTACGATGACGAAATCCGTCCACGTAACTGAACCAAAAGGCTGCTGTGTTGCTCCAGATGGACGCGTATTTGTCGTGTCGGGCAAATCCATTGTCCTTGTCAATCCAGAAACGGGAGAAGTGCAACAAGTCGTGAGCGATCGCGAACTTGTATTTCCAACGCGTCTCGCCTACGACGCTGTTCATGATGACGTCCTTGTGATTCAGCATAATGAAAGTCTGGATCATGTGAGACGTTATCATGCTTCAGATGGAAAACTGGTCGCGGTTTATGGTCGCCCTGCTGGACGCACCTACGGCATTTTCGATCCAATGGACTTTGGTGGTCTGTTGGACATTGTTACCGACGATCAAGGCGGCTTCTTTACGGTGGAGGAGTTTCCTCGCAGGGTAGCCCACTTCCGTGGGCGCGAGCACGACGAGTTGGTCGCTCAGTGGTTTGGCGGAATGCAATGGGGAGCGTTGTGCTCGCTTGACCCTATCGATCCAACGACTGTCTATCTTTTCCCTGATCATAAACACTGCGCGAGGGGTCGAATCGACTACGCTACCCGCACATGGACGCTGACCCACCTCTACGCTTTGCCGGAGGGATTCAGTTGGATTTTAAGCACGGAGCGGCATCGCGCCATGTTTCCAAAATTCGGCGGCCAATCTTATTGGGAAGTTCGACACGTTGGCGATGCCACCTTCCTAGTCAACAATGGCCGCCTCCAAGGCGGATGCGCCGCAGTCGTAAGAATTGACGAGAAGCAAAATCGGCTTGTGCCGGTATCTTTGTTGAGTGGACTGCGTCCAACTTTAGATCGGGCTAATCCTCCATTGTGGTGGTTGGAAGCGATGAAGCGGGCGGGCTACGACACCGCTAAGACAGGGTACGAGCACTTCTGTTTTTCCTGGTCCGATACCAATCGGAACGGGAAAATTGATGTCGAAGAAATCAAGCTTGGCTCACTCGGCTCTACCTTGAGTGAGGCACACTGCTTCATTGATCCGGGATGGAATATCTACTATGCGTTAACAAATCCACTTTTAGGTGTTGGCAATCGATTTCAAAAAATAGCCACGAAAGAATCTGATCATTCGGCCTGGCTCGTCATTCCCAATGAGGGGCGATCGGATCTGCCGGTTTGGAACTGGGACCACGCTCGCCATGCAATCGCCACTTACCCTCAAGGTGAATCGGTGCTGGGCGCGACATCGCCGCTCGGGATCTTCCATGACAATCAAGGCAATACCTATACAGTTTGCAATACAAGATTCGACTGGAACAAAGCAGATGTCCCACCTCTTACCTGGCCGAACAATATTACAACCGCCAGTCGATTTGAGAAATGGAATTCCGCTGGGGTGTTCCAGTGGTCCGTAGGTCTGCACACTGCGGCGGAAAATCGGCCACCTGGAGAATTCGCCCAGGTTCGTGGGATTCTCGGCGAATTGCGTGGATGCCTCGTCGTATTGGATGCCCGCGAACCAGCCTCCGTATGGACGCGCGACGGGCTATATGTCGGTTCCCTCTATGCCGAACACACGGTAGATGGATTGCCCCATAACTCCTACAACGAAGTTTATCAGAATGACAACCATTGGGGGTTAATAATGCAGACCAGCAAAGGCGATATTCTTTGGGGCGGAATGTCCCATAACAGCACGCCGATTTACCGAATTCGTGGCTGGGACAACTGGGAACGTCAGAGTGGAAAACTCACAATCAAACATCCGGCTACTGGCGCGCAGTGGAAAGGCACCGGCCTTCAGGCTGAATATTTTACCAATATCAGTTTGAGCGGTGAGCCTGCGCTTCGCCGAACCGATCCAGACATCTGGTTCGGCCCAATGCTGGGCGACTTTCGGGAAATACGGGCCCGCAAGCCTTGGTTTAGCGGCACCGAGCAATCGATATTTACTACCGCTCAGTTTTCGGCGCGCTGGCAAGGCTTTTTTGAGGCTCCTTTTAGTGAGGACTTTACTTTTGTCGGATACACTTATGGGCGCCAGCAGGCGAAGAATATTTTCGGCGGCAAAGTGCGTTTGTGGGTAAACGGGAAGTTGATCATTGACGAATGGAAAGATGTAAGGCTCGACAAAGCCGGCGACGTGCATCCGACTCGCGCTTGCAGCTCAACCCCGGTTCATCTAACGGCGGGACAACTCGTGCCCATCCGCCTTGAATACGCTGCCGCCGGAGGAGACGGAGATCATCTGCACCTGTTTCTGGCGAGTAACTCCCTCGATTTACGGCATGTGCCGCCCGCTCTATTGTATACTCAACGGCCGGGTCCGCGGGAAAGGTGACGCGATTCCG
>Ga0193751_1002539_pt1 | contig 11030 bp, 13 predicted proteins | sample L1c2metaG_FD_143050 | JGI IMG/M metagenome (GOLD analysis project Ga0193751, IMG submission 143050) | Soil microbial communities from a riparian zone of the East river system, Colorado, United States - L1c2 | ecosystem: Environmental > Terrestrial > Soil > Riparian zone | place: USA: East River...
CAGCACCGCACCGCTTCGCGCTGCGCAGCATCCGGGGCACGCATTCGTCATCCTGAGGAGCGCGCTTTTCGCGCGCGTCTCGAAAGATGGGACAACTCATGGTTCGAGACGGCGCACCGGGCAGCGCAAGCGCTGCCGGGAACGCGCCTCCTCACCATGAGGGCTTGCGCACAGTCATTCTAACGATGCCGCATGCCGCGATCGCGGCCATCAATAGCGAGATCAGCACGTTGTAGCCGGCCAGCGACAGGCCGAGAAAGCGCCACTGCACCTCGTCGCATCGGATCACCTTGACGGTATCGAGACGCTCCAGCAGGCTGCCGGCGCTGCCGAGATTCCCGACCGGCCCGGTACATTCGGTCGGGCCTTTCCAAAAACCCCATTCGACGCCGGCGTGATAGGCCCCTAGCCAGGCATTGCCGAGGGCTGCCGCTGCGAGAAGGGCGAGGCCGGCATAAAGCACCGCGCGCGGGGCGTCTTTCGCCGCGGCGAACGCCACCAGCACACCGAGCGGGATTGCCAGATAATAGGCGTAGCGCTGCTCGAGGCAGAGCGGACAGGGACGGATGTCCAGCACCAGCTGAAAAAACCATGCGCCGGCCAATGTCGCCGCCGCAATGACAGCGATCGCCAGCGCCGCTGTCAGCACCGACTGGCCGTCATTGCGCGCCTGCGACTGACCCGCGATGGTGTCGAACGTCACCTTGATCTCCTTCTGTGACAGCGTCCTATCTCGCGCGGGTGGCACTGTCGAGACGGGCACGATCACACTGGGGTGTGTTATTCGCTGGATGCCGCAAAAACGGTGCACGCGCCCGTGCCCGTTGCCTCCGCCCTGCCGGCAAGTGCAGCCGGGGGGCGGGCGTTAGGACGGCCGGCATCCACACTTTCCGGTCAGCTTGCTACGCGGGTTGACCGGCAGTCACCGCCCGCTATATTCCGCCGGCTTCGCGACCTCGGCCCTCTCCGGCCAGGCGCGACAAGCCCCTGTGGCGGAATTGGTAGACGCGCTCGACTCAAAATCGAGTTCCGCAAGGAGTGCTGGTTCGATTCCGGCCAGGGGCACCAGAAGCGCTTCACATAGCGACGCATAGATGCCCGGAAACCACTATGGCACAATTACTTCTGCGACAACTAGGCTAGTCACAACTACTTCTGCGACAACTATGCTGGTCGCACGTATGCCGCGAGGTAGTGTATACCGACGGACCTCTTTCTCTGGGCGTTAACCGGTATGTCAACCATAGCTATTTTGCTCTGTCGATAGCCAGGACCACAGTTCGTTTGGGATTCGCCGGCTTGATTCCCTCCCAACACTGAGACGACTTTTCCATTTAGGGCGACAAACATCCCGACGTGCCCATGAGCCCCATCATTGACGTCTGTAAATACGCACAAATCTCCCGGGCGTGGATCGGTGATACGCTTTCCGTAATGAAGAAAACTCTGCGATGACGCTGCATCGGATGGAATTGAAAGACCGGCACGCTTTAAGCACCAAGAAGTCGTTGCAGCACACCAGGGCGTACAATCGCCAGGGTAAGGCGTCCTCTTATAACCGATGTCGTGAAAAAAACGGACAATGAGAGGGTTGGCGAATTTCTTCCACCTTGCATTGAAAGGCTCGCCCGTCGAACCAACTTCAGCCACTTGAGAAAGAGCTTGCATTATCTGAAAGTGGTCATTTTTCGGCATGGATTCTGCAATTCTGGTGGCGGCCTCGATATCCGCAGGGCTGCTAGGATAGCTTCCCCTCAAGCCAGGTGAAAAATAATCCTTGAAGGAGTACTCCCGATACTCAAGGCGGTCGTCGGCTTTCGTTGGTGTCGCCAAAAATGCCGCCGCTCCGATCATGAAAAACCGTCTATTCAATATCATAACCCCCTCCTTTAGCGATTTGTATTTAGTGATGCCGGATGCCGGATCGGTTACAGTGCAAGGGAATTTGCATAGGCTCTTGCTATGGTGCCCCTTGTCTGCGATCAAAAGTGTGCTTCCGCGTAATCAGTTCGTCGAGAGACGAACCACCAATTCAGATTGGTCTCCGAAACCAATAGTTTTGATGGCACGAGCCGGCAGGTTCGATCAGCAGGCTCCAGGGCTATTTGTGCACGTCGCAATCCATTCATTGTAACGCGCGACACGGGTGTAGACGCCGTATTTGGCAAACCGTGCGCAACCCTCGCCCCAGCTGACGATGCCGGCGAGACGAACCGGCCCGGAAGCCTTGTCAGTGACCAAGGGGCCGCCGCTATCCCCCTGACATGAATCCTTGCCGCCCAGCGGTTTCCCGGCGCAGATCATGTTGTCGGTGACTTGGTGGTTGTAGCTGGGAGGTTGATTGCATGTGTCTCTTATCACCGAAGGAATATCGACGAAACGCAAATCGCGCACCGGCGAACCTCCTTCCTGAGTCGCCCCCCAGCCCGTAACCGTCAATAGCTTTCCCGGGTCTGTCAACCGCCCCTCTTCAGCAGGTGACAACAACTCGATTGGTTTCGTCTTATCGTCAAACACCAGCGGCTTGAACAGTTCAAGCAAAGCCACGTCATTGTCGTGCTCTTTTGGCCGGTTGTAGCTACGATGAACTATGATCCGCCGGACGTTCAACCGAGGAGAGGTTGATGTGATTTTGCTGGTGCCCGACACCACATTAATGTCCTGTGGCTGATTGTCTATTACACAGTGTGCCGCCGTGACGATCCAATTGCTGTTATAAATTGAGCCGCCGCAGAAATGGCCTTGCCCTGGGTCCGCGATCCAAGAGACCGACAGCGACACCTGCCAAGGATATGCTCCCTCGGGCGCTAAGGCACCCCCGACGATCTTCGAGTTCTCGTTTTTTAGAAACGCCGCGACTGTGTCCTTAAAATCTCGCGATCCGCGGAGCTCCGTTTTCTCTATCGTTTTCTGCGAAGAAGCTTGTTGGGCGCTCGACTTCGCGATCGCGAAGAGGCTGATTGCGATGAACCCAATTCCAAAACCTATCCTATTCGCGATCATCGGATTTCCCTTAATGACCAAAAAACCGGATTCTCACTCGGCCAGCCAAGCCCTCTCCGCCCGTCGAGTTCCCAGCGTCCGTACTCAAGGCCGCGCTTATTTCGCCGGTTGGGATGCCGAGCTGTTGAAGAACATAGAAGACATGAGCAACACGTCCTTTCAATTTGAACTCCAGACGTTTGTCGGATGTGGCGGCAGTCGACACCGACACGCGCGAGATCGAGCGTCCGTTTGATGTGAGACCCGCCACGGCGTCACGAATGGGCTTTTCGTCTACGAGGCTTTCGAGCCCATTGCCGGGCCCGACGTTGATTTCCTCCAACGAGTAGCCGACATCCGCTTTTCCAACTAGCGCCCGATTGGCGGGAAGGAATGCCGAGGTACCTTCGTCAGCAAATTCAACCCACGACGAACCGCTGCTGTTTTCCGTCACATTCTTGATTTCAACTGTGGACCCCGCTGCGACAGTGCGAACCGTCTGTGCATTTTCGTCGGGGACAGCTTTGGCACTCATTGGTCGCGTAACAACCAACCTGTCATATCGTCCAAGAACATCGCTGATGTTTTGATTGGCTGAAGCGACCGCGTCTTCCAAGCCAGAAATACTTGCTACTGTTCTGAACCCGAAGGGTCCGTCGACACGAGGCACAATAATGCGTTTGTTCGGCTCGTTCAGATTAAAGGCGTGGTCCAGGCTTTGTGGGGGGACCTTAGTGGTGTTGGGTGTCGCTGTTTTACCATGCTGCTCCAGCCAACGCTTGGCAGCGCTTACGTACCGGCTCACCGGATATTCCTGCGTGAAATCCCAGATCTGATCATAGTCATTGGTCGCCAGTCGCGACAACCACACTGTCCTTTCATCGGTCTCAATTTCAGTCGAAGGCTTTATATAGATTTCTGCCGAAACCGAGTCCGAAAACCAAGGGACCTGTTCCCCAGCGGTGTCCGCGATGACCTTGAGGCGGGTTTGACGTTTGACGTACCCAAACTCCTTCCCTTCGTCGCTGAGGTGCGTCAGCAGCGCATCTGTGTAATAGCTCATGGCTCCCGGGGTATTTCGCCCCTTCGAAATGCGGCCGAAGTCGGAGGAGAGTCCAACAGCGACGTTTTCGACAGTTGTCCTCAAGGGCGCCATGCCTTTATTTACGCCATCAACGGTACCGTTCTCCTTTACAATATTGCTCGCGATCGAACGGCATGCATCCAATACAAACAGCGAAAGGCCGGCCTTTCGTGAAGTCACTAGTTCCCGCAAGGAAGTCAATGCGACCAGATAGTCGGTCATTTGCGATTCCGAAATCGTCTTCGGATAATCGGTCATTGCTATGAAATTCTCGCCGCCGTAATTCAGACCATGACCAGAAAAGTAGAACACGACAAAATCGTTCTCCTTAATGTGATCAAGAAAGGGTTGGAAGTTAATGGCCCAGAAATCCGGAGCCCGCTTCACGTCGTGGGCTTCAGTGACGGTAAAGCCCAACCTACGGAGCGCGCTCGCAATGTTGACTGCGTCCGCGTTAGAACTCGGGATTACCTCCTGCTCAGCGTAGCTTGAATTGCCCACGACTAACGCCAATTTTTGTGTCGGGCGCTCATACACATAATTGGATGGATCAGTACTCGCGCCGAACGCCGCCATGGGTGCGCCGAATAGCGCTCCAAAACACAAAAAGGAAATGAGGCCTTTCACCATGGCGCCCCCTCTTAACACAATAAACACCCCAGGGTTGAGAGCACAAGATTTAAATGCAAGCTCCCCTGCAGGAGCAAGTCGATCGCTCCTGGGGTCCCAACCCGTATCTGAGGGCCGGCAGATTCGCGCACATATAGTAACCTGACGAGGCTGCTGTTCCCGAAGGGGCGTGCAAAAAAGCTATGTGGGCAGATTGACGTAGCTTGCGTCCCCTGATTAACTCAACCTAAGGGGAAAACCCGCAAGGGTTTAGTGTATTTTGGGGCACACCATGTATTTGCGTGGCGGTTTTGCCAGCGTCTTCTTTTGCGTTGCGGGATGTTCTGTAGTGCAGGATCCTGTTACGGCTAAGATCGACCAGAGTGCAATATTTCAATATGGTTCTTACTGCGCCGTCCCGCCTGATGCGTCGCGATCCGCCCTGAGCTACGCAGAAACCGGTTTTGGTTACGTTGAGCAGCAGTGCGGTGTCTTCTTCGATAACCTCGCCGCACTCACGCAAAGCGGCCGCTTCAGTATTAAGGCGTTGAATGCGACAAACCTTGGCGCACAAAGCATCCTTCAAGCCGCCAAAGTCGCCGCTTCCAATGTTACCATTGTCAGCTCGGCGTTGACCCTAACCGAAGCGGTTTTTAACGCTTTTGTTGAGCAATACGCGTTTTCCCCATATCTCTTTAAAATACGCGAACTGACTTGGCAGGCATTCGACAAGCACACAGTTGATAACGATGCCAAGCTCAAAGCTCTAAACGGGTTGACCAGCCCTGACGCCTATTGCAGCGCTTACGTTCTTGTTCAGCAACACGCGAGCATTTGCACACTTTCCTATGTTCAGATGCTTTTCGATCAACAAGTCGCCAACACCACGAAAGTTGTGGATTCTGGGACCAATTCAAAGGGAACTAAGCAAGCAAGTGGAGCCGCAGGCACCTCGCGAGCGGTTTCTTTTGGTGTGAATCGCGCTCAACCACCTTCGCGCTTAAATTCCATCCTGCCGGCCTCACCGAGCTATACGGTTCAATAGTTCATCATTGTGGACTGCCGCTGTTGCAAAGACCACGTGAGCTTAGACTTAAAGAGATGAAATTTCGGTAGTCGGTCGATGAAGATAACCGAGGCAGACGGCGTTTTCACGACTATGCTAAGGAAGATTACGGACCTGTTCGCGACGGACAGCGTCGACCAAGCAGCGATCGATACATGCTCTGCGATTGCGCTTGCGGATTCCGCCGATATTCGGGCCACCTTTGCGGCACATGGCGGCTTCATAAGTTGGTACAATTCGACGCTCGCCTCAACTCCAGCCTTTAAGCATCGAGGCAAAATCAGGACGGACGCTGGAGTGGCGAGCAGATTCGATGCATTCTGGGATCAGATTCCAGCGATATTCTCTTCGCCTCATACGACGGCACTCCACTTCGCTGCCGTGATGTGCCTCGGCATTCAGGAGAACAGTGGAGACATGTCGTGCGATCCCGAGGCCGTCGGTCGACCACCCGACTATCCCGGGCTCGTCTACGCCTTCGAGAAGATTCCAGGAATCAAGTCTTCCTATAACGTCAACGGCGATCTCGGAAATTGGACGGCACTGAAGCTCTTCGAGGATCCGAGCTACGTGGCGGAACACGCCGCGCTAGCCGGATATAGTCACGTCGTCGATCACGGGATTGATCAAGCTTGGGGGACCGCGTTTTGGCTGAATGGATTTCCGTCCGAGGAGGATGCCTCGATCAACGGCTATGTCATGGAAGCGGATTTCTACAAGTTTCGCGGACGCGGCGTTATTCAGACGACCGGCCGCGCGGATTACGGCGTCCTGATCGACTACATTCTCAATAACGCTTCGGCACTGCGAAACGCGAACTTAAGTCAGCTCAAGGCGGCCTGGGACGCTTATCCATCGACTCCCGTCGACAAACGCGACGTTATCGCGTCCCGATCGACCAACGCGCAATGGAACTTCGCGTTCGGCGAAGGCATCATACTCGCGGCGGCCATCGCCGAGGACAGCCGTGTGAAGTCCGATTACCTGAAGCTTGCAACCGACGAAAAGACGTTGAACGGGGGAATGAGCACGAAGGGATCGCTGTATTTCATGGCTAGAAAGATAAACGCCGGCAATTATCCGAATACGGTCGTTCCCATGATAAAGGCTATGATCCGTGCAATCTCGTTGCTATGAGGGCACCAAGAATTTTATTCCCATCGATCATCCTATCATTGCTATCAACCTCAACGCCGGATCGCGATCATCGGCCGCGATGTCGCCTCGTCAATCGCCAAGCTTGGTGAGCGCGGAGCCCTTGTGGAAGGCGATATGGTCGGTCCTGGCGCTCTTAATCTCGTATTGCGGAGCGTCCGGGCTCGCATGATGGGTGTAACCCTTGTGGTCGAAGTCGCTGGTATGTATGCGGATGATCGTGCCGCTGACGCGGCCAGCCTCGGAATTCCAGCTCACGCGATCATGGATCTGGAAGCGCTTCGCCACGGTGGTCCGCTCCGATGCCGCCGAAGAATTGCAAAAGGCGGTTCTCGCGCCGAATGCATATCTAGCTGAGCGGCATCAGCATTCAACCGCCGCGCTTCGCGATCGGTTCCTCGCAACGTAACGTCTTGTCGATGATTCGCGCTGTCGAATTTGCCATCGCAGGCTTAGGATCGGCGGCGATGCCGGCGCGTCATGGGCCTTGGTCGGTTGGAGCGGCGACACGAGCACCTTTTTCACCATAGGCCACTCGACCAGGACGATCGTCGACTTTGCCGGTCTCCTGCAGGACTCCAGCGTTGACCTCGTTATCGACGTAAGGTCGATGCCGCGGTCGCGCACCAACCCGCAGTTCAACCAGCAGAGCCTCCCCGAAGCGCTGGCGCCGTGGCAGATCGGCTACGAGCATATCGCCGAGCTCGGTGGCCTCCGCGGAAAATCGCGCGGCGCCGAACCCTCATTGAATGCTTATTGGCAGGTGCGCAGCTTTCGGAACTATGCGGACTACGCGCTGACAGCCCCCTTCGCCGCCGGCCTGGCCCGGCTCCGGGAACGAGGTGGTGAGCACCGGTGCGTGATCATGTGCGCTGAAGCGGTCTGGTGGCGCTGCCATCGCCGGATCATTACCGACCACCTTCTCGCCGCAGGCGAGCAAGTGATGCACATTCTCGGGAAATCGCATATCGAAGTGGCGAGCCTGACGCCCGGCGCCGTCGTTCGCGAAGATGGGACGGTGGTCTATCCCGCCTAAACTTCTGCGCGCACCGGATCAAAGCCAGGATTTTCACTCCGGCCCGAACAGACGGATCTGAGGCATCTCGATTCTCGCCGGCTCGGCCGCGAACACCTGGCTCGGCTCGGGTTCTTCCCTGACTCTTCCCTCGACCGATCGCAACTCTTGCTGCTGCCTTTGGCGGCGCCGCTCGGCCCATTGCTGGCGACGCTCGAGCTTTCGCTTTTCCGCCGCTCGCTTCAGGTCGGCGTCACGCGCCTTGGCAATCGCGTTCTCGGGCGCGGCGGCCTGGTCCTGCGCGGCGGGCTGCGCCGCTGGCGTTGCGGGTTGTGGTGGCGCGGGTTGTGGTGCTGGTGCCGCGGGCTGCGGTGCTGCAGCCGCTTCGGCCGGCTTCGCGCCTGCCGGTTCCGAATTGCCAGTTTCCGCCTGCGGCGAATTGGCAGTTTCTGTCGGCGGCGGAGTCTGCGCCGGAGCTGCCGCAACGGCGGGTGCGGACGGCTGAGGCGCCGCCAGATATTGCACCGGTTCCGACGGACCGGGCGCGGCAGGAATCGGCTCCGGCGACATCCGCCGCTCCAGCCGCGTCATTTCGATGCCTTGCTTGGCGGGTTTTGGATTGATCATGTCCGCGATCACCAGACCCCCGCCGACGCCGGCGACGATCGCAGCGACAACGGTTCCCGCTCCCGCAAAATAAGCCGTCGAAGCACGCATGTTTCGGCTCCCTTTCGGCGGCAACGCACAACCTATTCTGATGTTCCGCCACACTCACGGGACGGCACATGCGGGAACCAGACCTACTGCGCGAGGGTCGCGACCTCGGCCACGAACGGTTGCGCGTGCATCTAGACCATGATCCGATTGGATTGAATCGGATCATGGTCTCATCTCTTTGTTGAGCATGATCTCTTCGGAAAACCGGTTCCCACTTTTCCGGATCATGCTCTACGCTGCGGAGAAAATCGCGGGCACGGCCAGGCTGAAATTTCAGAATCAAAGCAGGACCAGGGGCCTTGCGGTTACCCTCTCCAACTCAGATCATCGAGGCGACCTTCTCCAGCCCGATGATGCGGGCGAGCGTGCGCACTTCCTGTTTTTGATCCTCGCGCAGCTGGAACAACAGCGGCATCGCCGCCGATTTCAGCTGCTGGACTTCTTCGGCGTCGGGATCGATCGGCACGCCGCTGGCCTTTGGATCGGCTTTGCGGGTGGCGTGAATCTTGCGGGCCACCGCGCGCAGCGCGCTTTCCACCGCCGGCCAGTAGGATTCCTGGTCGGCAGAAAGTTTGAGCCGCTCCTTGATTCCGGCGATCTGCACGTCGCTGAGCAGCGCGTAGGGTTTTTGCAGTTGCGGCTTGGCGGCAAGCCTGGGTTTTGGCGGTGCCAGCGGTGCCGCCGGCATCGTCGCGGGCGCACTTACCTTCGGCAGCTGGATGTCGGCAGGGCTCTCGGACGCATAGGCCTGCCGCAGCGGTTGGCTCAGGCTTGCCGTCTGCGGCGGCTCGAACGAAGCCAGCGCGAGCGTCGCGACCGCCAGCCTGTCCTTCTTGCTTTCCCGGTTCGAGACCGGGCTTTTGACGACGGGCGGCGCCATTTCCACCCGCGCCGCCGGCACGCTGTCGCGGCCGAGAATGCTGGCGGCGGCCGCGCCCACCACGAGGAAGCACGTCAGCGCGAGGATGGTCATCGCTCTCGTCAAACCGGTCTCCGTTTGGTTCCGCAAACCCGGGTCACTTTGCCGAAAACTGGGCACTAATTAAGGCTTAACCGTGCCGCGGCGGTGGCGGCGGCGAATTTGGGGGGCAAAGAGCCCCTGCGCGGCGCGAAAATCAGGCCGCGACGGAGAGATCATAGGCATCCTGGATGTCGGCAACGATATCGGAGGCCTCCCACAGCGCATCGGGCGCTACCGACCGCAGGCAGATGGTCCAGTTGCCGCCCTTGCTGGTGCGGGGCATGCCGACGATGTCGAATTGCACGCTGCGGCACAGCGGATGGCGCTCCAGCGCGCAGGCGACCCGGGCCCTGATCTCGTCGAGGGTTGCGGGCGTTTTTGCAAGAAGTCTCTCCATGTCGCATCCCTTCGAGGTCCCCTTCGCGGTTTCCGGCGCGACCCGCCGCGGCAGCGGGGAACGGCCATCGGAGACGATTGTTGGGGCGGGATTGGTTAATGGCGCGTTAAGCCGGAACCGGGCCTGCCGGCCTGAAGACTCGCATCAAACGCGCTGTCCCCGCCGCGAGGCCGCAAATCAGCCGTGTTTGGCGGCTTGCAATTTGCAAACCGCGCGCGCGGTGGCAATCGGTGCGAGGAGATGCCTTGATGCGGACGCGTATGCCCGTCCTTGCGATGATAGCGCTCGTCGGATTTTGCAGTCAGGCCAACGCCCAGGCGCGATGCCCGGAATTGACCCGGCTGCGCAGCGAGGTTGCAGGGGCCTTAAAGCAGACGAGGGGCCTCGTCCCGACATTGGACCGCTGCCAAGCATACAATCGTTTTTCTACGGCGTGGGCTACAATAGTCCAATACGCCAATGACAATCGAGAGGCGTGTGATATTTCTACACTTTCGCTGGACGAGTTCGAGAAACATCACCGCGAGGCCGTACAGGCGCGCGACAACGTCTGCGCGGGCCGCCCTGCTCGCCCATTTCCACCGGACGTCATTCGACGTTGAGACGCTCGGACAGTCGGACGAGCCGCGCGACATCCGGACTTATCGAACGCGCGCGTCGGCTGTGCGGTACTCCCCGATCGTGCGCGCAACGAGATCGTCGACCGAAAGCACCTCGGTCACTCCGGACGTGGAATGCCCCGCGCTCCAGATATCGCGCCACCGCGCCGGACGTTTCTCGCGCGCGCCGATGTCGATATCCTCCGCGATGTCGATTGCGCCGCGTTGCGGCAGGTCGTCGGGGTCGAGGCCGGCGGCGGCGATGGAGGGCCGCAGCATGTTGGTCTGCAGGCCGGTAAAGGCCGTGGTCAGCAGGATATCGTCGGCGCTGCTCTTGACCAGCATCTCCTTGTATCTGGCGTCGGCCATGCTCTCGCGGGTGGCGATGAACTTGGTGCCCATATAGGCGAGATCGCAGCCGAGCGCCTGCGCCGCCCGCAGCGCA
>Ga0193751_1002540_pt1 | contig 11028 bp, 9 predicted proteins | sample L1c2metaG_FD_143050 | JGI IMG/M metagenome (GOLD analysis project Ga0193751, IMG submission 143050) | Soil microbial communities from a riparian zone of the East river system, Colorado, United States - L1c2 | ecosystem: Environmental > Terrestrial > Soil > Riparian zone | place: USA: East River...
GGTCCGTGATCGACCTACTCAGCAAAGACGAAACCGTTCCGTCAGTCATAGCGCGATTGAGCGGAAGATTTGTGTGCTCGTTACGCTCACAGTCGATCTCTATCGCGCGCTCCGGGCTCATTATTGCGTACAAGAACACCGAGGCCCACCCTGATCCCGGTTGCCAGCAATTGTGCGATCAGTGAGAAAAACGTGCGCTGCTCTGGCTCTATGCCTCGCTCGACTCAGAGCCATAGCGATCCTGTCACGGACGGCGAAAACGCCAGACAAACTGCAATCGGTGTGAAAAAAGATCAAGGTACTCTTCGCGCCACACATTTCCAGTCAAATCGCTATTGGTCTGGCTCGGTTGATCTACCACGCGGCCAGTCACAGTGAAATCGGTAAACTTCGGTCAAGACTGCATCCGGCCACAAGCGGAATCGAGTACATCCTTCCAGATGAGACTACTCACAACAGCTTTATCGTGAAGGCAATCCAAAGATTACAGTCATAGACCTCGGACGCCGCACGCAATCGGCAAGCACATTCACGGTGCATAGAAGCACGTTTTCAGATCCACTCGAAGCAAATCTCACAAATGCAAAACGCTTTTCCCGGGTGTAGTGTTCACGCCTGAAAGGTTATCCAACGTGTTCTCGTCGTCCGAAGAACTGGCGCAAAAGCTGCGCGCTGCAAAATATGTGGTCGATCCAGTGACGCTCGAAGTCGTGTTCCTGGCTTCACGTATGCACAAGCCTCTCCTGGTGGAGGGTCCACCTGGGTGTGGAAAGACTGAACTGGCATATGCGATCGCAGCCGCGGCCGAAACGGTTGTTGAGCGTGTCCAATGCTATCAGGGCATCACCGAAGAAAAGATCATTGGGAAATTCGACGAAGCCTTACAGCGATTGTTTTTGGAGACTCAGGGCAAGCAACTCGGCGATAGGTGGAGCGAGATTCGAGATCGCCTTCACAGTCTCGACTTTTTCGCCGAAGGCCCGCTCCTCCGTGCTTTGCGATACACGGAGAGGCACTGTGTGCTCCTCGTAGATGAGCTCGACAAGGTAGATTACGCGGTTGAAGCATTTCTACTGGAGGCTCTCAGTGCGTGGCGGGTGACTGTTCCCAAGCTGGGCACGATTCCGGCGATAAGAAAACCGTTCGTAGTGCTGACTTCCAATGAGGAAAGACATCTCGGAGATCCACTCCGACGCCGGTGCCTTTATCTGCGCTTTGAATACCCAAGCATAGAGCAGGAGCGGGAAATCCTGGCAGTTCAGGGTAAGCAAAGCGTTCGACGCAACCGGCAGCTTGCTGGTCTGGCACACGCTTTGCGCGGGTGGAACATGGAAAAACCCCCGTCGATAGCGGAAATGCTGGACCTTGCGGAGGCGCTTGAGATTCTGGGAACTGATGAGATCTCGCATGAGCATCGAGACCTATTGCTGCCACTGCTCGCCAAAACCGAAACCGATCGCAAGCGATTGCTTCTCCGCGCTGGCTTCGAAGGGCTAGTAGCTGACTCGAAGCGCTATCGCGACGAGCTCCCGGAATCAAGAGACGTGCGGGACGTCTCGCAGCACGAGGTCGCCGCATGAAATGGCCAATTTGTGTCGTGCTTCTGGTCGCAACGGCAAGCGCACAGACGGTAAATGTAAGACGACTGCATGAGACGTCGATGTGCCGGTTGAATTGATAGAAGCCATCATCGATGAAGAGTCGGGTTGGAATCCCTACGCAGTATCGACTAAAGGCGCGGCAGGAATTATGCAGTTGATGCCACAAACAGCCATTCGATTTGGCGTCCATAACCGATTTTGCGTGAACGAAAACGTCCAGGGAGGAGTGGCATACCTGGCTTGGCTCAGACAGAGGTTCGGTGGTGATCTTCGGCTCGTCACCGCTGCGTATTACATCGGAGAAGAGCCCATCAGCGCCCGAGGACTTGCATATTCATCACTTGATGTTCAGGGCTACGTTATGCGAGTAGCGCGCCGGTACCGCTCGCGGTGTTTGCTCCGCGCCAGGCTGCAGGGATCAACTCCGACAGAAAAGTTGAGGTGATTGGAGATGAAAGCTCGGCGTTTATTCAGGTTCTTGGTCTTGATCGCGATCGCTGGGGCACGAGCGCAGCAGATAACGATCAACCCGCAAGTCCACACAAGCGTCACAGCGGATCGCAAGGTCACAATCGTCGACGTTACACCTCATTTCGTAACCACGATTCGCGTACCTGAGGCAGTGAATTCCGTTGTGGTTGGAGATCCGGCGCTCTTTCAGGTCGAACACTCGGAGCACGAGCCGGAGCTGGTCTTCGTGAAATCGCTCACTGAGGAGAACGCGCAGAGTAACCTGCTGATTTCCACGATAAGAGGGCGACAAATCAGCTTTCTGTTGGAGAACCATGGAGAGGGTGCGAACTCTTCAAAAGTCGACTTCATCTTTCGCTACCAGGCAGGCGGTGGTTTTTTAATTGAGCCGGACGCAGTTCCTGTTGCGCTGGTTTCGCAGACCACACCATTGCAAAACCCAGGTAACGCAACGACTGCACCCGATACGACAGCAGGGCTTCGACCCCGGAACCAGCCGAAACCCAACACTCTCGATGAGTTGCTGGAACGACAGAAGCGGGCGCCATTGCCGACGCTCGTTGGCGAGCAGATCAAAGACGACGAATCCAAGGGGGACCGCTTACGGGCCGGGATCAGCGAAGTCATCGATGGCGGCCAGCAGGTAGTCGTGTTGTTCTCTGTCGTCGACACCAGCAAAAGGCCAATCTTGCTGATGCCACCGCAGGTTCAATTGGGCGGCAAGGAGAAAACTGGAAAACTGATCAAACACAAGCATTGGTCTACCGCGGAGCAGTTGGCTGTCACTGATTTCCGCCTGAGCCGGCGGCGAATTGGCCCGGGCGAGCGTGCTGATGGCGTGGTCCAGTTCGAGCGCCCGCCTTACAAGCGATCCAGCGAAACGCTATTCCTGCAGATGGCTGTGTCCGGTGCGGTGGACAAACCGGCTCTAGTGCCTATCGGTTTTGGTGTTAGCACTTCGACGGAGGCATCGAACCATGAACAATGAAACGCCCCGGGCAGCGAAAGACGTAACGAAAGCCGATCCAGACTCAATCGACAAGAGTGTCTTGAACACAAGCTTGGAGGAAGAACCGGAGACTGGCCATGGAAGTTGGCGCGAAACGTTCCGCATCGCGTTAGATCGAGCGCGGAAACAGAAGAAGCCACGAGAGAGCCGGCAAGAGCTGGGGCGAGATAGGACCAAGGCCCTCGTTGTGCTGGTTGCTGTAGCAGTGGTCCTGTTGTTGCTATTCTTCGGCCTCTTTTCCAGCCCGAACAAGCCCGCGCATCTGCCCGGGGAGAATCCTCATGGGCAGCCCAGCCTTGGACAAAAGGCCACTCCAGGACAAGAAACGAACGATCCTAGTAAGTCGGTTACGCCGATGCTGAGCGCCGATGTTCGCGCGAATGATCCTACCGAACAAGGGCAGGTGACGCCTGAGGATGTCGATCGCACATCGCGAACGGGACATGTGACTAAGCCGTCTCCCGCCAGCCGAGCAGGTTCAGAACCGCAGGACTATGCATTGAGCCGAGTTGATTTCTCTGATCCATTGGCAGGAAAAAGTACCACTCGGCCAGTAGCCCCGGTCTCAGCTCAGGTTCCGTTGCGGGCATCCGAGGAGACGGACCTAAAGAAACCTTCGCTGGTGTTTGTTCGCTCAACGCCAGCCAACGCTGCGCTTAAGCCGTTCGTTCCTGAAACTGAGGAAGAAACACTTGTGCTTCCAGCAGGAACACGTTTATTAGCCCGTTTGCAAGCTCCGGTAAGTTCGTCTGTTGCGACCCCGGTTGTGGCTGTTGTCGAGTACAACTATGAACGCGATGGACAAATTGTTATGCCGGCCGGAGCGAAGGTGTTGGGCAGACTAGCCCAGGCAAGTCCCTCGGGCGACGTGGCCATTCAGTTCAGTCGCGTGGAGATGCCTGGCGGCACTTCCGAGAAATTGGATGCTACGGCGATGGACTTGAATTTCAAGCCTCTCAAGGGCTACGTGTCCGGAAAGAAGACAGGCACGAAATTCCTGGTTCGCTCTCTGACGGGTCTGGGCACAGTGGCGTCTTATCTGGTCGGGCCGCAGGCCTCAAGCTCCGCCGGGCTGATATCCACAAACGTTCTAATGCGAGAACGTCTGGCCGACAACGTTGCTACGGCGGGCCAGGAAGAGCTAAATGGGCTCGCCTTCAATCAGAATTTGGTCGTGACAGTCCCCGGTAATACCCGTTTTTACATTGTGCTTCAGAAGCCAGCTTCCGAGTATGCTGGTGCAAGTTCGGTCGCAGGAAATACGGGTCTAAGAAACCCCAGCGTCAGCGGAACTGTACCGACGCTCGAAGAACTCCGGCAACTGATGCAATTGCGACGTGAAATCAACGATCTATATACGCAAAATAATGCGCAACCGGCGGTTCAGCCACAGCAGCAGCCGTGATAGAACATTCGCGGGTGACTTGCCGCGGTGCCCCGAGACTTTTCCTTGCCACCCTTGTTGCCTTTTCAGCACCGCGTCTCCGAAATGGTCTAAAGTAGAGACCTAATTCGTGTGGCGTTGAAGAGCAGTTCATCCTGATTCTTCCATGCGCACCGAAACCTGGTGACGCCGTGGCGCAACCGCCTCAAGAATGGTTTCTAAACACGCCGGTGCTGTGGTTCGCGGGATTGCTATTGTTGGGCATTCTGCGCGGCCCGTTGCGACATGCCTCAGCGGCGGTTAGACAATCAGTCAGATTCCTTCTCGTTTCCGTGCTTGCGCTTGGGTTCCTATTACTCCTTGTTTGGCAGCCGGTTCTCAGGGCGACGAAGCAGACCGCCGGATTCACTGCCTTGTGGATATTGGCTCTGGGCCTCACTCCTATTGCCTGGCTCATTTCAGTCGTACGCATCTTCCGATCCGAGCGAAAACAAGAATTCAGGAAGACACCTGCGCCTTTTTGTACTGCGACGCCCCTTCCAGAAACGAAAACGCCAAGCCAGCAGATGCCACGTCTGTCATTTGCCGACATTGGCGGCGTGGAGGATGCCAAGGAGCAGATTCGGCGAATTGTCGAGGCACACCTCAGGCCAGAGAGAAGCAAGCGTTACGGCCTGTTGCGAAATGGAATTCTCCTTTATGGCCCGCGAGGCACCGGCAAAACATTGTTGGCAAGAGCTACGGCGGGCGAATTTGGTCTTAATCTCGTATATGTTTCTGCGCCGAAGCTGCTGAATCGCTGGATTGGGGCTACGGGCGAAAACATTCACGCAGCATTCGCAGATGCGGCTGCGCGGAAACCAGCTCTTCTTTTCGTCGACGAGATCGACTCGCTTGGTGCAGGGCGGCAGGATGCTATAGGCGATCCAGGGGGCGCAGGGCGGGAATTCAACAATGTCACCATGGCGTTGATGAGCGCTATCGACCAGTACCGCGAAACAGGCGGGCTTGTTCTAATAGCCGCAACTAACCGCCTGGACGGCTTAGACGACGCATTGCTACGGGAAGGCAGATTTGACTTGAAGCTCCGCATAGACCTGCCTGACGAAGCCGAGCGCCTACGGATTCTGGAGGCTCAGTTGCGCAAAAAGCCATCCTCGCGATTTGACTTAGGGGAATTCGCGCGCCTTACGCCGGACGCCAGTCCAGCTAAACTCACTGCGCTCATAGACCAGGCCGCGACATATGCATTCGCAGACAACCGAGAAATCACGTCCGCAGACTTGTATCGAGCGCTGAATGAAGGTGGAGGGAAAGATCGTCCACAGCTTGAACGTGTGGACTGGGATCAGGCGGTAATTGATGAAGCGGTGAAACAAGATGTCCAATCACTTATCCGTCTGTTGGAAAGCGGAGCAAAAACGCGAAGAATGGGTTTAGAAGTTCCGAGTGGGTTGCTCCTAATAGGTCCACCAGGGACCGGCAAGAGCTTGATTGCGCGCCTCATTGCGAGCCAGACAAAGCGCAGCTTTTATTCGGTTAGCGCGGCAAACGTTCTCGGGAGCGGTGTCGGTGACTCCGTGAAGCGCGTGTCGGCCGTGTTCTCGCGGGCAAAAGAACATTCCCCTTCGATCATCTTCCTGGATGAAATGGATGGACTCCTTCCAGCAAACAGCCGAAATCTCTCACAACATGACATCCAGGTTGTGGAGCAGTTCCTGACGGAAATCAGTGAGCTGCGATCACAAAATGAAGTGATTCTCATTGGGACAACAAACCATCCGGAAAACATTGATTCTCGTGTGCTCCGCGGAGGGCGGTTCTCGGAGAAGATTGCAATTCCTCTACCGCGAGTGGAGCAGCGTGTGCAACTGTTGAAGCTTTTTCTCAACGGTACTCGCCTCGAAACCGGACTTGGGCTCGATGACATCGCTGGCCATTTGGACGGCGCTTCGCCGGCTGATCTCCAGGCCATCTGCACTGCGGCAAAACGAATGGCGTTCAATCGGTTGACTGATGGTGATCAGCTACCGCCTCTGATTGGCTCGGATTTCGATCGTGCCGCGCAACGTGTCCTCGGGAGCAATGCCCTGGCCGATAACACGTTCCGCTCCTCACCCCGCGTCTCGTAATCGGCAGGCAATTCATCTCCGTTTGACAGCTTTTCATTTCCGGCTTACTTTCCCTCGCACATTCATCGCTTTTCTGAACGGATTTTCTCGGTCTGAAGAGCAAACGTAATCGGCGAAGGGAGAGCGCAAATGAAATATCAAGAAAATCTGTGGTGGAGGAAGCGTTTGGTTGTGGTGGCCCTGGCGCTACTACTCATCGCAGAGATCGCGGTAGCGCAGAATCTTGGATCAAGTCCACAGCTTAACGTGGCGGTCCAAGGGCAAACAGGAGCACAACCGGAAGGAGCCTTTCTCAATTTCATCAACTGGGTTGGAAACGTGATTTCCCCCGTAGGCGCTGGCGGCGCAATCGTCGGCGCAGTCGTGTCTTGGCTAACCGGCCGCGGCTTTGGCCGATGGCTATTTGCCGCTGCCGCTCTATTGGCAGTCTCTGGCGTTACCAGGCTAATTGAGTTCTGGGTCACAAACGGCACCGGAGGAGTGACGTAGCTTTTGGCCCTCGCGAAGGCTTTGGCAGTCTGCAGTCGAAAAGAGGCCGCAGGCTGCCACTATGCAGGCTGACTTCAGGAACTGGAATTAGGAATCCAATGCAAGCTCCGCAATTGCTCAACGACATCATCTCGGTCCTGCTGCTGTTAGCTCCGGCAGCCGCGGTTCTGTCCTTAGTGCTGGCGGGGGTGAGCCTTCGGCGGGAAGGAACGATGACCTTCGCCATCGGCGGAGGATTCACGAAATGGATGTTCTGGGCCGTTATTTTTCTCACTCTCCAACCCCTGCTGAGCTGGTTCGGTTCGTTTGGGGTTTCCATGCAACTGCCGTCCGGAAGCATCGCCACAGGCTGGCTCTCCAATTTTCAAGCTGATCTTTCACAGTTCATATCTCATTTCGTTCTGCAACGCCTGGTCCCGACTTTGGCTGCCTTCTTCGTTTTGCGAGCGGTCCTGGATGTGGCGTCTGGCCAGCACCCGCTGCCCTCGATTTTGGCAGCGATGTTTTTGCTTGGAATACAGACCACCTACAGCCTGCTGCAGAGCTACAACACTGGCACGCAATACGCCACTGTCGACGTGCTGGATAGCCTCTGGAACCACCTGGCGGGGACGATCATGCCAATTGCGGCTGTTCTCGCCCTGGTTGGCGCGATCTTGAATTTCGCGACACGCAAACCATTCTTGAGGCTCGTTGCGGTATCGCTTGCGATGTTGACCACTTCAGCGATTTGGAAGCTTGTGACTTCGATGATGTAGGTGAGCGAATGAATCTGGCGGGCATGTCTTTCGATCACGGAATATTGAACCTGGCGAATTGGCTCGGCAATGTCATCATGCCCACGTTTGCAGCGGTTTTCATCATCATCGCCATCCTGCAGTTCTCGAAGGGGCAGGAGTTCGCGCACAGCATGTACGGGGCACTGGCATCCCTGATGATCTCAGGGCTGACGCGGGCATTTGAGACCTTCGCGTCGCAAGCGGCGTGGAACAACCCAGATCTGTATTGGCTCTCTATCATCACGCTGATCAATTGGGTCGCAAACGTAATCTTGCCGGTCTACGCAGCATCTCAGGTCGCGGCGATGGCATTGAGATTGGGCGTGTTTTCGCTGGTGCATCCTACCAGCGGCTGGCTGCGCCATTTCGTGACCGCCACTCTTTGCCTGATGGTGTCAGGCGTACTGCGATTGGCGGAGTTTTTCGTAGCTCAAGGCACTGGCGGGATTACCTAGGAGAGGGATATGGCGCTGGATGTCACATCCATTCACCGGAACTTGCGCACGCGAGTCACCTTCTTCGGACTCGAGACGGAGGATCTCTTCGCGATCCTTGGCATTGCTGTGGTGATGAACATCTTCGGCCGTTTTTTAAACCGGGAGATGTTCGGATTGCCGATGAACATGGTGCTGCAGTATTTCGTCCCGATCCTGAGCGTTCCGGCACTGATGGCCTTCAAGTACGGCAAGCAACGCGGGTATCTGCTGGATTGGGTGTTCTTTCATACCAAACCTCACGTTTACTCCGGTCTTGAGCGAGATCGGGAACTGCGAAGCGAATACTTCAGGGACTGAGAGAAGAAATGCCTCTGACAACAAAGCAGTACGAGAGATCCTTAGCGCAGCCTCCTCTTTGTGAGCAACTGAAGGTCCGCGATCTCGTCGACGATCTGCTAATCCAACTCAACGGGTCCTTCGCGGCGGGGTATCGTGCAAGCGGGATTTGCTCCTATTACGCCAGTGACGAGGAACGGAACCGGACAAAGCTCCTATTCGAAGCTCTGATTCGCTCACTCCCCGAGCGGTCAATGCGATTGCAGGCGCAGTTTGAGATCTCTGAAGGCGCGAGCGACCTGATCGCCAGATACAACCGTGAGCAGCACAGTCCTAGTCAGGTTCTGCAGACGCTCGATCGAGAACAGTCGAATGCCTGGTTGAGGAAGAACGCCGAGGGCTATTACCTCGATCAGCTCCTTCATTTCTATTTCATCTGGGACCCGCGGATCCATCATCAGTCACCTGATTTCGAGTGGAAAAAGAAAATGCGCGGCAGCAGTTTCAGCGGGTCTGCGACGAAATGTATCGAGCGCAGCCGGCGGGAACACGAAGAATTAGTTGCCGAGTTCAATAGCCTCATGTCCGGCGTGGAGGCCAGTCTGCAGGCGACCGGCATGAAGATCGAGCGGATGTCGCACCAGGACCTTTTTCTTGAGATCAAACGCGCTCTGAATCCACTGGCAAACGATGTTAGGTCGTATCGCCAGTCTCAGGATTCCCTGGTTTACGAGAGCGCTCGCGGCCAGATGGCCAACGTCAATATTGAGGATGAATTGGACGATCACCTCAAGATTGGCGGACTGTTGTACTCGTTCATCAGCCTGAAAGACCTACCCGATGCCACTTTCCCGGGCCTATTGCGCGAACTACTGGTGATGGATTTCCCGCTCGTCGTGAACGCGGAAATCGCTCTACCCGATCAGGCAAAAGCCGTCAAACAGTACAAGAGCCGGCTGCGGAAAATGACGGCCGCGCAAAGGGATATCCACGGCGGCTTTCGCCTCAATGTCGATGCCCAAGTGGCGGAGCACCAGCTCATCAAAGTCCTGCAAGAGCTGATCGCTACTTCGCTGAAATCCTGCGAACTCAGCTTGACTGTGACCGTCCGCACCTCACAACCAGCTCGTAACCGGTTCGAGCTGATGGAATCACAGCGAATCCTTGCAGATCGTCGCCAGCGTGTACTGCATGCGATCGGCCGCATGAACGGCGCCCGGGGAATACCCGAGACCCTGGCACAAAAGCGATTCTTCTTTTCTAGTTTGCCGGGACTTGGCGAGATCAATAAGCGCGAGATGGATGTATTGACGTTGCATGCTGCCGACCTGCTCCCAATCGAAATGCCCTGGAGAGGAACAGCGAATTCTCCATTGATGTTGTTTGAGACGCCTTATCGACAGCTTATCCCTTTCTCGCCCTTCGACTCAAGCCTGGGGGATGCCAATTTGCTAATCATGGCGAAAACCGGCGGCGGAAAGACATTCCTGGCGCAACTGATGCTGCTGATGATGGCCCGTTCGCGGCCACTGATTTCGATTCTAGAACGTGGTGACTCCTATTCGCCTCTGGTGGAGCTCATGGGAGGCCGAGTAATCAATGTGCAGTTGGACGGTCGAGAAACACTCAATCCCTGGGATTTGCAAGAAGGCGAGACCAGTCCGACCAATGAGAAGGCAGCATTCCTGAAGAATTTGACTCGGCACATGCTTGGGGACAGCCACGGCTCGGATACCTCTCTGCTGGACAACGTGCTGACTGAAGCGATTACGCGGGTCTATAAACGCTGCTCGATCCGGTACTCAAGCCCGATTCCCACGTTCAACGACCTGCGCGAAGAGCTGGCGAACTGGCGCGATGCGGAGAAAATGCAGCGCACGATCGATGAAGCGCACCTGGCCGCTATCAAACTGCGCCAGTGGACCGAAGGTGGCATTTACGCAAAGCTCTTCGACCGACCAACCAACATGCGCCTCGATAGTGACTGGCTGTTCTTTAATGTGGAAGGTCTCAGTGCAGATCCGAGGCTTGAGACTGCGATGAGCATGTTGATCGCCGCTGCAATGGCGTCGCGTGCCACGGGCAAGTCAGGCCGACCCAGCGTCTCAGTGCTTGATGAGTGCTGGTTTCTGCTCGATTCCCCCTCGCTCGCTCCTGAGGTGGTCCAGTTATATCGAACCGCACGGAAACGCAATTCCAGCGTCTGGGGAATCAGCCAGACAGTCGAGGATTTCGTTGGCACAGAATCGCATCCCCGTGCTCACGGACCGGGGATTTTCAAGAATGCGAGCACGAAGATCGTGGGACAACAGCCCGGCGATGTCACGCCGCTGGTCAACCACTTGAATCTCAATCCTGCCGCGATCCACGAGGTAAAAGCCTTCGGCGCA
>Ga0193751_1002541_pt1 | contig 11027 bp, 10 predicted proteins | sample L1c2metaG_FD_143050 | JGI IMG/M metagenome (GOLD analysis project Ga0193751, IMG submission 143050) | Soil microbial communities from a riparian zone of the East river system, Colorado, United States - L1c2 | ecosystem: Environmental > Terrestrial > Soil > Riparian zone | place: USA: East River...
GAGCGACGCCGGTGCGCGTGAACACCGTTTCCTGGATCACCGTCTCGCGCTCGGTCCCCTCGAAAAGGCGGCCGCCGATCGACGAATACTCGCCTTCGGTGTTCTCACGCACGACCACGAAATCGATATCGCCCGGCTTGCGATTGGCCAGCGGCGACGGAATGCCCGGCATCAGACGGCACGGGCGAATGTTGACGTATTGGTCGAAATGGCGCCGCCATTGGATCAGCGAACCCCACAGCGAAATGTGATCGGGCACCGTTGCCGGCCAGCCTACCGCGCCAAAGTAGATCGCCTCGTGGTGGCGGATCCGCTCAAACCAGTCCTCGGGCATCATGCGGCCGTGCTTGACGTAGTAATCGCAGCTCCACGGAAGCTCGTCCCATGCGAATGCGATGCCGAACTTGCGTCCCGCCGCTTCGAGCACGCGGATTCCCTCGGGGACGACCTCCTTGCCGATGCCGTCTCCGGGGATGACGGCGATGCGATGTGCCTGGCCCATGGAGTTACGCCTTCTAAGCGCCTGTCGATCAAGCCTGCGACATAGTGTAACTTACTGAGCTTTGCGGAAATGACTGACCGTGACGTTGTAGGGCCGAATTCATTCGGCCGCGCTGGTGCAAGAAACGGCCCGTGCAAATGAATTCGCACCTACGGGCTCGGCAAAGGTCAACCTCAGCCCCGCCGCTCTCCCAGAGGGAGAGGGAGATTTGTGCGGCTTCGCCGATCCATCGGCTCGAGGGGAGCATCGTGACGGAAATAGTCGTCAACCAGTTCCGTAAGACTCAGTAGCTCGAAACCCATGTCTCCATCGATCGCATGGCAGTGGACTCGCTTTGCCGATCTCACGCCGAACGAGCTTTATGCACTGCTGACGGCCCGCGGCGAAGTCTTCGTCGTCGAGCAGCGCTGCGCGTTTCTGGATATGGACGGTTTGGATCGCGACTCGATGCATCTGCTCGGATGGGCGCGGCGCGACGATCAGGCAGATCGCGACCGCGCGCTTGCCGCGTACCTGCGGCTCGTCGAGCCCGGCCGCAAATACACCGAGCCTTCGATCGGCCGCGTGCTGACGACCGCCGCATTTCGCGGCATCGGGCTCGGACGCGCGGTCATGCGCGAAGGCTTGCGTCGCGCGGCCGCGGAGTATCCGGCGCAGCCGGTGCGCATCGGGGCGCAACGCTACCTCGAGCGATTCTATGAGAGCCTCGGATTCCGCGTCGCTTCGGCGCCCTACGACGAAGACGGCATCGAGCATGTGCAGATGCTGTGCCCCGCCCCGAACAGCGTCGACGTGACCGCGGCGCCGCCGCGTTGAGGTGATCGCCATCGCGACGAAATCGACGGCGCAGCCGCCGTGAGTGCGCTCCTGTCGCAATGGGCCGCCTATCCGGCGACGTTCTACGCCGCGGCGACATTCGGTATTCTGCTGACCGGTGTGTTCAAAGGCGGCTTCGGCGGCGGTCCGGGCGGATCGCGGTCGCGCTGATGTCGATGTTCATCGCCCCCGCGAACGCCGCAGGCATTGTCCTGCCGATACTGTGCATGATGGACATCCTCGGCCTGGTCGCGTATCGCAACAGCTGGTCGCGGGAGTACATGAAGGTGCTGATCCCCGGTGCGCTTGCAGGCATTCTGCTGGGCGCGCTTGCGTTCGGCACCGTGCCGGTGGAGTGGGTCCGACTTTTCATCGGCGTGATTGCCGTCGGCTTCACGCTGAATCGCTGGTTCGATGTCGTCCAGCGGCTGCGCCCCAAAGCCGGCAAACCCGGCCGCGCGATCGGCTACCTCTGTGGCGCGGCGTCCGGATTCACGAGCACGCTAGCGCATGCGGGCGGACCGCCGTTGCTCGTGTACCTGTTGCCGCAACGAATGGACAAGACCTTGTTTGTGGGAACGACGGTGATGTTCTTCGCCGTCGTCAACTACGTCAAACTGGTACCGTTCTATCTGCTTGGCCAGCTGTCGCTCAACAACCTCGGGCTGTCGCTCCTGTTCGCGCCGCTGGCGCCGCTGGGCATCTGGCTGGGTCTGCGGCTCGAGCGCTGGATACCGGAAAAACCGTTTTACCGCATAAGCTACGCGATCCTCTTTGCGACAGGATGCAAGCTGATCTACGATGTCTTGTGGCCTTAAGGCACGGAAGCGCGCCAGGGGGCCGTTGCGCCGGGTTTGCGTTATGATGCCACCCTCGCGTACCTCGCCGCGGCACCTTCGATCCGCGGTTCCACGCCACTGTTTCCCGGCCGATGAAACAGACCTTTCTCGACTTCGAGCAACCGATCGCCGATCTGCAGACCAAGATCGAGGAGCTGCGCTACGTGCACGAGGACTCCGCGGTCGACATCTCGGACGAGATCAACCGGCTCACCAAGAAGAGCCAGCAGCTCAGCAAGGAGATCTACAGCAAGCTCTCGTCGTGGCAGATCGCGCAAGTGGCGCGACATCCACAGCGGCCGTACACCCTCGATTACATCGCGGGCATTTTCACCGACTTTCACGAGCTCCACGGCGATCGCACCTACGGTGATGACCCTGCCATCGTCGGCGGCATGGCACGTTTCAACGGCATGCCCTGCATGGTCATCGGGCATCAGAAGGGGCGCGATACCAAGGAAAAAATCCACCGGAACTTCGGCATGCCGCGGCCCGAGGGCTATCGGAAGTCGCTGAGACTGATGCATCTTGCAGAAAAGTTCGGCTTGCCTCTGTTTACGTTTGTCGACACCCCCGGAGCGTTTCCCGGGATCGGCGCCGAGGAGCGCGGGCAGTCGGAGGCGATCGGACGCAACTTATATGAAATGGCCGGGCTCAAGACACCCGTCATCGTCACCGTGATCGGCGAAGGAGGTTCGGGCGGCGCGCTTGCGATTGCGATAGGCGATACGACGCTGATGCTGCAATACGCGACGTATTCGGTCATCTCGCCGGAGGGCTGCGCGTCCATCTTGTGGAAGTCCGCGTCGCATGCCGAGGAAGCCGCCGAGACGCTCGGCATCACCGCGTCGCGACTGAAAACGCTGGGGCTTATCGACAAGGTGGTCAATGAGCCGGTGGGCGGCGCGCAGCGCGACCATGCGGCGATGATGGTGACGCTGAAAAAGGCCCTGACCGAGGCCCTGCGCCAGGCGCAGGAGCAGCCCATCGACGCGCTGCTGGAAGCGCGAGAGGACAAGCTGCTGGGTTATGGCAAATTCAAGGAACTCAACCCGGGCTGATGCCGAGCGCGCAGTCGTGACGGCGATTTCCGCCGCCCTGGCCGCGCACGTGCCGCCGTGCTCACGGGTCGCCATCGCGCTCTCCGGCGGAATGGACTCGATGGTGCTGCTCGACGCGCTCGTTCTGTGCGCCGCCTCGCATTCGCTGCGCCTGTCCGCAATCCATGTGCACCACGGGATTTCATGCAACGCCGATGCATGGGCGAGCTTTTGCGCCGGGCAGTGCACGAGCCGCGGCGTCGCATTGGCCGAACACCGGCTCGATCTCGAACGCAAAGGCGGACAGAGCCTCGAAGCGATAGCTCGAGGCGCTCGCTACGGGATCCTCACGGCTGCCGATGCGGATGTCGTGGCTCTCGCACACCATGCCGACGACCAGGCCGAGACGCTGCTCCTGCAGCTGTTGCGCGGCGCCGGTCCGCGGGGAATTTCGGCGATGCCTGCGTATCGCGACGGGCGGCCTGCTTTGCTGCGTCCTCTGCTGGTCCTGCCGCGAAGCGCGCTGGCGGCCTATGCGAAGTCACGCGGCCTGGCGTGGATCGAAGACGAAAGCAACGCCGATCCAAGGCACAAGCGCAACGCGCTGCGCAACGAAATCGCTCCCCGCATCGCGGCGCATTTCGCCGGCTATCCCTCGACACTGGCGCGCGCAGCGGCGCATCAGGCGGAAGCCAGCGTCCTGCTCGACGAGCTCGCGGCAAGCGACGCCGCGCTCGACGAGGACGGGCTCGAGCGTGGATTGTTAGCACGCTTGTCGCCGCCGCGCGCGCGCAACGTGCTGCGGTGGTTTCTGCGACGCGAAGGACTGCGCGCACCCAGCGAGGCGCGGCTCGCCGAAATGCTGCGGCAGCTCGGTGGCGCCGGCGCTCGCACGCGCATGACGCACGATGGCGCCGAAATCGGCTGCCATCGCGGGCGCGTGATCGTCCACTTGCCGGCAACGGATGCTTTTTCGCGCCGATGGCAAGGTGAAGCCGAAGTCCGGCTTCCAGGCGGCGTGCTTGCGTTCACGCACGCCGAGGGATCGGGCATCGCTGCCGCCAAAATCGACGGCGCGATCGTGACGCTGCGATCGCGCGTCGGCGGCGAGCGCATCCGGCTTGCCTCGAATCGCCCTCAGCGCTCAGTCAAGAAACTGCTTCAGGACGCGAAAGTCTCGCAGTGGCAGCGGCTGGTGCTGCCACTGGTGTGGTGCGGCGACCGATTGGTTGCGATTCCGGGAATCGGTGTCGACCTCGCATTTCAAGCAGCGGACAGCGAGCCTTCATGGCGCGTTTGCTGGCGCGACCTTCGCCGGGAAATTGCCGCCGATTCAGCCGAAAATACCTAGTGGATTGACAAGCAGCATCAACGCGGGGCTAAATTGCCCGGAAAAGCAGAACAAGATCGAACCGCATCGATTTTTCCATCAGGAGGATTCAATGAAGTCAGGCTTTTGTGTCGCGCTCCTCGCGTCCGCGCTGCTCGCTTTCGGCAGCGCATCCGCGCAGCAACCCATCATCATCAAGTTCAGCCACGTCGTCGCGCTCGACACCCCGAAGGGGAAGGCCGCGGAGGAATTCAGGAAGCTCGCCGAGGAGCGGACCAAAGGACGCGTCAAGGTCGAGGTCTATCCAAACAGCACGCTGTACAAGGATGGCGAGGAGATGGACGCGCTCACGCTCGGCTCGGTGCAGATGCTGGCGCCGTCGGTCGCGAAATTCGGCCCCCTGGGTGTCCGCGAATTCGAGGTCTTCGATCTGCCGTATATCTTCGACGACTTCGCGCAGCTGCACAAAGTCACCGAGGGGGCGGTCGGCAAGCTGCTTTTCGAGAAGCTGCAGTCGAAGGGGATCGTCGGACTCGCCTATTGGGACAACGGCTTCAAGGATTTCAGCGCCAACAAGCCGCTCAGGCTTCCCGGCGACGTCAAGGGCCTGAAGTTGCGCATCCAGTCATCGAAGGTGCTCGACGCCGAAATTCGCGCCCTTGGCGGAATCCCCCAGGTGATGGCATTCTCCGAGGTCTATCAGGCACTGCAAACCGGCGTCGTCGACGGCACCGAGAACCCGCCGTCGAACTTCTATACTCAGAAAATGAATGAAGTACAGAAGTACCTGACGATGACCGACCACGGGGTGATCGAGTACGCGGTGATTGCCAACAAGAAATTCTGGGACGGACTGCCGGCGGATATCCGTACGATCCTCGAAGGTGCGATGAAGGATGCGAGCAAGTATGCGAACGAAATCGCCAAGCAGGAGAACGACAAGGCGCTCGCGGCCGTCAAGGCGACGGGCAAGACCGAGATCATTGCGCTGACCCCCGAGGCCAAGGCGGCGTGGAAAAAGGCCTTGCTGCCTGTCCATAAAGAACAGGAAGGGCGCATCGGCAAGGACATCATCCAAGGCGTTTACAGGGACACCGGCTTCAAGCCCTGAACCCCTTTCGGCCGTCATGCGCGCAAAGCGCTGGCAGGATTCTGACGCAACAAACGCCGCTGCAGGCCGCAGTGGCGTTTTTGCGTGAGGCGAGTCGGTAGATCAGACAAAGCGGGAGAAGCGCCATGCTGAAGGTTCTCGACCACCTCGAGGAATGGCTGATCGCGGTACTCATGGGTGGCGCGACGGTGCTCATTTTCGTGGCCGTCATCCATCGCTACGCCGCGGGTATGCCGATACCGGTCGTGCAGGATTGGCTCCTCTCGCTGAATCTGTCGTGGGCGCAGGAAGCGTGTATCTACATGTTCGTGTGGATGGCCAAATTCGGTGCCGCGTACGGCGTGCGCACCGGCATCCATGTGGGCGTCGATGTGGTGATCAACCACATGCCGCCACGCGTGCGCAGCAAGTTCGTCCTCTTCGGTCTGTTTGCCGGCGCTTTTTTTACGGCCACTGTCGCCTCCTTCGGCGGGAGCTTTGTCTGGCAGCTCGCCCACACCGACCAGACCTCGCCGGACATGGAGCTGCCGATGTGGCTGGTGTACATGGCCATTCCGCTGGGGTCGGGTCTGATGTGCTTCCGCTTTCTCCAGGTCGCCTGGACTTTCTGGCACACCGGAGAGGTGCCGCACCACGATCCGATGAAGGTGGCGGACGTCGAGATCCCGAATATCCCGGCCACCGAAGACAACCTCCATCCACAAGGCGTCGGCCCGAAAGGAGGCGGACGATGAACTCCGCCATCATCTTCGGCCTGCTCATCGCCCTGATGGTCACAGGGATGCCGATCTCGATCGCGCTCGGCCTCACCGTGCTCACATTTGTATTCACCATGACCCAGGTGCCGATCGAATCGGTAGCGCTCAAGTTGTTCACCGGGATCGAAAAGTTCGAGATCATGGCGATCCCCTTCTTCATCCTTGCCGGCAACTTCCTCACCTACGGCGGAGTCGCGAAGCGAATGATCGCCTTTGCGACGTCGGTGATCGGCCATTTCCACGGCGGGCTGGCACTCGCGGGCATCGTCGCCTGCGCGATGTTCGCGCTGGTGTGCGGCTCGAGCGTCGCGACCGTCGTCGCCATCGGATCGATCCTGCTGCCCGAGATGGTCAAGCACGGCTACCCCATGCGCTTCGGCGCCGGCGTGATCACCGTCGCCGGCTCCCTCGGCATTCTCATGCTGCCCTCGATCCCGAAGGTCATCTATGCGGTCGCCACGGGCACGTCGATCGGCGCGTTGTTCGTCGCGGGACTGCTGCCGGGCATCATGCTGACGACGATGCTCTGCGTCGTGACCTGGTTCATCTCCAGGAAGCACAACTACCCGCGCATGGCCCGGTCGGACTGGGGTCAACGCTGGAAGGCGTTCCGCGAAAGTGTCTGGGGACTGATGCTCGTCGTCATCATCATCGGCGGCATTTATTCGGGAATCTTCACCGCCACCGAAGCGGCGGCCGTGGCGGCCGTCTATTCCTTCTTCGTGTCGGCGTTCGTCTACAAGGCGATGCCGATCCGGGACACGGGGAAGGTGCTCTTGCAATCGGCGAACATGAGCGCAATGCTGCTCTACATCATCACCAACGCGGCCCTTTTCTCGTTCATTCTGACCAACGAGAACATTCCGCACGCGCTGGCCGATTGGATCCTCGCCAAGGACCTGGGCTGGGTCGGTTTCCTTTTGCTGGCCAACCTCCTGCTGCTGATCGCAGGCAATTTCATGGAGCCTTCGTCGATTATCCTGATCATGGCGCCGATCCTCTATCCGGCGGCGATCGCGCTGGGCATTCACCCGGTGCATCTCGGCATCCTCATCGACGTCAACATGGAGGTCGGGCTCTGCCACCCGCCGGTCGGCCTGAATCTGTATGTGGCATCGGGGATTTCGCGATTGGGTATCACCGAATTGACCAAAGCCGTGATGCCCTGGCTCCTCACCATGCTCGTGTTTCTGGTGATCGTCACCTACTGGCCGTGGCTCACGCTCGTGCTGCCGCGAGCGATGGGGATGCTGTAGCGACGGACGGCCTCGAGACGTTGTTCTGGCGTAGCGAAGGGCCCGACGCTTTTTTCGGGCCTTTTCATTTTTTCGGCCGTTCTCGGGAGCCTAATTCCGCCACAGACGGCACCGCGCGCTGACAGTCGCGGGCGGCGCCCTTGACGTGATATAATCTTGAATTTACTCGAAATTATCCTATTGGAGCGCACGAGCATGGCGGTGGAACGTACGCTGTCGATCATCAAACCCGACGCGGTTGCAAAAAATGTCATCGGCGAGATTTATACTCGTTTCGAGCGCGCGGGTCTGAAGATCGTCGCCGCCAAAATGACCTGGCTCGCGCGTCCCGACGCGGAAGGATTCTATGCGGTGCATCGCGAGCGGCCGTTCTTCAAGAGTCTGGTCGAGTTCATGACCTCGGGGCCGGTCATGATCCAGGTGCTCGAAGGAGACAACGCCATTGCCAAGAACCGCGACCTCATGGGTGCGACCGATCCCAGACAAGCCGCAGCGGGCAGCATTCGCGCCGACTTCGCCGCAAGCATCGACGCCAACGCCGTGCACGGATCGGACGGGCCCGAGACAGCGCGGATGGAGATCGCGTATTTTTTCCCGACGCTCGAGATTCACGGAAGATGAACCAGCACCATCATTTCCGACGTTGAGATGATCAACCTCCTCGATTTCGATCAATCCGCGATGAGCGCACTCTTTGCCGAGCGGGGCGAGAGGCCTTTTCGCGCCAAGCAGGCGCTGCGATGGGTGCATCGCGGGCTTGTCGATCGCGTCGACGCGATGACCGACCTTGCCAAAGCGACGCGTGACGCGCTTGCGCGCGACGCGGAAATACGCGCGCCCGCCGTCGTCCGCGATTCAATCGCCAGCGACGGAACGCGCAAATGGCTGCTCGACGTCGGCGGCGCCAATGCCGTCGAGGCCGTTTATATCCCCGAGGACGACAGAGGCACGCTGTGCATCTCGTCGCAGGCGGGGTGCGCGCTCGATTGCGCGTTTTGCTCGACCGGCAAGCAGGGATTCAACCGCAACCTCTCCGTCGCCGAAATTATCGGTCAGCTCTGGCATGCCAATCGCGCCTTGATTGCGGATGGCGTCTCGCCGCCGTGGGTCGAGCAAGGCCGGCACCCGATCACCAATGTGGTCATGATGGGCATGGGCGAGCCGCTGGCCAACTTCGACAGCGTGGTTGCCGCGATGCGCATCATGCTCGATGACAATGCCTACGGCCTGTCGCGGCGGCGCGTCACGCTGTCGACGTCCGGGCTGGTGCCCGCAATCGACCGCCTGCGCGACGCGTGTCCGGTCGCGCTTGCCGTGTCGCTGCATGCGCCCAACGACGAACTGCGCGACCGCCTGGTCCCGATCAATCGCAAATATCCGATCGTCGAGCTGCTCGCCGCGTGCGTGCGTTATATCGAGCGCGCGCCTCGCGACTTCGTCACTTTCGAATACGTGATGCTCGACCGGGTAAACGATGCTCCCGGGCAGGCGCGTGACCTGGCGAAGCTGGTTCGCGACGTCCCGTGCAAGATCAACTTGATTCCCTTCAATCCCTTCCCGAACACGGAGTTCAGGACGAGCTCACGCAATCGCATCGTCGCCTTCCAGCGCGAGCTTCAGGAAGCAGGGTTCGTCGCCACCATACGCAAGACGCGCGGCGAAAGTATCGACGCCGCGTGCGGGCAGCTCGCCGGGCAAGTGCAAGACAGGACCAAGCGACGCGTGCACAAAATCCATTCTCTCGCCGCGCATTGAAATCATGATTTCCGTCCGCCTCGCCGCCGTGCTTCTGATGCTTGCCGTGCTGGCGGCTTGCGGCAGCAATCCGCAGATGCCGGAACCTCCGCCACGCGTCACGATTGCCCCGCAGGCGCCCGCCAGCCCGCAGGACCGCGCCCGCCTGCACACGAACCTCGCGTCGGGCTACTACGAGCGCGGACAGATGGACGTGGCGATCGAGGAGCTCAATATTGCGGTGTCGCTCGATCCCAATTACGCGCCGGCGTACAACCTCTACGGGCTTGTCTACGCGGTGCTCGGAGAAAACGGCAAGTCAGAGCAGAACTTCGAACGCGCGATGCAGCTTTCGCCCAGGGATCCCGACTTCCATCACAATTGGGGCTGGTATCTGTGTCAGCACAAGCGCGAGCGGGAGGCGTTGACGCAGTTCGACATCGCGGTGAGCGATCCGCTCTATCGCACGCCGGAAATCGCGCTGGTCAACGCCGGGCGCTGTGCGATCACGATCGGCGAGGTGCGTAACGCCGAGGCGTATTTCCGGCGCGCGCTGTCCGCGCAACCGGGCAACGCGCTCGCCAACTACGGCCTCGCGCTGGTCGCGTACAAGGAAGCGCGCTACGACGAAGCGCGCGGCTGGATGCGCGGTGTCATGCAGGTCAACTCACCGCCGCCGGACGCGCTCTACCTGGGACTGTGCATCGAGCGCAAACTCGGCGACCGGCAGGCGGAGCTATCCTACATCTCGCAGCTTCGCAACCGCTATCCGGAGTCGGTGGAAACCAGGGCCATCACCACGGAGGTCTGCGAGTGACGGCGACCGAAGCCCGGTCGCACGGCGCAACGGAGGTCGCGGCGCAGACGGCGTCGAGCACGGGTGCGATGCTGCGGAGCGCGCGAGAGGCGGCAGGACTCTCGCTCGAGCAAGTCGCGCAGCAGCTCAAGCTTGCTCCGCGCCAGGTGAAGGCGCTCGAGGACGAGAGCTTCGCCGATCTTCCCGGACGAACCTTCAGCCGCGGCTTCGTTCGAAATTATGCACGCCTGCTCAATCTCGACGCGCAGGACCTTCTTGCGCATCTTCCCGATGTCGCGCATGCGCCCGCGCTGGATTCGCCTGCGCTTCACGCGACGGGTTCGATGATGGCCGAATTGCCGAGCGCCGCCACATCGAGGACGAGGGCAGGACGCTGGCTGATTCCCTTCGTTCTCGCCGCCTGCATCGTCGCCGCCGCGGCGTACGAGTTCTATCGTGGCGGCCTGAGAAGCTCCGGTGAGACACCGCGCGCTCAGAGCGACGCCTTGCCCCCAACAGCCGCGTTGGCGCCGGCCGAACAGGCGGTGACGACCTTGCCCAACCCGCTCGCAGGTGACAAGGCCGATACGCCCGCCGGCGGCGGAGCCACGGCTGCTCCCGATGCGCCGGTGGGCTCGGTCTCCGGCGCCTCCGCCGCGATGGACGCGCCCCTTGTGCTCAGTTTCGCGGGGCCCTCATGGACCGAGGTTCGCGATGCGAGCGGCCAGCTCGTCGTATCGCGGCTGATCGCTGCTCATTCCGTCGAGCCGGTCCGCGGGGCCGCGCCCTTTGACGTTATGCTCGGCAACGCGCGCGCCGTCACCCTCACCTATCACGGCAAGCCG
>Ga0193751_1002542_pt1 | contig 11024 bp, 10 predicted proteins | sample L1c2metaG_FD_143050 | JGI IMG/M metagenome (GOLD analysis project Ga0193751, IMG submission 143050) | Soil microbial communities from a riparian zone of the East river system, Colorado, United States - L1c2 | ecosystem: Environmental > Terrestrial > Soil > Riparian zone | place: USA: East River...
CCACAAATCTTAGGTTTTCCACACTTTCCCTTCCGTGCCTGACAACACGGACGTGCTCCCTCAGAGACAGCGCCCGTTGCAGGAACTCAAATTCCTGTTGCGGGCGTTTTTATTTTATGGTCTGGAGTTCTTGATTCCGATGAACCTCGATGAATTGTGTACTCTCGATGATCGTATCGAGGGAGAAATTGTGTCCGTTAGATCGCTCCCGGATGGGAATCAAAGTTTCATCGTCCGGGATCGGGAGGGCTTCAGCCTCGGAAGAGGCCATCGCTGGGTCGGGAATTCCAAGGAACTTGTCGAAGCCCGCAGGGTTCGCCAGGGAATGAAGGTAAAGTTTCTAGCCGGAACGCCCCGCAAGAAGAACGTGCTCCCCCGCTGTCATCAGGTGGAAATCATTCAGTCGTTAACAGAGGTTTCCAACGAAAGCGGCAAAGCAGCCGCCACTGGCAAAGCGGAATGCCTTTGCCCAGAAAGGTCTTAAAGAGCTGTGGGTCATTGGCTTTGCCTAAAAAGCCAAGAAACGAGAGGGGTTTTTGGGCAGAACGAAGTGTTTTTGGGCAGCTTTGGTTGCCATTGCTTTAAGTCCATGCATTCCATCCGGGCGGACGTTCGGAATAGACAAAGCCTTCCGCCCCAGTTTGATCGAAAAAGACAGCTTCAAAGCGGTAATTAAAGCGAGTGTACAGTTTTCTCCCGAAGGCGTCCTCGTACCGGATGATTCCGTGGGCGAACATGAACTCGAACGGAGCGCCGTACCAAATAGCCTTGGACTGTGCAGCCGAGAGCGTGAGATCGTGCTTAGAGCGAAGAGAGAAGGGTTTTTGTGGTGGAGCGACTATGCGGTGGATAGCGTCATCCGCCGCAGAATAGATTTCTTCGCTCAGCGGGGCATCACTGGCGTCCTGAGAAGCCCTCGATTCCAGCTTACATCGGACCACAGTTATTATGGCGGGACTGCGCCCGTAGTTTCTGACGTGACAATCAAAAGTAACGGTTCGTTCCTCGCCCGCTACGCCAATTATTGGGATAAGTTTGACATCATCCACGACTACCCAAGGACGCTCGGCGTCCATCAGGGCCTTTCCGTTGCGTTCGGCGGCATCGGCGAGTTTTGCCAGATTCGCGTCATGCTTCTGCATCCATTCTTCATGCTTGCGAAGGATTTTCGCTTGCTGCAATCCGACTACTACCAATCCCCCGGTGAACAGCGCGAGAAGTATGTCGCTTACTATCTTTACGGTCTCTTCCCCGCCTTCGCTTTGGTGATTGTAGGTATTGAACTGAGTTACGGGGACCGCCTTCGGGGAAGGAGAATCGGATACTGTTTGGTTGACGGTTGGTGGCTGTATTTGCTTTTGGGTGTGTTTTTGTGCGTCGGTCTTCTTTTGCGGCGCTAAAAGCAAGATGATAAGCAGCGTAAATCGTACACACATGGGGCCTAGTTTACTCTGGGTTTGCTCCAAAACACAGGATCAGTTCTTAGGTAGCACATCGCCTGAAGGAAAAAGACAATGACCGGAGTAGTTGAGCAATTCGATATACAGCGAGGATGGGGATTCATCCGGCCCGACCAGGACGGTCAAGATTTGTTCGTTCATTTCGTAGATATTCTAGATGCCGAGTCCAACGGTTTCAGAGTTCTGTATCCAGACGATGTCGTGGCCTTCGATTGTGAACAGGCACCACGCGGACCGCGAGCGAGAAACCTACGAATAATGGAGCGGGCACGTACGGAAACCGTATGAGTCGCCAGCCGCGAAGCAAACGAGTAGTGAACTTGCTGAACGCTTTAGAGTCCATCTACTCGAACCCAGACGCCTCTATCGCTGAACGCTTGGAGGCAGCCGCGCTCTCAGCTAAATTGCTCAGCAAGAAAAAGCCCGCGAAGAGACAAGTCAAGTCACGTAATGTGAAGAATGCCCTGGAACAAATTCGGCAACTACAAAATGGGGGGAACAAGTGATTGATTGGTCCGAATTAGAAGAGCTGTACGCCGCATCTCGGTCCGACAACGCAGCAGTTAGGACGGCGGCCTTACAAGCAATCGAGTCAAATCTTGACGCTTGGGTCGCAGAATATTTGTCGCTGCCCGCGAACTGTTATCAGGAAACAAAAACGGTAGGACTTTATAAAGTCGCAACAGGGCAACCGCGTTGGACATCGCTCCCCGATCTCGCGAACTATCTAGCAGGTTGGCTGGAACAGAACGAGAACGAAGGCCGCGAAGCATTCTTTGCTCGCACGAATCGCTTGCAAACAGACCGACTCGGCGTGCTTTTGACGCATCACAAACACCAAAAGGCCCGAGATGCCCGACAATGTGATTCTGATTTTATTCGGGTCGATGGCAACACCTTCCTCCTGTCGGTGTGTTGGGATGGAAGCCAAACCGGAAATGAAGTAATTCTCGCGTAGAAAAACCGTACAAGTTCTGCTCGCGCCGGACAGCCGTGAGCGGATCGCCCGCATCCTCAACGGGCGTTGGGCGGGAACAAACAGGGTCTCCCGCCCGCAAACTTCACTAACGATACTAACTAAAGAATCCAAAGGAACACAACATGATCGACCAAAAGTTTGTAGACGAGGTGGGCGCAGCATTGGCGGACAATTGTCCGAGAGCGTCGGCATCGCCCGACGCCGTGGCAAGGATCAAAGCCAAGATTCTGAGTTACGACGCAAAAATCGGGCAATCTCCAAGCGTCGCCGTAGTTCTTGGTTGGGGCCGCGAAGAGGAGCGCAACGCTCAAGCGGCAGTTGACGCTGAAGAGGCCGAAGCCCGAAAAGAACAGGACATCAAAGACGCCAGGAAGCAACGCTTCCGGGACTGGAATTCGCCGTCCGGCGATGACAAAGCCGCACTGGTTCAGGAGTTGCGCGAACGCCAGCGTGCCCAGGAGCGGCCAGTTCTTAAGCCCAGCACGGCGTACACAGACGCGGAAATCTCTGCGATGAGTGCGGATGAATACAAGACAAAAGTTCTTCGGGTCGAGCCTTTGGCAGAACTGAACGCATCACGACCAACCGACGAGCGCCGGAAATTAATTGAGCAAATAACTTTGCGGAAACCGAAACGGGATACCCCGCTAAAGAAAGCAATGCGTCGGGTCGTGCGAGAAGGACTTAGCAAATGACCACCGAACGCAATTGTGCCGAGGTAAAGGCTGCCGCCCTCGCGTTCCGCGAAATCTGTCCAGCATACGTTGTCTGCCCGGAGAACGCGAAGATCATGGAGAAAGAAATCCTTCGGCTTGTAAATGAAGAAGGGCACGAACCGGAGAGTATTCGAACATACCAGATCGCTTTTGCAAACGTCTGGGATCAGTTGCAACTTAATGATCCGTCCGAAAAGAAACGGCCCGAAGACCTGACGCCCGAAGAACTTTTCGCGCTGACCGAGGCGGAGAAAGAACACCTGCCAACTCGTCTGCTCAAACAACTAGCCGAATATGAATTCAAACAGCAGCGAGTCAAGCCTCAACTATCCGAAGAAGTGGAGCTGCTTCAGTCCGTTTTCGCGGACGAAGGCTTTGCATATAACGATCATAATCGGCGCACCGTTAACAAGTGGCTGACAGATCGTGATCTGGCATTCAGCGTACACAACATTCGCCAGGGGATTGCACAAAGCGAAAACGCACTGACCCCGTCAGAAGAAGTCATTGAATCGCTCAGCGCCGACGAATACAAGCAGCAAATTCTCGATCCAGAGTTTAGAAAAGCACGGGCGGCACAGACGAAGAGAAACTTCCCTGCGGGCGTTCGCTTCTCGCGCTACCTGCACGACTCATAGGTCCTAATTATGCCGAAGACAATCTTACCCGTTATTTTGCCGTATAAGGACTTCGTGTATGACGACGACGCGAAGCCTTCGCCACTTGAACCGAAGTCCTCACAACTCGATCTGTCACATTTGGCCGAAAGTTTTCAACTCGCTGATTTATTGAAGGAGCTTGGACACGATGGTGCCGCCGAGTGCGTTAGGCCCGTTCGTATGTTGAGCGGATTCAAGCCCGCCGCAATGATTCAGAAGTTGCACGAATACGCCGAGACGTGTAGCGGTGGGGCGTTTATTGTCTGCATTAACGGCGACAAAGTTTACGAAACAATCTGGTATCCCGCACCGAATGGAGTCAATCAGCTTGTGCGGATCGCGCTTTCTGGTGGCTACGTGTTGGGTGTTGTCGGCCTGAATACAGATGGGAGTTTCACGGCAAATACTGAACCCGGCCCCGATCAACCGCTGAGCACGTTTCTGCTCAATTGTTTCGCCCAAGGTTATCTGAAGAATCCGCAATGGATCGCGGCGGAGGAACTGCTAACGGCAAACTCGCCCGATAGCTTTGAGCCACAAAACCTCGAAGCGACTTTGGATGTTTACAGCGCGTGGGAAGACAAGTATCGCGATGTGCTTCCAGAAGACTCTATTCAATTTCCTGCTTCCAGTACGGAAAGCGGACAAGTTTAGGAGAACCCAACCAAATGTCTGACACAGATCAGAACGGGCCGCAGCCCGTAGACGCAACGGTAGATAATCAATTGCCGACTCCCGACCCGAACCAATCGCAGACCGCGCCGAGTCTATTCGCGCAACAGATGGCTCCCGTTGTGGCACAACAGCAGCAGAATCAGCCTTCTCAGCCGCAGCCTGATCCGAATCAAGTTAAGGACGCAGCGTTGGACCAGCATCCGGCAGTTAAGCAAGCCTCTGTTTTGCGGCGGGTCGGCGAAACACTTGCCGGAAATCCGTATAAGGAAACCATCTCGCCCGATGGGGCCGTCACTCGCGAGAAACAACCCCTCAGCACGAAGCAGCTATTACTCGGAGCCGTCGCGAACATCCTCGGCGGGCTCGGGCAAGTTGCTGAACGTACGTCAGACCGGATGCAGGGCCGCGCTCCTCAGCCGATTCAACCTCTCCCGAGCCAACAGGCGCAGCAACAGAGAAACCAGCAATCCGAGGAAGACTTCAACCGCGAGCAAAATCAGAAGGTTCGCCAAGCGAAAATCATAAACGCCAACTTGGAGGCGACGCGGAGCGCTTTCGCTCTCGGCAAAGAGGAAGATTCGGCAAAACAGGCCGCCGTTGACAATCACGCTGATGATTTGGCGAATTGGCAAAAAGCAGGCGCTGTCGAAGCCAGCCGTATTCCTTCCGACGAAATAATGAGCAAGAACTTCGACAAGACAAAGTTTGTTGCCGTCCCTGACGGAATTGTTCCCGTATTCAAACCAGACGGAACGCGAGTAACGAACGCGGACGGAGTTCCTCTGAGTCAACTAACTTACTCCGTGGTAGACGGAACTACGCAAGCCCCGCTCACACAAGACAAGTACGATCAGCTTGCTAAGTACGGACTGATGCAATCGAAGGAAGGCTTTAAGCTGCCCGAGGGGGCGACTATTTCTTCGGCGCAACTGGCACTGATGAACCACAAGCTCGATTTGATCCAACAGACACAACGGGAAATTGACGAAGTAACAGACACCGCGAAAGCGCCAAAAATCAACATTGCCGCAAAGATCAAAGCTAACCCCCAAATCTTGTCCGCGATTGAGAAGTTCCACAATGACGGCGCAAGCACGGAACCCGACAACCAGATCAACAATCTCACAGCTAGTCAAGACCCGAAGGCCAAAAACGCGGCGGGCCTGATGCGTGACTTGTTTGGCAACGATAACCTGGAGAAATACAAAGAGGCTCGGACGACCCGCCAGGAGCAACAGAAACTTCAGGTGGCATCCGACATAACATTGCGGCGTGAGAAAGACCTCGCCACGTTCAAGCAGAAAATCGGTGCGTCGGACGGAAGCGACTCAGTGTCAAATGCCAAGAGCTATCCGAACGAGTGGGTAGATGCCAAAACAGGGATGCACTACAACCTGTCAGACCCAATCTACAACATGGTCGAAGGTGGGCAAGACCCCTCGCAATTGACGAAGCGAGGAAAGAATTACGATGCCAACCTCAGACGCGCTAACGATTATTCCTTTGCCCGATACGGCAAGCCGTTCGACGCGGCGGGGGCGCAAGAAGATTACAAATACGCAAACCAGAAGAGTACTCAAGATACGCTACGTTTGTTGCAGTCGTTGACCGGCGATACCAACAACGCGGGCGGAACGCTTGCGCAGCTTCAATCCCAGTTCGATGCGCTCGGCAATACCAGTGTCCCCAAACTCAACGAGTTGGAAAACTGGATGAGCAAGAACGCCGGGAAGTCCGGGGTTACTAACTTCGGAGCTACGTTGCTCGGTGTCAGCGATGAGATGGGAAAGATTCTAGGCGGCGGAGTGGCGACGGATTCATCGCGCAACGAAGCAAGGGAGATTCTCGACAAGGCGTTCAGCGGGTCACAGGCGGGGGGGGCGATCAACGCCGTTCGCGGAACTCTGGCAAATCGACAGAACGCACTTGTCGCAAACAACCGATATTTAACGAAGCAGTTCGGCCAAATGAATGTTCCAGGACAAACCGTCAGTGTGTCCGCTCCGAATGGGAAGGTGTATCACTTCAAAGACCAAGCGGGCGCGAATAACTTCAAGAAACAGGCGGGCATACAGTAATGGCGACGCCTACTCAACCCCAATCCGTGAACTATGACGCGCTCGCGCAACAAGCGGGCGCTGTCGGTTCTACTCCTCTTCCGAATCAGACTCCAAATCCGAACGGAAGCGGAAATTTTGATTATGATGCACTGGCACAAAAGGCGGGCGCGGTCGGTTCCTCTGTTCAAAGTACGGAAACCGTACAGCCCAACACGAATAGTACGCAAGATGAACAAGTCAACTCTGCCGCAAAGCACGGCCTCTTGCATCGTGCCTGGGACTGGATAAATACCCCCGTGTTCGACAATATTCTTCCGAAAGACATTAAGACGAGCGACATCATCAAGGCCGCCGCCTTCGAGAAGATGTACGGGGAGGCGTTCATCCCCGGCGTCAACGATTTTGATTCAAAGGCGCAAGTTCACTTAGGGGATTCGCCGACGAAAGCGGCAGTGCGCACATTCATCAACGGCACTGCGAATGACACGGCCAAAACAGTGTCCAGTCTCACGAGTCCTGTCGGCATTGCATTGACTGCGTCGGGGGTTCCCGAGCTTGAAGCGGGGAGCACAGCGGCTAAAGGGGCGCTTGCAGCAAGAACCCTCGCTGGTACCGCATTTGGACTTCAGGGTGTCCATGACATCTATGACGCTGGAACCGAAAATACTCCCGAGGCGTGGCAGCAACGGCTTCAAGGAGCGGCAATGGCCGCAGGCGGTGTGGCATCGCTCGGCGAAGGTGCGTCCGCAGTGAGAACGTCGGTCGCAGATAATCTTGCCCGCCGAGTGTCTCCAGTTACAAAGACCATCGCCGGTCAGGATGTTCCGGTTCGCGTTGATACGAGAATGGGGAGATTTGCGGCAAAGGCGGTCGATCCTGAAGTCGTAGCAAAAGCCGCTGAGAAGACCGCTGGCGCTGTTCAAGAAGGTGTTGGCGAAGTCGCAAAGGAAGCCGCTGGCTCCAACGCGGACACGTCCGTTAAGGGCGAAGACCGATTTGGACTTCGCGGCCATGCGAACGATTTGATCGAAAATCAAGCTCGTCCAGTCTTCAAGGCTCTCGATGAGTTGTCGGGCAATAAGTTCTCGGAAGCACAGAGAGCCGAAAAGATGGCCCGCCGTATTGGTGACTTCGACGCGCTCAACGAAGCTGTCACAAAGCAGGATGAACTAACCGAACAGTTCCGCGACGAACTCAACGACCGTGGTCTTGATCCTGACGAAGCGTGGGGCAATTACCGCAAGGGAGTTGCACTTCAGAAAATTGCGAGCCAATTTGACACGGCGACCGGGCCGAAGGACGCGGGTCTCGGCTATCAAGTGAAAGGCGATAGGCTGGCGGCGGCCATTGACCGGATTCGGCGCAGCGCTCCCGACCGGAATCTGTTCAAGAGAGCCGGATTTACCGATTCGCATATTGACGGGTTGGCAGAGCTTGCGGACACGCTTCGCAACGAGCAGAACATTCCGGAGTTCAAGGGTTATCAGCGTTTCGCAGCAAAGGCAATCGCTGGCGCTGTTGGGTTTGGACACAGCGGGGTGGCGGGTCTTGCTGAAGCACTCACCGGAGAATCTGTCGCCGAGAGCCTGCTTCGCAAAGGCGCGACCAGTGTGCTAGGTCAGGCCATGATGTCGGAACCGGCGACTCGCGAATTGACCGGCGCAATGAAAAGCAGCGATCCGGGCCAAGGTGCGGCGGCGGTTCAGGGCATGGCGAAAGCAGACCCTACGTGGTGGGCTGGACTCAAGAACAACTTGGTGCGTCTTTGGCAAGACGAACACGGTTCCGCAGGAGCGCCGGGAACAGTAGGCGGCGATACGGAAAAGGAGGAGCTCGCTCCGACCTTCTTTTCTAAAGCGGAGCAAGTTGCAAATCAGAAAGTAAGTACAGGTTCCGGCGATTCTATTCTCGCGGCTCTACGTAACAATGGAGTGAAAGAAAGCGAGATTCAATGGTTGGGTCTGGACGACTATCTGAAGGGAAAGCCAAAAGTGTCGAAAGCCGACCTCCAGCAGTACATCAACGAACACAAGATTGCATTGAATGAGGTTAACCTTGGCGGGGACAGAAGTGGTCTGATAAGTCTCAGATCGCAGCGTGACAAAGTGTTAGCGGAGAACAACCGAATCTGGGCCGACCATCTGCGATATGCCGGAGAAACCACTGCTCTATTTAACGCGATGCAGGACGGGCAAGATGTCGATCCAATAATCGCGAAGCTGCCTGCGAACGTTCAGGAGCCTGCTCGCAGGTTTGTTGATACGGACAAGCAGCTTCATGACATCGACGATAAAATGACGGCGGCATATCGAACGACCAACAAAGAACCGAGGTACGGCCAGTACACTCTTCCCGGCGAGAAACAGAGCTACACTGAAAAGCTGTTGACGTTGCCGGACGAAGGGAATCTCTCAGACCTGAGGGAACAGTTAGCAAAGGCTGACGAGGAACGAACGCAATATCTTCAAACATCACGGCCTGTTCCGGGCGACGTTGAACTGCGGTTCCAAGATGCCCAGAAAGCTGTGCGACAAGCTGAGAACAAATCGACGGCGTTTAAGTCTTCGCACTTCGATGAGCCGAACGTTCTCGCTCACACTCGGTTTGACGACCGCATGTCACTCGACGGTGAGAAGACTCTGTTCCTCGAAGAATTGCAAAGCGATTGGCACCAGAAGGGCAAGAAAGAGGGATACCAGAATGCCGCTCCGACGAAACTGCCGGACGGAATTTTCATCTCTCCTGAAGATGGAAAGTTTCAAGTCGTCAATCGTGAAGGTAATCCGCTACTGTCGCGACTCTTTGGTTCTGAACAGGAAGCGAAGACCGCAGCACTGACTCACTACGGTGAGGGAGCCGGAAATCCCGGCGTACCCAATGCACCGTTCAAAAGTGATTGGCATGAACTTGTCATTAAGCGAATGCTTCGTCATGCCGCCGAAAACGGATATGACCGCCTCGCATGGACAACGGGAGACCAACAGGCCGCCCGATATGACCTGTCGAAGCACATTGGTCGAGTCACATACGACCCCACGGACAACACTCTGCAAGCATTTGACCCGAACGGAAAGAATGTTCTTATTGAAACAGTAGACCCAAAGGCGAGTGCAATATCCGAATATATAGGCAAAGAACCAGCCCAGAAACTCATGGAAAAGGTTGACGCCTACAAACCCGCTATCGAAGGTGAAGACGAACCTGATATCCCAGAACTTAAAGGACTGGATTTGAAAGTCGGCGGAGATTGGGCGAAGGCCCTGTACGACCGCGCTATCCCGAACTTCTTGAACAAGTATACGAAGAAGTGGGGAGCTAAGGTCGGAGAGACTGAAGTCTCGACAACAAACTCCGGATCGTTGAGATATGAAATCCTCGACCCGAAGGGAAATGTCTACGACGCTTTCAGAAACAAAGCTGGGGCTGAGGACGCCGTGCGAGGTTATCAAGAAGCCCATCGCGGCCCTGGCAAGTGGACCGTGCGGGATAACAGTACAACCGAGAAGGTTCACTCTATCGACATCACGCCCCAGATGAGGAAATCGGTCCTGACAGAAGGCCAGCCGATAGCCCGCGTTGATGAACCGCAAACCGAATACGCCTCGGGCTAATTTCCCGCGATAAATCAGTCATCCGTTTTCCGTACAACCGCACGACCAAGACCCTAGCTTGTCCCGTTCTATTCCCGCGACTGCGGAAAGCATCACGCCGACCAACGGCGATTCTGGTTATCTATGGAGTAAAACTAGCATGAGACGGATTTTCATATTCCTGCTTATTGTGGGCTCGGCTTGTACGGTTTACGGACAATCGTCGCAAGTCCGCTCCGTCTCGTCCTTGCCCGCGATGTGCAGTCCAGGTGGCGGAGCGGGGGGCGTGGCAGCGGATCACGTAGACCTTTGGAACGGCTCCGTAAACGTTCCGTACTTTTGTGACGCCCCAAATCACTGGACGGCGGTAGGTTCCGGCAGCGGTGGATTCACGAATCCTATGACCACCGCTGGCGACATGATTGTCGGCGGATCGGCTGGCGCGGCTACTCGCCTGCCCGTCAATGCAACAACGGTCCCGAAGGTCCCAGTTTCGGTCAACGGCGCAACTACCCTCGCGCCGCCAGGAGTCGTCCCACGAGCTTCAACGTGCACTGGAAACGTAGACACAATTCTGGCTACTGACCGCAACGGCTACGTCACTGAAAGCGATGCTTCGACATGTACAGTAACTCTGCCTCAGGCGGGCACAGCGGGCTTCACGAATAGCTTTCCGTTCGTCCCGTGCGACATCGGGGCGGGAACTTCCAACGTCACTCCGACCATATCGACCATCAGCTACACGACCGGAGGCGCGTACATATCAGGGGCGACTTTCATGCCTTTGACCGCGGGCCAGTGTGCGCTGGTCTTTTCCGACAACACGAACTACTTTGCGATCCAGCTTGCGGGCGGGGGATCAACCCTCCCTGACCTGACCGACAC
>Ga0193751_1002543_pt1 | contig 11023 bp, 12 predicted proteins | sample L1c2metaG_FD_143050 | JGI IMG/M metagenome (GOLD analysis project Ga0193751, IMG submission 143050) | Soil microbial communities from a riparian zone of the East river system, Colorado, United States - L1c2 | ecosystem: Environmental > Terrestrial > Soil > Riparian zone | place: USA: East River...
GGTCGCATCCGCGATACGCTCCAGCACCTTGTCGCCCTTGCCCTTCATGCCGCTGATGTTCGTGCTGATGGTGTAGACGATCACTTCCGCGCGCGCCGCCATATCGATGGCTTCCTCGCGCGTCACGTGGCTGAGGTTGTCCTCGCCGTCGCTCAGCAGAATAATGGCGCGGCGCACCGGTCCCACCTGCTCCTGCTTTAACAGCTTGTCCCGGCACGCGAAGTAGAGCGCGTCGTACATCGCGGTGCCGCCGCCCGCCCGCAACATTCGCACGCCGGCGGAAAGACCTTCCGTGTTGTCGGTGAAATCCTGTGTAACTTCAGGCGTGGCGTCGAAGCCGACCACGAATGCCTTGTCATAGCGCGGGCGAATGATGGCATTCAGAAACTCGATGGCCGCTTCCTGCTCGAACTTGAAGCGGTCGCGCACCGAGTTGCTCGCGTCCACCAGCAACCCCACTTGCAGAGGCAGATCGGTCTCGCTGCGGAAGCTGCGCAGCTCCGCGGGTTTTTGATCGTCGATCACTTTGAAGTCGTCTCTCTTCAGGTCCTTTATGTAGCGGCCGTGCCGGTCGGTAACGGTGAACACCACGCGAACTTCGTTGACGACATGGACGATGGTCGCGACCGATTCGTCGGAGTCAGGCTTTGCCGGGTCAGACTTTGCTGGATTCCCCGGCTGCGCCGGAGCCTGCCCTGCCGGCGTCTGCGCCGTGGGAGTTGATTTGGCGGAAGGCGGTGTCGAAGAAGTTGGTGTGCCCGCGGGCGGTGCCGCCGGCGTGGAAGCGGGCGGTGCCGTCTGACCAATGAGAGAGCCAGCCAGCATATGAAAAGCGACCAGAAGCAGAAAAATGCGCGATTTCATCAGGACGGTTTGATCACAACTTGATTTCATCATTATAGCCCGTGTCCAGCGCTGGAACCGACGGAGAAATTCCCCGTAGAGACGCGGCTTGCCGCGTCTCCGCCAGCCGTGGCAACGGTCGTGGGGGAGACGCGGCAGGCCGCGTCTCTACAGAGAGGTTGTGCCACGGACCCTATTGGGGAGCATTTTCCAGGCTATCCAGCAAGTTCTCCAAATCCTCCGACAACGGCCGGGAGAATTTGAGGAACTCCTTCGTCCGCGGATGCGTCAACTCGAGCACTGCTGAATGCAGAAAATTTCGATCCAGCGCGAGCGTTGCGGGCATACCTGCCGCCCGGCGTTTATTCGACTGGGACCGCAATTCGCCGGGCGCGCCATAGAGCGCGTCGCCCACCACCGGATGTCCGAGCGACGACATATGCACGCGAATCTGGTGTGTGCGTCCGGTCTCGATCTTGACTTCGACGAGCGCAAACTTGCCATAAGGCGAATCGATCTTTCTCTGCACCGCGTAATGCGACACCGCCTCGCGGCCACCGAAGCCCCGCGTCGTCATCCGCGTGCGCCGCTGCGAGTGGCGGCTGATCGCACTTTGAATCGTGCCGCGATCCTGCTTCGGCCAGCCGTGGACCAGCGCGATGTACGTCTTGTGCACCTCGCGCCCACTGAACTGCTTCGCCAGCCGGCGATGCGATTCGTCGTTCTTTGCCACCACCATCAGCCCGCTGGTAGCCCGATCCAGGCGATGGACGATCCCAGGGCGCAGTTCGCCGCCGACCGAGGAAAGCTTCTTGAAGTGATGCAGCAGCGCATTGACCAGCGTTCCGCGGTTGCGCGCATCTTCGGTCGCTCCCGCTCCGGCATGCACCATCATCCCTGCAGGCTTGTTGACGATTGCCAGGTCGTCGTCCTCATAGACGATGTCGAGCGCGATCTCTTCAGGAATAGCGCGCAGCGCTGGAGCGTGCGGCGGCCCGGTGACCGTGATCTCCTCATTGTTATTGCCCCTCAGCCGCAGCGATGCCTTCGCCGCCGTCCCGTTCACCAGCACCTCGCCCCTCTCGATGAGCTGTTGGACGCGGGCCCGGCTGACTTCCGCGTGACTGACTTCCGAAAGTTGGGTCGCGAGATATTGGTCGAGGCGCTGCCCGGCGGCTTCGGGAGATGACGTCAGCGTGATGGGGAAGTCGAGCATTCAGCACTCAGCATTCAGCACTCAGCGTGCAAGCGCAAGGAGAATTTTAAGGAGTTTGGAGCCTAGAGCGCAGAGCCCGATTTCTGAGCGCTGAGTGCTGAATGCTGAGTGCTGCTCTTCAGCCACCAGATCAATCCACCGCCGATGACCAGCAGGATGGAAATCAACTGCGTCCCTGTCATCAGTCCGCCAAAGACTTCGCCGCGTCCCGGATCGTCGCGCAGGAACTCGATGAAGAAACGCTCGATTCCGTACAGGATCATGAATGTGCCCCACACCTGCCCATCGAATTTCTTTCGACCGAGCAGCCAGGTCAGCAGCAGGAAGTTGAAAAACTCGGCTGCGGCTTCGATCAGTTGTGTTGGTTCAATCCTGATGCCGAGCGGCGTGCCGCTGACGGCATTCGCCAAAGGATTCGTGAAGATGACGCCCCAGAAGTGATTGGTCGGCTTGCCGTAACAGCAGCCTGCCGAGAAACAACCGAAGCGTCCGAGGACGTGGCCAAACGCAAGCCCTGGAGCGAAACCATCGGTTGTCCGCAACATCGGCATGTGATGGCGCCGCATATACCAGACCGCCGTGAGGAGGGCGGCAATCAGTCCGCCGGAAAATACGCCTCCCGCCTGCAGCGTGTTGAGGCTGAAAATCTCCCGCCAGTTGTTGGCGTAAGTGCTCCAGTCGTTGATGATGTAAAGAACTTTCGCCCCGATAATTCCGGCGAGAACAACGAGGATGCCAAGATTCCAGGCATCGTCGCCATTGATGCCCTGCTTCTCGGAATTGCGGACGCTGATCCAGAGCCCGATCAGCACGCCCGAGGCGACCAGGACACCATAGGTAGGCAGGTAGAAACTGCCAATGTGAAAAAGTCTGGGGAACACGTTAGTTTAGATGCTCCAAATGCGGGTTGAGTTCTAGAGAGAGTCTAGCAGAGGGGAAAGGTCTCAGGTGCAAGGTGTCAGGTCTCAGGAAAACAACGTCGTCCTGAAACCTGACACCTGATGTAAAAAGCCGACCCCACTGGGCCGTGTGGTGGGCCGAGAATGAACCCGTCTCAGACGGTGGGAACCCGCCGCGACCCATTAGGCCTTTCCGCATGACGGAACATGGCACACCGGATCTTTTTGCGAGTCGAGTCCCCGTTCATTCGGCATTGGTTCAAAAATCGGTTACCACCATCACCAACCTTGTAGGATCGGCCTTTCAGCTTCGATGCTAGGAAACCGCGAACAGATTGGCAAGTGGAAAATGCAAAATAGTTGGCAGGGAGTTTGCTAGCAATGTGCTCGGGGCTGTTTCTAGAAGATGAACCTCAGGTTACGACGGACTTCAGCCCGTGCGCCGGGTATCTTGCAAAACTTCGTCAAGCGCGCTTGCCAGTTTGATGGCTCGGCGCCGCACATCCGGCGACGGCATCTCCACTCCGCGCTTCAGGAGATGATATTCATCCGCAATATTGAGCGCCGCCAGCACCGCCAGCCGCACCGAATCGACGGTTGAGGTCTGCTCGGATACCGCGCGCATCTTGGCGTCCACGTACTCGGCAAGCTTCAGAATGTAGTCCGCGTCAGAGCCCCGCAGGTTATAAACCTGGTCGAAGATTTCGACGCGCACACTATTGCTGTTACTGCCGCTGACGGCATTTGCAGCCGGGACGTCTTTGGCCGGAACCGGTTTCGTCGACGCATCCTTGGTCGGAGGTTCTTTGCTCGCAGTGGCCATGTCACTCCTCGCGTTCAGCTTGCCGCCTGCTCATGCGTCAGGCTTTCCATCTGGCTCAACATTTTTTCGACCCGGGTTCGTATGTCCTCGCGATCCTTGCGCATTTGCACCAGTTCGCGGCGCATGGCTTCGTTTTCTTCCTCGCGCTCTTCGAGTTGCTCCCGCAGTCGCTTCACGTCGCGCTCGGCGGTAGCCCGGGCTTCTTTGGCGGCCTTGTACAACTCAATGGTGCGATAAACTTTCTCTTCCAGCGCCTGAAAATCTTCAGGCGGAACCTGCGCAGATACCTCTTCCACGGTTTTCACGGACATGAGCACCACTCGCTTTCGGAAAATATTTCAGCGTTGAGGCGAAGTATAGCGCAGTTTGCTGTGGAAGAACCGCTACTTTTGCCGCACCCCCGTGCACTGCGTCGGAACCCGTGCACTCCCGTAGAGACGCGGCTTGCCGCGTCTCCCGCCGACAGTGAAGACGCGGCAAGCCGCGTCTCTACAGGCGCGACCGCAGCTTTTCCAGCCGTCGCGCCGCCTCATCCAGTGTCTCAGGCTTCTTGCAGAAGGCGAAACGTACCTGTTGGGATCCGTCTTTCGGATGCTTGTAGAAACTCGACCCGGGCACGCAAGCGATGCCGATGTCTTTTACCAGGTAAGCCGCGAACTCCAGGTCGTTCGCGAACCCGAAGGCGCTGATGTCGGTCATCACGTAATACGCCCCACGCGGAAGGTAACAGCGGAAACCGGCCTTCTCGAGCGCGGGAATCAGATGATCGCGCCGCGTGCGGTAGCGGTCGGCCAGTTCGCGGTAGTAACTGGCCGGCAGGCTTAACGCCACCGCTCCCGCTTCTTGCAAAGGCGCGGGCGCGCCCACCGTCAGGAAATCATGCACCTTGCGGATCGCGTTCGTAATTGCCGGAGGCGCCACCGCCCAGCCGACACGCCATCCCGTGACGCTGTAACTTTTCGAGAGCCCGTTGATCGTGATCGTACGTTCGCGCATGCCGTCAAGCCGCGCGAGAGAAATGTGCTCCGATCCATCGTAAAGAATGTGCTCGTAGATTTCGTCGGTTATGGCAAGCACGTTGTATTCAACGCAAAGGTCGCGAATCAGTTCCAGTTCCTTCCGGCTGAACACTTTGCCAGTAGGGTTGTTTGGCGTGTTCAAGATGATGGCTTTGGTCTGGTGTTGCGCGGTCTTGTGCTGAAAAGCCTCACGCAATTCCTGTTCGTCGAACATCCACTCGCCTCCCCGCGCGCCATGGGACGCGTGCGGTGGACGCAAGCTGACAAAGCGCGGCTTGGCTCCGCTAAGAATCGTGTCCGGCCCATAGTTCTCATAGTAGGGCTCGAAGACCACCACCTCGTCGCCCTTATTGCACACCGCCAGCAGGGTTGCGATCATCGCTTCAGTCGAGCCGCAGCACACCACAATTTCTTTTTCCGGATCGACCTCGATCCCCTGCCACTCCTGCATCTGCCGCGCAATCGCCGCCCGCAGGCTCTTCGCACCCCAGGTGATGGCGTACTGATTCACGTCGGCGGCGATCGCTTCCTGCGCGGCGCGCTTGATTTCGGCCGGCGCGGGGAAATCGGGAAACCCCTGCGCCAGATTGACGGCGTCATACTGCATAGCCTGCCGAGTCATCTCGCGAATCACAGACTCGGTAAAATGCTCAACCTTGTCGGAAAGAAAGTGCTTGGGATGGGCCGAAACTGGGGTCATGGAAAGTAAGGCTAGCACAGGAAATGCTCACGTAGGGACGGACGCATTCGTCCGTCCAGCGGGCCAAGCCCGCAGTGCGCATTGTTTTACTATGGTCTAATAGATTGACCATGGTATGATAAAATGACCACCAGAGGAACGCTATGCAGGAAATCGCCATCTCGGAATTCAAAGCCAAGTGTCTGGCTGTGATCGAGCGGGTCCGTTCGACGCAGAAGCCGATCCGAATCACCCGGTTTGGCAAGCCAGTGGCGGAAATCATACCGCCGACGGCCGTAGAAGATCGTGCAGCCTGGATTGGATCGATGAAGGGCACCTTCGAAATTCTCGGAGACATCGTTTCTCCGGCTAACGACGAGGACGAGTGGGAGGTTCTGCGCGATTGAGACTGCTGCTGGACACACACATCTGGCTGTGGAATTTTCAAGATCCGCGGCGGCTTGGCCGACGCGTCTTACGTTCTCTCCAAGACAGAGAAAACGAGCTCTGGCTTTCGCCGATGAGCGCGTGGGAAGCGCTGACCCTCAATTACAAAGGAAGAATTCGGATCAACGAAGATTTGGCGACCTGGCTGGCGCGAGCCACGGCCGGCACCCGCGAAGCTCCGCTTACCCATGAGATTGCGCTCGTGGCCAGGCAATTATCCCTGCACCCGGACCCCGCTGATCGCATTCTAGCCGCCACCGCTGAGGTCTTGGACCTGACGCTGGTTACGGCCGACGAACGATTGCTGGGATTGGGAACGATACGAACCATGGCCAACCGGTAAACCCTCCGACTTGACTTCGCGCAGGAACACAATCGACGGCTAAGTGATTATGATCGAGACCCCGAAAGGGATCTCCAATTCTGAGAACATCTGCAGGGAGGTGTGTGGCACTTCGATTCCGGCAGTATCACAATTTGACCGATACCCGAGAAACACATCTACATTTACGGTCTTCTTAAGTGTATGCAAATAGTCCTTGTGCGGCTTCAATTTCAGCCACAGAGCATCGATGTGTCTGTGCAGCGGTTCAGACTTATCAAGAGGAGCGTCATATGACCACATGTCGTGAAGATATGCCGGAGCTTGGTGGCTGCGTTTTTCCCCCTTTCGGTGAGATTCCGTGGGTTGGAGGCCAAGAGTGGCAGAAATCTCTTCCATGCTTGCTAGGTCACCGAAAATGCGAAGGGTCGCCGAGTATGCGAAGTAGGTGTCTTCTTCACGTTCCTTTCCAGCTAAGAATCCGCGCAGAGTTCTGAACGATTTCTCCATAGAAAACTGATGTTAGTACAGTTGAGCCAGCAATCCAACAGACTTAGCGCTACGCCCTTTGCACGCCGCCCAGCCCTTCAAGCGCCTTCGCAATCTGTCCCGCCCACTGCGCCACTTCGTCATCACGCAAGGTGCGCTCGCTTGACTGGAACATGGCCCGCATCAGGATCGAGTACTTGCCCGCGCCAACTTTCTCGCCGCGAAAAATTTCTACCGGGACGAAGCTGCGCAGCTCAGCGATGGCCAATCCGGTAACGCTCTGGTGAATCTTCTCGAACTCCACGCCGTCATCAAACACAAAGGAGAAGTCGCGCTCGACGGCGGGGAAGCGCGGCAACGCTTCATAACGCACCTGGCGCAGATCGTGCTGGTAGAGACGGTCGAGATAGATCTCGGCGACAAAAACATCCTGCCGCAGTTTGCGGGCCACGGCCACATCGGGATGAATCTGGCCAAACTGGGCGACGGTAGCGCCATCCAGCACGGCGCGGGCGGAGCGTCCGGGATGATAGTAGTCGGCTGTCTGCGCATCGCAGTAGAGCGTCCAATGGCTGAAAGGCGCGAGCAGGCTTTCGATGTCGCCCTTCAGGTCGAAGAACGAGAACGGACGCGCCGCCGCGCCTGGAGCCAGTCCGCGCACCACCTCCGCATCCACGTTTCCTGTCGCACCCATTGATATGCGCTTCATCTCCAGCGACTTTTCCACTAACTTTGAATCTGCGCCCGAGGCCTCAAACACATTTCCAGATTCGAACAGGCGAACATTGTCGCTGCCGCGATTCAGGTTGTAAGCCAGCATGTTGAGCATGCTCGGAACCATCGAGGTGCGCATCACCGAAGCCTCTTCGCTCAGCGGGTTCGCCAGGTCGAGCTCGGGGGCGGTCGAAAAGCGCCGGGCGTCGTCTTTTGAAATAAAGGTCAGTGAAATAGTTTCGTTGTAGCCGAGCGCGAGCAGGGAAGATCGAAGCCGCGCATCTTTGTGCGCATCGGGCAGCTCGCGAACCTCGCCGCTGTAGGCGGGAAGCGTGTTTGAAAACTTGTCATAGCCGTGCAGGCGCGTCAGTTCTTCGATGATGTCGATCTCGCGTTCGATATCAAGCCGCCAGCTGGGGATATGCACCAGGTACCTCTCTTCGCCGCCTGCCAGCATCGCGAAACCGAGACGTGTGAGGATGCGACCGATCTCAATCGTGCTGAGTTTCTCGCCGAGAATGCGTTGCACTTCTCGCAGATCGAGCTCCACCGGCGCCAAGTCAAGCTTGCGGGCGATCACGTCGATCACGTCGCCGATGAGCGTGCCGCCGCCGGAAGCGAGTATCAGCTCGGCAACCCGGTTGGTCGAAGCGACGGTCGATTCGAAATCCGCGCCGCGCTCAAACCTGTGCGAGGCGTCGGTGTGAATGCCGTGCCGCTTTGACATACGGCGCACCGTGACCGGGTCCCACCACGCGGATTCGATCAGGATGTTCTTCGTCTTCTCGGTGATCATCGTGTCGAAGCCGCCCATCACGCCGGCCAAGCCCACCGGCTTTTTCCCATCGGCAACGACGAGATCTTCGGCGGAGAGCTTGCGCTCCACGCCATCCAGAGTCTTGAGCGTTTCGCCGGCCTGGGCTTTGCGAATCACCAAGCGGCGCCCTTCGAGCAAATCGAGATCGAACACGTGCGTGGGCTTGCCACTCTCCCACAAGACGTAGTTGGTAGCGTCCACCGCGTTGCTGATGGGACGTTGATCGAGCAACTGCAGGCGATGGGCGATGTTCGCGGGCGAGGGCTTGATGGTAACTCCGCGAATTTCGCGCGCTGTGAAGCGTGGACACAGGTCCGGCTCCTGAATATCGATGGTGACGTCGGATCTGCCTTGCGACGCCGGCAGCTTCGGTTCGATCGGCTTGAGCGGGAGATCGTATAGCGCTGAGGCCTCGCGAGCTACGCCGTAGTGATTCATCGCGTCGGGACGGTTGGTCGTGATCTCCATCTCGAAAACGGTGCTGTCGCCTTCGCCGGAAATACCTTCAACGGCAACGCCTGCTAGCGTGAGTTCATCCGCAAGCCGGATGTAGTCGACCGGAAGGTCAACGAAGTCGCGCAGCCAATGAGGAGAGATTTTCATGAAAGAAGCTATTAGCTCTTAGCTTTTGGCCCTCAGGTCTCAGACGACGGCTTGGAATCGCTAAAAGCCAAGAGCTAACGGCCAAAAGCTCTATCCAAACTGTTCCAAGAACCGCACGTCGCCCTGAAAAAACAGCTGAATATCATCCACGCCGTACTTCAGAATCGCAATCCGTTCCACGCCCATGCCGAAGGCGAATCCCGAAACTTTCGCAGGATCGTAATCTACAAACCCGTACACATTCGGATCGACCATACCGCAGCCCAGCAGCTCAATCCATCCACTGGCCTTGCAGTTTCGGCACGGAGCGCCATCACGCACGCCCTTACCGCCGCAGAAAATGCAACTGATCTGCACGTCGGCGCTCGGCTCGGTAAACGGGAAAAACGACGGATAGAAGCGCGTCTTCACGCTCGATCCGAACAGCGCTTTCATGGCATGGTCGAGCGTGCCCTTCAGGTCGCAGAACGTAATGTTGGTATCGACCGCCAGCCCTTCGACCTGGTGAAAGATGGGCGAATGCGTCGCGTCGGGCGCGTCATTGCGGTGAACTTTTCCCGGACACACTACGCGCACCGGCGGTTGCATCTTCTGCATCGTCCGGATCTGCACCGGCGAAGTATGTGTGCGCAGCAGCAGGCGGTCGCGCAGCGGCTTCGATTCCTGACCGGCAATGAATAGCGTGTCCTGGGTATCGCGCGCGGGATGATTCGGCGGAAAGTTCAGCGCCTCGAAGTTGTAGTAATCGGTTTCAATCTCCGGGCCTTCCTCGACCGAGTAGCCCAGATTGCGGAAGACGCCAACGATCTCATTCATCGTCTTGATGACGGGATGTTCCACGCCGATGGGACGACGAATTCCGGGGAGGGTGACGTCGAGACTCTCCGCGGTGAGTTTGCCGGAGGAAGCCCCGCTCTGAATGCGAGCTAGCGTCGCCTCAACCATCTGCTCAACTTTAGTCTTGAGTTCGTTGACGCGCTGCCCGACGTCCCGCTTATTCGCTCCCGGCGCGGCTTTCAGCCATAGATCATTGAGTTGGGTGAGGATGCCATTCTTGCGCGCCATCCAACGATCGCGGAAGGCTTTCCAGTCGTTCTCGGAACCGATCGCAGCCGCCTCTTGCTCCAGTGCAGACAGAAGCTCGCGCACGGCGCCGTCGAGAGCCGAGGTCGAGAAGCTAGTCAGTTTGGGAACGGTGTAAGGCATCAATCCCCAACAAAATGTCTAAGAAATTGTCATCCCGAGCGAAGCGAGGGACCCCTACTCATCCGAAAATGCGTGCCGGTAGTAGGGGTCCTTCGACTCCGCAGGGCGATTCGCTTTGCGAATCGCTCTGCTTCGCTCAGGATGACAAGATTAAATCAAGACTGAAAGCTGATGGCTGAAGGCTGACAGCTGCTTCTACGCTGCCGCTGCATTCGCCTTTTTCGCCTGCTCAGCCAGATGTCCGAATCCTGCCGGATCCTTCACCGCCAAATCCGCCAGAATCTTGCGGTCCAGTTCCACGCCGGCCTTCTTTAGTCCGCTGATGAACTGGTTGTAGTTCAGTCCGTTCAGGCGGGCGGCGGCGCCGATGCGCACGATCCAGATCGACCGGTACTGGCGCTTCTTCTGCTTGCGGCCCGAGTAGGCAAACTTCAGCCCGCGCTCGACGGCTTCTTTCGCCGAGCGGTAAAGTTTGGATTTAGTTAGGAAGTATCCACTGGCGCGTTCAAGAATCTTTTTGCGCTTGGCACGGCGTTTGGTTCCGCGTTTTACACGAGGCATGGTGCTCTCCTTTTTTTAGTTCGTCTGGCGGCTGGAGGTAAGGAGGCTTCTACCCAGAGGGATTTCCGAAGCCCGACCTCTTCACTCGCCGCTGCGGGGCATTTCGCTCCGCAGAGTTTGTTCGCTTACTCGGTTATGGACGGGCGGGGACGCCCGTCGCTCCATTACATGTACGGGATCATTCGTGCCGCTTTTTTGTAATCTCCGTCACTCACCAAAGTGGGCTGGCCCAGATGTTTCTTGCGCTTCTTCGCCTTGGATGACAGGATGTGACGCAACCCCGCCTTGTGACGAAGGATCTTTCCCGTCCCGGTTTTCTTGAAGCGCTTGGCAGCGCCTTTGTGTGTTTTTAGTTTAGGCATAAGAATCAGTTCTCAGTTCTGGG
>Ga0193751_1002544_pt1 | contig 11023 bp, 12 predicted proteins | sample L1c2metaG_FD_143050 | JGI IMG/M metagenome (GOLD analysis project Ga0193751, IMG submission 143050) | Soil microbial communities from a riparian zone of the East river system, Colorado, United States - L1c2 | ecosystem: Environmental > Terrestrial > Soil > Riparian zone | place: USA: East River...
ACAACGTGTTGATTAACTACACGGGCACGAAGGACGTGCAGTTTAGCGGCGGCGGTAACTCCTCGCAGGTATTCGGGACGATCCTGGCGCCGAATGCCACGGTCGGCCTCCATCCTGGCTTCGTCGCAGGATCGATTATTGCGAATGCCATCACGATGAGTTCGGGGGCCGATGTCGTTCCCGTGCCGGAAGTGGCGCCGAGCTCACTCATCTTTGGTTTCCTTGGTTTGCTTGTGGCCTTCAGTTCACGCCGCGCCCTCGCTGGCCGCGTTCGGGCCGTTGCGAAGAAGTAGTTCTCTCTCGATCCCATTCGTTTGGTTAAGCAGAAACGGCGTTGGCCCACTAGCCAGCGCCGTTTTTGTTTGTTCAAAGCCGGCCAACTCGCGAGGCGTCCCGTCTTCAGAACCGGAGTAAACACGCGAAGTCCGTCAGAATTTGCGACAATTTCCACAAAAATTGGATTGACGGGTCATCTCCCAATCGAAACAATGACCGCCCCACCGATCTACTCCATCAGAAGGACTCTTGTATGACCCCCAAATTTTCACGGCACACCGCCACGCCAATGGGCTTGTTAGCCTTAGGCATTTTCCTGGCGGCTCAGAGCAGCAGCATGGCACTCCAGGTTAATTTAGGTGCAGCCGGCCCCAGTAACTTCACCGTGCTTGAAATCGGGACCGGCCAAGTCATCGGCGTAAACGCAGGGGGCCCGGTCAATGGAATTAAGGGGAACGTGGGAATCAATACCAATAGTCAGGTGTCTCTGACCGGCGGCACGTATGTTTCAGGGAATGTGTATCTCGGAACCGGGGCGTCTGTTACGCTCAGCGGCGGGTCGACTGTGGGAGGCCAGGTTGCCAACCAATCAATGCTGACGCAGGCCCGGACGGATGCTCTGGCGGCGGCGGCAGCCGCAGCGGCGCTGCCTTCTTCCGGAGGAGGCGTGGGCTTTACCTCTATCACCAGCGCTCTCAATCTTACTCCTGGAGTCTATAACTTGACGACGCTCAACCTTGGGAACGGTGAGAACTTGAATCTGGCGGCGGGCGGTTCCTACGTGTTTAACATCTCGGGTGCCTTAGCGCTTCATGGGCCTGACGGTATTTTTCTCGCGGCCGGCTTGTCGGAGGCTGATGTCCTGTTCAATATCACTGGTACGACGGCTGTCGCTTTCTCTGGTGGAGGGAATGGAGCGGTGCTGCATGGAATCATTTTGGCGCCCACGGCCAACATCAATCTCTCGCCCGGTCTGGTCGTGGGCGAACTCATCAGTGGACAGAATATTCAGATTGTCTCCGGTGCCGATGTCGAAGGTGTTACTACGGTGCCCGAACTTTCCTCCAGCCTTGGTCTGGCGATCATTGGCTTGACCAGTTTGTGCCTGTTTAACCTGGTGACCGGCCGGAATGAAAAGTCCCGTTAGTCGAGCTACCTGATCGAGATAAATCCGGTCATCGCGCAGGCCGCGGGATTTTTGTTGCCGTGGCTTCATTAGTTAGGCGCGTCGCTTGTTCAGGCGTTGACATCCAGATCTGTTTCTCAGGCAGTTGCCTGCCTACGAAACAAAGGCCTCGAACCGCGAGGCAGCGCGTGGCTTCCGGAGTTCTCCTGATGCTGTCTTCGTGCTCCTAATCGTCCTTTCGACAACCAAGAGCCGATCGCGAGCATTGAAGTTGCTTTCAATATCCGGCTTATCTCCGCCGAGTCGGCGTTTAAGGAACATGAAATTGGAAGGGAACAAGGGAAGGATCCACGGATTCACGCTCGTGGAAATCATGATCGTGGTTGCGATCATCGGACTTCTTGCTGTCATCGCGATCCCGGGATTTATGCGCGCGCGCAAGCGGGCCCAGGCGACCGAGATCACCAACGATCTGCGGCTCATTGCTGCCGCGGTGGATCAATACGCCATTGAGACGGGGAAAAGAGCAGGCGCGCCGGTTGCGATCATTGATTGGACCGCCTATGTGAAAAAGGGAACGAAGTTGTATGAGACAGGTGAGGACGCGCTCGGAAATGAATACGGACCGCAGACCGTTGACGAAGTTCCGTTTGTTCCGATTGAGAGTTACTTCGAACTGGGCGACGTCGCTGACGACGACTTCTGGGAACCGTTCAATCCGTAGAGGTCGATGCGCCTCTGCTGGTGGGGCTGCCTAACCAGTTAGTAGGCAATTAAGCGCGCCGTATCCGAATTATCCTCGAACCAGCTGGCAAAGGCATAATTCCCGACCGCGCTCGAGGCGCCCGTTGAGAGTGCTTCATCGTAGTGGAAGCTTGCGCCACCACTGATGGTGAGAGTATCCGTGATGATTGCGCCCATGAAGCTTCCGCTTCCGGAAATCGTCGCGTCATAGCCCGGTGCGTTCACGGTCCCGATGAAATTTGCGCTGCCCGAGTCGGTGAATTTGTTGTTCGTCCCGTAGCCATTGATGGTCAGATTGGAGGCCACATTGCTTTGGTTATTATACGAGCTTCCGCTCACGGTAATATCCCCGCCCACATACCATGTGATATGCACGTTGCTGGCCTGGTTGATTTGGCCGCTGCCCGACGTGGTGAGCTTGCCTGTTACCCAGACATAAATCTCTTGACCGGTGGCACCACTACCATCATCGGTTATTGCGAGAGTCTGGCCTCCGGACACCGTCAGGTCGCCGGTAACCTTGTAATACGCCGGTGAGTTTTTCTTCCCGGCGGCAAGGGTCACGGGATTGCCCGCGGCAACGGTCGTGAAGGTCGACCACGTGGGCGCTGACACAGTGCTAATCGTAGGGGTAAAGGGAGTGGAAATAGTCCCCTGCACATTCGTCGTGTTCTTTACCGCTGTCGTCCCGCTGTAGGCGACGCTGCCGTAAACATAAGTGCTTCGTAGATCGGCGCTGGCGCTGTCCATTATGCCTATGTCGCCGTGGCTTTGGCGCTTCGTCACGTCGTATTGCCCGAGGACCCCGTTTATTGTCGAAGACTTGAAAGGATTACTCGAGTCAAAGCTGTCGACCAGGCCACTGCCGCTCATGGAAACCCAGTCTTTGAGTGTGATGCCACGAGCCCATCCACTGGCCACTATGGGCTGCATGATCACCTCGATAGTGCGGGTGGGGCCCATGGTGCTGCTGTTCGCGTTCTTGCGGTTAAACTTGAGTGCGATGGTGTTGCGCAGATCGTTGTCCAGCTTGTTCATCGAAGCGCGAGCTGGGCCGGTAATTGATGCCTGGCCGGTGGAACGAATTCGGTACCATTGCTTACTGTTCGTGTCCTGAGCGGTCGACATGCCGCCCGTATCCACGGTTACCCAGGCGGAGGTGCTCAGCGCGCCTTCGCTGGGAGCACTCATCGTCATGCTGCATTTGCTCGAGGGGAGTAGGTTATAATGAGATGAATCCGGGATGCCCGCTGCTGTCGCGGTGGGGGAAGGGGAAGGTTCGTTCGTCGGCAGGGTGGTACCGCTCGGGTAGCTACTTAGCCTCCAATTGCTCCAATCGTTTGTGTTCAGGGCCCGAATAGCCAGGTCGACCCCGCTCTCGGCGGCGGTCAGCGATTGCTGCCAGCTGGCCGTCTGCGCTCCGCCGGTGGCATTTTGTGACGCGATATAGAGACTGGTGGCACAGATCATCGTCAGGATCGTGATGCTCAGAAAAGTCGTGAGAAGGACGCTTCCTTCTTGTCTGGAGGTATCGTTATTCTTCATGTCGATTTATTGCCGCGCACCGGCATTGCGCAGGAAAGTGTTGCAGTAAACGCTGGTGGCCTTGACGTTTTGGAGCAGCGTGTAAACGCCGGAGGACCGGCGATAGACATTGCCTGTGGTTGAGGTGTCGGTTGCCGTCGCATCGACCACATAGAGGTCACCGTCGCTCCCGAGCGCATCACTCGGGGCCGTGGCACCCGCGCGCCAAGTCCCATTGCCCGAAGTGTAGCGGAAGGTGGGGAAGAACATGATGCTGCAGCTTAGACTGGAGGTAAGATCGATGGCAGTGACCGTGAAGGAAGCGACGTTGGTTGCGATCGCCGTTGTTTTTGTGCTCGTGGTGGTGCCGCCCGAATCCTTGACCACCACTTGCCGGTTAAAATTGCCGCCGCTTTGGGCATACGTGACCGTCACGCTGCCCGAGCCATAAGCTAGGATGCCGTTGTTCAAGGCAGGCGTGTTCGGCACGTTGTTGCTCGCCGAGTTATAATACACGGGCAGGGTCAGGGTGAGTGTATTACTGGAGACTTGGGCAGTTAGGGCGCGTCTGCAATCGAGGGCGATGTAGTCGAGCACCCGGAGCTGATCCCCTTCGGTGATGGAATAGGTCTCTACCGCCGCGAAACTCCTTTGCAGAGCGACGCTCGCAATGACAACGGAGGCCAGGACGACTGAGCCGCTCCCGAGTGCCATCATCATCTCCACGAGAGTGAAGCCGTGGCCCATGCGTCTGATCAGCTTCATTGGCCGATATTTCCTTTCCCGAAAATGGAGGACAGTTCGCGCGTGCGCGAGCGGCCGTCGGTACTCGTCCACTGCAGGTTAATCTTCACTTTGAGAAGATCGTAGCCGGTCGCGAGAGTGGTGATGGGGGTCGTTACAGGCGTCCCTGTGGGATGAGCGGAGTTCCGGGTCCACGAATTTTGCGGCGGCGTTGCGCCGGGACTGGGGCTCGGGGTTGCGCCTGCAGTGTCCATGTATCCACCGACAGTGATCGTTTCCGTGAGATTCGGCAGGGCTCCCTCGGATGTCGTGGTGTTGCCAAGCACATTGGTGCTGACATAAGTCGGGTCGCCTATATTTGTATAGGTGAAGCCACGGAACTTTTCCATGCGCTCCTGAAGCATCATGGTGGCAGCGGTGGATTCGCGCTGCGATTTTAGGGCTACCAGGAGGCGCTGATTGGTGGAGAAAGCCGCTACGCCGAAAAGGACGGCGATCCCCATCGCGACGGCCACCTCGGCGAAGGTGAAAGCGTTGGTGTTAAGACGTTTAATTGGACGAAACTGCATTGCAAATGGCGTTTGGAATCTTATAAAAGCAATAAATATACCAATTAACTAGGGACGCCACCCGGAAGAGGGCGGCCGTTGAACTGACCCTTTCCAGAGCAACTCCCGGCCCACGATCCCTCACCGCGGGCCTTGCCGCCCCTCTGAAGATGGGGGCGCGCCCTTTGCTCTTTACGGGACGGTGCGGCCTTTTTTCTTTCCCCTTTTCATCCTTGTCGTGACTGTCCTGCCGGCGTTGTGCGGCAATATTCCGCTCCCGCTGACCGCTAAAGAAGTAGGCCTGATGCTTCGCTCCGGCTATTCCAGCGAAGCGGTGCTGCGCGAGCTTTCGATGCGGCATTTGGCCGACGTCTTGGATGCGGAAACTGAAAAGCAATTGAAGCAGGCTGGGGCGAGCGCCGCGTTGCTCGAGGGATTGCGCAACGTGGCCTTCCAAGCCTCCGCTTCTCAGGTGGCGGCGCTTGAGCAAAAACATCACAAGGTAGGACAGCGCGTCCCGCTCGCGGCGAGCGTCGCCTCCACGAGTGCCGTGAAAAGCGTGGCCAATGCGGCATCAGCAGAAAGCACTCCGCCAACGGATCAGGTTTACCGTGTCCTCAAGGGCGATCTCGTCGTGCGTCATGAAGGCGCTTTCGTGCCCTACGATGATGAATCCCTGCAGTCGAAAAAGTTTTTCCTCTTCTTTTTCTCGGCTAACGGGTCTCCGGCCGGCCGGCAATTCACCAAACGTTTGGTCGATTACTACGAGCTGACAATCGGGCAGCATCCCACGCTGGCGGTTGTGTTCTTCAGCGCGGACCGTTCGCAATTCGGAATGGAAACTTACATGAACCAGAGCAACATGCCCTGGCCGGCGGTGGCCTTTGCGCGGATTGGCGCGCAGGCCGCGGCCATGCAAATTGACGTGGTGCACGAGATTCCTTGTCTGCTTCTGCTCGATAGTTCGGGAAGGCTTCTATCGAAAAGCGGTAGCGAACAAAACGGCGGCGGCCTCGATGAGGTGCTGGGCGATCTCGACAGGATTTTCGCGCAAGGCGATCAAGCCGGCACTCGGTGAAATGCATGTTCCCTGTTTTTAGTAAAATCCTTTCAACCAGGACGACATTGGAGTCGGCAATCATGATATAACTTCGGCGTGCAGCTCGAGGTCGGGCGGAGGGTCAATAACTCGGGTTCCTCCGACAGTGTCGCGATCTGGAATCCGGGGGCCGGATTGAACATCAGCCCCAGCACGACCACGATTGTTTCCACGTCGCTGGTGAGCTACACGCCAACCGCGACGAATTACAACTGGACGGTGGTTTCGTCGACGATCGATCCAACCGTGGGCAGTGCGACAGATCTCGATGGAGGCGGCAAGCCCGATTATTTCCTGACCTTTTCTGTCTCTTTCACTGACGTGGTGACACAACTGTCGGCCAAGGGGATCACGGGCATCGATGAAAATTCGGCATTCAGCTACGTCATTTCGACCGCGACCCAGGCAAACAGTCTAAACCAGAATCTTAACGGGGTAGGTAAGATCTATGGTCCGGCCGCAATTTGGTCCGTGCTTGGAGTCGTTAGTAATCAAATGAGTCCGTCGGGAGTGGCCGTAGTGCCGGAAACGAAAACGGTTTTCTCACTCTGTCTGGCGATATTAGCGATCTTGTTACACGACCGGATTTATCGCCATCGTCGTCGGCGTCGTTAGGCTATTTTGTTTTGCAGTAACGACGGTCTTGGATTATCTTCTTGCACTGGCGTGCGAGTTAATCCCGGAGCGCGCGGGCCTTCTGCGGCAAGTCTCGGCACTGAGGTTGAAATTGGAAGCGCGAATCGGCGCTTCTCGGTGAACAGAGCGGCTTTGAGCGCCAAATTTAGGCCGCGGGCGCGAGCTCTGCGATGACTTCGCGGAGCTTCATAATGTCGAAAGGCTTTTCGACGAGCCGATCGACATGGAGTTCGTCGTAAGCCTTGCGATTTTCATCGGTCAGATACGCAGATAGAACCACGATCCGGCCGGGGAAACCATCGGCCCGGAGACGCCTAACCAGTTCCAAGCCGGAGACCTTCGGCATGTTATTATCAGTGATGATAACATCGACGGGCGGCGGTTCCGCAACGCGCGCAAGCGCCTCCTCACCGTTGCTGGCGGTGGATAACGTCCGGCCCGGGCCGGCGAGAACGAAGGAAAGCGATTTGGCGACGGAAGGTTCGTCGTCGACGGCGAGAATGTTAAACGGGCGACGCACAGGTCCGGTTTTAGCACGGCGCATGCCGGAACGCGGGAGGTTTCCGGAAAATGGAACGACGGGCGGAGGGCGAGGAAGTTTCTCTTTGATCAGGCTCGCGTCGGAACCTGTCGACGCCGCTGTCGGACGCTCTCGGCGACGACGCACCCCAACAACAGAGCAACAGGCACGATCGTCCCCGTCTCGGGCACAACGCCGATGCCACTGATCGCGACGTTATCGAAAATTAGGCTGGATTCCGGGGTGCCGCCATTCCAGCCGTACCATCGAAACTCGATGAGGGTCACGTTGTCAGCGTCCGTCGTCGGTATAAAACTGAACGTCTTGTTTTGAATCGAGGCGGTGGGATTGTAGCTGAATGAATCATAAACGGTGGCTGAGCCGTTGAGGAAGATCTGAATAACGCCTTTGGTCGGTCCCCCTGAGGTCCGTGATTGATCAAAGGTGAGGAGCGACAGGTTCAAGTGATACCCTGCGTCCGCCGTGATCGTGAACGACGCGTATTGGGTGGAGTCGAAATCAGCGGTGATATTCCAGAAATTGCTGTCGAACACGTCGGACGTAGCGACCGCGCTGAGATTTACGCGAGTCCAATCCCCGAAAGTGACGTTGGGCGTTTGTGGATTCGTTTGACCACTGCCCAGGGGCGAACCGGGAGTGCCCGGAAAATCGTATGTCCAGACAATCGATGCGCTAGCCATCGACTGAGCTACGAACAAGAGAGCTGCCGCGAGCGGGAGCAATCGGAATTTTGGGCGCATCGTATGAAACCTAAGCAGGTTCCAAACCATCAGGTCCGACCGCATCCGACGTCCGCCCTGGCGATCGTGCGGGGGAACGGCGCCGTCTTGCCGCCTCGACGCCCACACACGCGGTTAGAGCAACAATAGGCCAAACAGGCGCAACTTCCGGCACGGCTGCGACCACTCCGTTTATGACCACATTGTCGAAAGTGAGATTGCCGGGGCCGGGAGCGTTCCAGCCATAGAATCGAATCGTCGCAGAAGTGACCATGTCGGCATTAGTTAGGTCGGTAAAATCGAATGTGTTGGTGACAACGGAAGTGGTCGGAGAAAAGTTGAAGGTGGCGTACGGAATGGAAGATCCGTTCAGAAAGAGCGCGACCTGTCCATTAGCGGGGCCGTTGCTCTGTCTCTTGATGTCGAAGGTCAGGCTCGTAAGATCGAGCACGTACCAGGGCGATGCGGTGATCGAGAAGCCGACATATTGGGTGGTATCGATCGGTCCAGTGCTCCAGTTGTTGCTGCTGAAGTTCGGCCCCCCCGTGGCGTTGACATTTGTGCGAGTGAAATCGCTGAACGTAGCGAAGGTCGGTTGGGGATTGGTTTGATCGCCCGCTAGCCCGTCGCCCGGATCGTTCGGGAAGTCATATAAGAAAATGACGGCCGCCTGGCTGGCCGATTGCAGGAGCAACAGTGCAGCCAGAACGAGAATAACAGACTTCGCCCTAGGCGGACTCATTAGAATTTCCATAAGCACCTTCTACGCCAGTTGAGATCGGCTCAGGCGGCAGGCCGTTTCGAGGCGACGGGCGGGGCCATCTCTGGATCTGGGACTTGATGAGCGGCGGCCTGGGCCGCGGCCAATTTCGGTGGTGCAACCATGTCTAGCTTCAATCCTGACACACTTTCCGCCGCCGCCGTGCCTATCGTCTTTTGGAGAAGATCCAAGTGGCGTCGCATCTGCCCTTTATTTGTGCAGTAGAGTAAGGCGATTTCCTCAGTGATCTGGCCTTTTTCGAACGCCTTCACTAAACATTGATCGAAGCTATGCCAACCCAGAGTGGAGGCCGCTTCGATGATTTCATGGAAATTCTTGCCTTCGGATTCGCCATAGCGAATCGATTCGCGCGTTCGGAGACTATTCCCAATCACTTCCGTGATCAGGAGTCGCGAGCCAACCGTATTGGAGACTAGCCGCTGGCTAACGATATACCGCAAGATATCAGCCAGACGAATGCGAACCTGATCCTCTTCATCGCGGCTGAAAAAGCCAAGGATGCGGTTGATCGTCTGGCCAGCATTGATCGTGTGGAGGGTGCTGAAAACAATGTGACCGGTTTCGGCCGCGGTCATCGCGATCTCCATCGTTTCGCGATCTCGGATCTCGCCGAGTAAAATGCCTTTGGGCGCCTGTCGCAGGGCCACGCGCAAGCCATGGGCGAAGCTTTCAAAATCACGACCCAATTCACGTTGGCTGACAGCGGCGCGGCCAGGCGGATAGAGGTACTCGATAGGATCCTCCAGCGTCAGGATGTGGATCGGCTCAGTCTGGTTCAGATGGTTCATCATGGCCGCGAGCGTCGTTGTCTTGCCGCTTCCGGTGGAGCCGGTGACCAGCACAATCCCGTTCTTCTCCTTGACGATTTCTCGGAAAACCGGCGGCAGTCCGAGCTTGTCCAGAGTGGGAATTTCGGCCGGAAATTTGCGCATAACGATGGCCCGTCCTGCGTTCTGCTTGTAAATATTGACGCGCAAACGCGCGATCCCGGGTACTTCGTAGCTCGTATCGCAAGAGCCGGTGGTCGCGTACATCTCAAGCAGCCGTGCATTGCCGGCGATGACTTCGTCCGCGATAGCGTCGATCAAATCCTTAGTCAGCAACGAGCCGGGCGTATCGATGGGGAAGTCCTGCAGACGCCCCTCGCTTTCGACCAGCGGCGGTTTGCCATGGATGAAGACCAAATCGGAAACTTGTTCCGCGCTCTGCACCATGCCGGCAAGAAGCGCGTTTACGGTGGCGCGGTCCATTCCCAGGTTGTTAGGGGCTGACCGGGGCTAATGTGGGAGGGTCGGCGAGGGTTCCGAGGCTGTTACTGAAATCCTGTGCCCCTTCTCCGGGTTTGGATGTCTGGGCAAATGAGTTGGGCAATTCCGCCAGATCCAGGACCGAGAGAGGCACTGCTCCGAAGGCCGCGATCTCCGCCACTTCCAGCGGATGGGTTTGCGGTCCTTTTGGGCTCCAGCGCAAAGCGACATAGTGCGCCCCATGTGGGTCAAAATTAACGGCCACCTTTCCGTCGACTGTCTGATCGGCGACGGATGCGATGAGTCTGGCTCCGCTTAAATCCCCGGGTGCGCTTCCCAATTTATCGAGAAGCAAAACTTCGACCTGGCCTTGCTGCATTTCATAGACGGCACTGACCCGGTGCAGACTTTGACGGTCGGCCAGGGCGATAATGACGGTCGGTCGGGCGTCTTTGGCAGAGAAAGCGAAGGATCATGCGCGAGGCCGAGGCTGTCCCTCCGGAACTGACGTAGGCAATGCTCGCCCGCGCATATTGGTTGGCGTAATTGAAATTGAGTGTGTCTTCCGGATGGGTCACCAGCCTCGTGGAACCGACGCTATAAGTGGTCTGGGCGCGCAGAACATGTCCGTCTGCGAAATTTGCGAGCGTCCGGCTCCCGTAGAGCGCGACGCCGGCGAGGCGCCCTTCTTTGCGGACGTGAAAGGAGAGCCTGACATATTTCGCTTCCACGCCCGGGATCGACACGTTGAGAAGACGGTGGCCTCCAAAGCGGATCGGCGCTTGTACGGTTGCCCATTTCGGATCGTTCGAGCCGAGCCGGTAGTTGGACACGGCCAGTTCGAATTCGCCCTGGCCGGCGGCGTTCTGATTGATGAATGCAAAGCGCTCCAGCACGGAAATGCGCGGAAGCGTGACGATAAAAGTATTTTCTCCCACGGCCAGTGGACAGCTGAGCGTATTATCGTCGAGAACGAGGGCGGCCGGATTGTCGTCGGCATCGCTCGCAATGGGCACGGCGACCACGCGCCCGCCGGGA
>Ga0193751_1002545_pt1 | contig 11021 bp, 7 predicted proteins | sample L1c2metaG_FD_143050 | JGI IMG/M metagenome (GOLD analysis project Ga0193751, IMG submission 143050) | Soil microbial communities from a riparian zone of the East river system, Colorado, United States - L1c2 | ecosystem: Environmental > Terrestrial > Soil > Riparian zone | place: USA: East River...
GATCTCGCGGCAAACGACGTCCTGATTCTCGGTGCCATCGGTGTCGTCGCCGGGTCTGGGCTGCTCGCGTGGCCTTTCGCCAGGCTGCTGCACGAGGATCCGCGCACGTTCGTGCCGCCGATGATGTTCAACAATTGCGGCAACATGGGGCTGCCGCTCGCGGCGCTCGCATTCGGCCAGGCCGGTTTGTCCGCGATGGTCGCGCTGTTCACCGTCTCGAACCTCCTGCACTTCACGGTCGGGGTGCACATCGTCAACCGCCATGCGGCGTTCTGGCCCATTTTCAGGAGCCCGATGGTGATCGCGACCTTCGTCGGATTTGCTTTTGCGATTTTTCATCCCCCAATGCCCGAGTGGCTGATGCTGGCGATCAAGCTGACCGGCGACGCGATGATCCCGCTGATGCTGATCTCGCTCGGAGCCCGCATGGCAACGGTCACCTGGGGTGGCTGGAACCTCGGGGTGATCGGCGCGCTCGTGTGTCCGCTGACGGGCATCGCGATGGCGGCGCTGCTGTCTCCCATGCTGCGGCTCGACCCGATGCAAAGCAGCCTGCTCATCCTGTTCGGCTGCCTGCCGCCGGCGGTGCTCAACTTCATGGTCGCCGAGCAATACAATCAGGAACCTGCGAAAGTGGCGTCGATCGTCCTGATCGGAAATATCGCTTCGATCGTGTTTGTTCCGCTGGGACTGAGCATCGCGTTGCATTGAGAGCGTCGCGTGCCGCCGCGTATACTTCAGACACGCACGCCGGTCCGGCCGTAAACGGCCAATTTCCGGTCACAGCGACGATCCGTTACGCGTGATCAAGCCAATGACGAACCGAACGACGGACTCGACGGAAGCCGCAGCGCAGCACCTTGTCGCCGCGAGATTGAGCAGGCAGACCTGTGGTCGGATGCCGGAAGCGATGCGACCCACCGACATCGAAAGTGCGCTGGCTGTCCAGCGGCGCGTCGGCGAGCTGCTCGGGCTTGCCGTGGGCGGGTGGAAGTGCTCTGTTCCGACGGCAGAGCGTACAATCGCCGCGGCGCCGATATTCGCGTCCACGATCGGCAGCGCCTCGCCATGCCCGGTCATCCCTGTCGGCGGGCAGGCGCGTATCGAACCCGAAATAGCGTTCATCATCGGTACCGATCTGCCGCCGCGCGACGCTCTTTACAGCGAAGCAGAGTCGCGCGCGGCGATTCGAGCGACGCGGGCCGTGCTCGAGGTCCTCGGCTCGCGCTACGCCGATCCCGCGGTGGTGACATTCCCGGAGCTGCTCGCCGACAGCGTCTCGAACCAGGGACTGTTCGTGGGACCGATCGTCGCTAACGCGATGGAACTGCCGCTTGCGGTGTTCCCGGTAAGCGTCCGAGCCGCAGGCGAGGAGATCGTCGGGCGCGAAGGCAGGCATCCCGATGGCCATCCGTTCCTTCCGTTCTACTGGCTCGTCAATCACCTTTCGGCGCGAGGAATGACGCTTGCGAAGGGCCAGATCGTCACGACAGGATCGTATTGCGGCGCGGTCGACGTCCCGCTGGATGTGGACGTGAGCGTGCGCTGGGGAGACTTCGCCCGGCTCGAGGTCCGATTCTACGAAGGCTGAGGTTTCGCGCAGCAGCCGCTAATCCAGTGTGCTGCGGAACGTCCTCATACCGATCGTGATGACAACCAGCATGAACAGCGCGATCGGCCATGCATCGGGGACGATCTCCGCCCAGCCGTTTCCCTTGAGCAGAACGCCACGAACCACGCGCAGGAAATGCGTCAGCGGCAATGCCTCGCCGACGGTCTGCGCCCAGCGCGGCATGCCCCGAAATGGAAACATGAAGCCCGAGAGCAGCATCGATGGCAGAAAAAAGAAAAAAGTCATCTGCATCGCCTGGAGCTGATTGCGCGCAAGCGAGGAAAACGTGAGCCCCAGCGTAAGATTGGCGGCGATGAAAAGCAGCACCGCGACATAGAGCATGACGAGGCTTCCCTGGATCGGCACGCCGAAGAGTAATCGCGCGAGGGTGAGCACGATGCTTACCTGGATCAGGCCGATCAGCACGTAGGGCACGATCTTGCCGGTCATCACTTCGAGCACGGTCGCAGGCGTAGCAAGAAGGTTTTCCATCGTTCCCCGCTCGCGTTCGCGAGTGATCGCGAGCCCTGTCATCATCACCATGGTCATGGTCAGGATCACTCCCATCAGCCCCGGAACGATGTTGTATTGCGTGACCGCTTCGGGGTTGTAGCGTGAATGCACGCGCACCTCGAAGGCATGCGGCGTGTCGGCAAGCGGCGCGAGCGGGCCTGTCAAATCGTGCGCGAGGACGGTCTGTGCGAGCTGGTTGACCGCAGCGATGGCATTGCCGGTGGCAGACGGGTCGGTCGCATCGGCCTCGAGCAGCACAGCCGGGCGCTCGCCGCGCACGAGGCGCCGCGAAAAGTCCGGCGGGATGGTGACCACGAACTGCGCCGTCCCGTCGGCAAGCATGCGGTCGGCTTCCGCTTCGTTGGCGGCTTCGCCGATAAGCTCGAAATACTGGCTGTTGCGCAGTCCGGCCAGGATGCTTCGCGAAAATTCACTTCTGTCCGCAATCAGCGCCGCGGTCGGGAGATGCTTGGGATCGGAGTTGATTGCGTAGCCGAAGAGCACCAGTTGGATGACCGGGATGCCGACGATCATGCCGAAGGTCAGTCGGTCGCGCTTGAGCTGAATGAACTCCTTGGCGACGATGCCCCACCACCGCGAAAAGGAAAAAACGCGGTTCATGCGATGGCCGCGGACGCTTCGCTCGCGTTGCGCATGAGATGGATGAATACGTCCTCGAGGCCCGGCTCGACTTCGCGCCAGGTGCGCCCGGGCTCTGCCATCAGCGGCGCGAGCGCGGCTTTCAGTCGCGCCCGATCGGAACCGGTGACGTGCAGGACGTTGCCGAAGGATGCCACTTGCTCCACTTCAGGCAATGTGCGCAGCTTCTCGCCAAGCGAGGGAAGCTCGGGCCCCTCGACCGCCCAGGTCACCAGCGCCTGGCCTTCGACGATTTCCGCCGCGGTACCCTGTGCGAGCAGCCTGCCGTACAGAATGTAGCCGAGCTTGTGGCAGCGCTCGGCCTCGTCCATGTAATGCGTGCTGACCAGCACGGTGATGCCGCGCGCGGCAAGCGCATGCAATTGGTCCCAGAAGTCGCGCCGCGCCTTGGGATCGACGCCGGCCGTGGGTTCGTCGAGCAATAAAAGCTGAGGCTCGTGCAGCAGGCACGCGGCAAGCGCGAGCCGCTGTTTCCAGCCGCCTGAAAGCGTACCCGCAAGCTGATCGCCTCGCTCGGCGAGTCCCAGCTGGGACAGCGTCGCATCGACATGGTGGCGGCGATCGCTCATGCCGTACATGCGCGCGATGAAGTCCAGATTTTCGCGGATCGTCAGGTCTTCCCAGAACGAAAACCGTTGCGTCATGTAACCGACGTGGCGCTTGATTTCCTTGGTTTCCCGCAGGATGTCGTAACCGAGACAGGTGCCTTCGCCACTGTCTGGCGTGAGCAGACCGCACAGCATTCGGATCGACGTTGTCTTGCCGCTGCCGTTGGGGCCCAGAAAACCAAATATCTCGCCGCGGCGCACCGACAGCGCGAGATCCTTGACCGCGTGGTTGTCGCCGAAATGCTTGTTGAGACCGCGCACGTCGATGACGACGTCTTGGTCTTTAGCGCCGCTCATCGAGGAGCCGGAGGAAGCGTCACGTCGACGGGTTGGCCTGGATTGAGGTTGCCTGCTGCGTCCGTGGCAGGCCGCGCTTCCACCAGATAGACGAGCTTGGCGCGGTTCTCCTTGGAGTAGAGGACCGGCGGCGTGAATTCCGCGCGATCGGCGATGAACGCGATTCTGGCGCTTAAGGCCGAGCCGCAGGCATCGCACGCAAACGTCACCATTTGTCCTGCGCTGATCCGGCCCAGCTCTTTCTCCGGGACGTAAAAACGAATCTTGATATTACCCGGCGGCAGCAGGCTCGCCACCACGCCGCCCGCCGGCACCCAGTCGCCGACAACGTAGTATGTGTCGCTGACGCGTCCCGAAACGGGCGCGGCAATCGCGCGTTGCGCGAGCCGCCAGTCGGCCTGCGCCAGCGCCTCGCGCGCCGCATCGGCATCGGCTTGAGCGGCGCGAATCTCGTCAGGACGTGCGGGCATCTTGGCGGTAGCCACCGTGGCTTTGAGCTCTTGCACGTGCGCGTCGTCGTTCTTGAGTTTCGTGCGTGCGTCGTCGAGCGCGGCGCTGCTGATGAAGCCCGATCTGAACAGCGCCTCCTGGCGCCGGAAGTTCGCCGCCGATAACTCGCGCGCGGCCATCGCCTGGCGCAACTGCTCCGCGACGGTCTCGACTTCCGGAGGACGTTTTCCGGTCTTGAGATTTTCGAGCCGCGCGTTGGCGGCCTGCAGTTGCTGCTCGGCTTGCCGGCGCGCGGCAATTTCGTTCTCGCTTTCGAGCGAGAAAAGCGGCGTGCCGGCGGACACCTGCGAGCCGCGCTGCACAGCGAGGTTTTGCAGCGTTCCCGCAAAGGGCGCCGCGACGCGAGCGTATTCGCCCTCGATGTAGCCCTGGAGCGGGCCGTCCGCGCGAGGCCCGCATGCCATGAGGCATCCCGTGCATGCCAGCATCGCAGCACGTCCGGCCCAGTGTATTGCCGAGGTCATCATCGCTTTCCCGTGCCGGTTTCGACCCTGCTCGTTGCAGGATCGAATGCATCCGGCCTACGCTTGCGGCGCGCGAAAGATCAGTCGCGCCTACAGCGCTCGCGAAGCATACCGGAGGAGCAAGAAAAAGCCAGCCGGCGTATGAGCCCGGCTGGCTTGTCGACGAGAGCAATGCAGCGAATCAATCCGCCGCGATGTGCTTTAAGACCTCGCGCGAATCGATTCGCGTTTTACGGCATCAATACTTGATCGAACAGCCGTAGGGCGTGGTGTTCGCGGGATCGACTGCCGTGCCCGAGGTTGCCGCGACAAGCGCTGCGCGCACGTAGTTGTTCGCCTTCGATGTCTCACCCGGGCTCGCCCACGGCTTATCGTCGATGGCGCCGGCGTATATGATCCGACCCTCGGGATCGATCACGAACATGTGCGGCGTTGTCTTGGCGCCGTAGAGCTTGGCCGTCGCGCTTTCCGCATCGACCAGCACCTCCGTTTGGGCGGCGCCGTGCGTGCGCATCCAGGTGTCCAGCTGCGCCGCCGTCTTGAACTCGCGGCTCGAGCGATTGGTAGAATCGATGGAAACCCAGACCACGCCGCGCGCGCTCCAGTCCTTTTGCAAACCAGGCATGTTCCTGCTCTGGTAATGCCGCTGCACGAAGGGGCACTCGGGATTGGTCCATTCGAGCACGACGTACTTGCCGCGGTAGTCGGCGAGACTCACCGTCTTGCCCTGCGTGTCGGCGATGGAGAAGTTCGGCGCGGCCTGTCCCGCCGACACGGCAAGCGCATGCGCCGACGCGAGGCCCAACGCGACAGCGGCTGCAACGCGCAACATTGCTGCGATTCGGTTCATAAAACCTCCTTACTTCGACGCGACCGACGGCACCGCATCGGTTTGCGCCGTGGCCAGCGCCTCGAGAACATCCTGCCGTCTTAGAACCTCGGGCAGCAATCGCGGTTCCTTCCCGGGGCTGTACAGAACATAAACCGGAACGCCGTCGCGCCCCAGGCCGGCCAGCGCAGCGCCGATAACCGGGTCGCGACGCGTCCAGTCCGCGCGCACCAGCGCGACATTCCGGCGCGAAAACGCATCGCGCACCGCATCGCTGTTGAGCACGAGTCTCTTGTTGACCTGGCATGTCACGCACCACGCCGCGGTAAAGTCGACAAACACCGTACGGCCCGCGCCGACGAGCTGCGATACCCGTTCGGGACTGAATTCCTGCCACGACGAGTCCTGCGCGACAGGCTTGGCGGCGAGCGGCATGTCCTCGGACATGGACACAAGAACGACGGGCCAGGCGACTGCCAGCGCACCCGCGACGCCCACGGCTGCGGCAACACCCCAGGCGCGCCTGCCGCCGGTGCGCATCGCCTGCCATGCCCAAAGCGCGAACGCAACCAGCAAGAGCGCCGCCCCCAGCCTTGCCACTGCATCGTTGTCGAGTTGCGCGCCGAGTACCCACAACAGCCACAGCACCGTCGCGTAAAGTGGAAACGCCAGCAACTGCTTGAGCCTCACCATCCACGCGCCCGGCTTGGGAAGCCTCTCTCGCCAGCGCGGAAAAAATGCCAGCGCGAGATAGGGCAGCGCCATGCCGGCACCGAGCGCGGTAAATATCAACCATGTCGACAACGGCGCCTCGGCAAGCGCGTAACCGAGTGCCGCGCCCATGAAAGGCGCCGAACAGGGAGACGCGATAAGAACCGCGAGCCCGCCTGACAAGGCGTCGTTGAGCACGGGATTTCTTGCGTTCCACGTCGCAATCCGCGAGGGGACAAGCTGACTTACCTCGAACACGCCGGAAAGATTGAGCGCGAGAATAAAGAACAGCAGCGCAAGCGCGGCGATAACCGCGGGCGACTGCAGCTGGAATCCCCACCCGAGCTGCTCGCCGGCCGCGCGCAACGCGACAAGGGCGGCCGCGAGCAGCCAGAACGACACGATGATGCCGACTGCAAAAGCAACGCCGTGATTGCGCATCGACGCGCGGCTTTCGCCGGCCTTCGCGAAACCCAGTACCTTGAGGGACAACACCGGAAACACGCACGGCATGAGGTTGAGCAGCAGCCCGCCGAGAAGCGCGAAGCCGATGGCGACGCCGAGCGAGAGCGAGCTTTGCGCAGGCACCGGACTCGCGACGGCGCTTCCCGCGCGCGGCGCCGAGACGGTTGCCGCGGCAACCGTTCCCGACAGCGGTGCATCGACGATAGCCGCGGGCGCGCCGCCGATTTGCGGATTTGCAGTCAGCACGCCCGCGACGCGAGTGAACGCGCCGACACGCTGCGTTGCGACCGGCAGCGACAGCGTGATGGTCGAGCCGTCGCGCGCGATCGTTTGGCGCCCGCTGGCCTCGATCTGGCCCTCGACAAAAGGAAAGAAACGCAAGGCGCCAAGGTCTGCCGGCGGGCTGCCGGGCTTCGGCGTCAGGACCAGGTCGACGACCTGACCCCGACCGCTCGCTGAAACGTCCCATTCCTGAAGCGGACGAGGAATGGTCGTTCGAGTCCTGGCAATCGCATCGCCCCAGCGCGGATCGGGCTGCCCGAGCCCGGCGTCGGCAACGATAGGCAAGGTCAAGGACAAATCCACGCCCTCGGGTATGCAGATTTCCTTGCACACCAGCCAGTCGGCGCGCGCCGACAAAGTGATCGGCTGGCCGCTCCCAAGCTCGGGCACGATGCGGATATCGGTCGGCAGCAGCACTTCGCCTTCGTAACCGTAGTTCGCCAGCGGGCCGACCCGGATCACTCGCGGCGCCGGCCACTGAATCGGACCCGCGGTGACACCGGAGGGCAGTTTCCAGGCGAGCGTTGTCGGCAAACCCGAGTCGCCCGGATTCTGCCAGTACGTGTGCCAGCCGCGATCCATCGCCAGGCGCAGCGCGACCGTCAGCGGATGACCCGGAACCAGCGCGGTCCGATCGGCGACGAGCTCCGCTTCTACATGAGGCGTTCGCACCACCGCTGCGCCGCATGCGCCCGACATCGCCATCGCGGCGACAAAGGCGCAAGCCAGTGCAAGAAGTAGGGTTGGGCGTCGCATGAATGAATCGCTGCCGGAATCGTGGTTAGTTGTCGAGGGAAGGATTCCGTTCCCGCAGGTTACAATTCTAGCAGTCTCGTCCGATACGCCCTTTTTGTTCAAGCGGCGGGGCGCGAACGTCGATCGCGGGCCGATGAGCGGCCCGACACTCGTGCGGTTCCCTCCAAATACGACATGGAAGCCTTCCTGATTTCGGCGCTCGCGGTCGCGATCGGCGAGTTTGGCGACAAGACGCAGTTGCTGGCGATGATGCTCGCCGCGCGGCTGAAGCAGCCGCTCCCCATCGTCCTGGGAATCGCCGTCGCGACGCTCGCCAATCACACCCTGGCCGGCCTTGCCGGCGCATGGGTCCGACAGCATGTGGCGGGGGCCTATTTGCGCTGGCTGCTCGCCGGATCATTCTTTGCCGTCGCGCTGTGGGCTCTCAAGCCCGACACAAGCGACGAGGACGAACATCCGGGCAGCGGACGCTTAGGCGCGTTTGCGGTCACGGTCTTCGCGTTCTTTCTAGCCGAAATCGGCGACAAGACGCAGATCGCGACGGTGGTGCTCGCGGCGCGCTTCGACGATCTCGTCGCCGTGGTCGCGGGCACGACGCTCGGCATGCTGGTGGCGGACGTTCCCGCCGTGCTGCTTGGCCATGTCGTGTCGCAGCGGGTGCCCTTCCACGCTCTGCGCTGGTTCGCCGCGGCATTGTTTGCTCTCATGGGCGTCGCCGTGATTTTCGCGCCCGGCTTCGACTGAAAATCGGCACTTCGCGGCGAGCGGAATGCCACTCCCGTGCCGGTATAATCGCGAGTTCACTCGAGAGCACCCCCGAATGCAACCGTACCGTCCCGCCGACATCGAGACTGCCGCGCAGGCGCAGTGGGCGTCTCGCCGGGCTTTTCGCGCGAGCGAGACGTCGCCGAAGCCAAAATTCTATTGCGTGTCGATGCTGCCTTATCCGTCAGGCAAGCTGCACATGGGCCATGTGCGCAACTACACGATCAACGACATGATGTACCGGTACTTGCGCATGAACGGCCATAACGTGCTCATGCCCATGGGCTGGGACGCTTTCGGGCTTCCCGCCGAAAATGCCGCTATGAAGAACGGCGTACCTCCCGCGCAGTGGACTTACGAGAACATCGCCTACATGAAGCGCCAATGCCAGGCGATGGGCTGGGCGATCGACTGGTCGCGCGAATTTGCGACCTGCGCGCCGGAATACTACCGGTGGAACCAGTGGCTTTTCCTGAGGATGCTCGAGAAAGGCATCGCGTACCGCAAGAGCGGCGTCGTCAACTGGGATCCGGTCGACCAGACCGTTCTTGCCAACGAGCAGGTGATCGATGGCAGGGGATGGCGATCGGGCGCGCCGGTGGAGAAGCGCGAAATTCCGATGTATTACCTGCGCATCACCGACTACGCCGAAGAGCTCTTGTCGTTTCTGGACCGGATGCCGGGATGGCCCGAGCCGGTAAAGGTGATGCAGGCGAACTGGATTGGAAAAAGCGAAGGCGTGCGCTTCCCTTTCACCCACGACATCCAGGGCGACGATGGGAAGCGCATCGGCGACGGCCGCCTGTATGTGTTCACGACGCGCGCCGACACCATCATGGGCGTGACCTTCTGCGCGGTGGCGGCGGAGCATCCGCTTGCGGCGCATGCGGCAAAATCGAATCCCCGTGTCGCGGCGTTTGTCGACCAGTGCAAGCGCGGCAGTGTCACCGAGGCCGATTTTGCCACCTTGGAAAAAAAGGGTGAGCCGACGGGATTCTTCGTGACCCACCCGCTTTCGGGCGAGCGGATTCCGGTCTGGGTCGGCAACTATGTGCTGATGGGGTATGGCGATGGCGCGCTGATGGGCGTGCCCGCGCATGACGAGCGCGATTTCGAATTTGCCAAGAAGTACGAGCTGCCGATCAAGCAGGTCATCGCGATCGAAGGCGAAACGTTCACCACCGACTATTTCCAGTCGTGGTACGAAGACAAGACACGCGGCCGCTGCGTCAACTCGGGCAAGTACGACGGCATGACGTACCAACAGGCAGTCGACGCCATCGCTGCCGACCTCAAGTCCAAAGGGCTTGGCGACAAGCAGGTCACCTATCGGCTGCGTGACTGGGGCATCTCGCGCCAGCGCTACTGGGGCACGCCGATTCCGATCATCCATTGCGAGGCTTGCGGCGCGGTTCCGGTGCCCGAAAGTGATCTTCCTGTCGTGCTGCCCGAGGACTGCGTTCCGGACGGCACCGGCAATCCGCTGGCGAAGCGCGCCGATTTCGTCGACTGCACCTGCCCGAAGTGCGGCGCGCCGGCCAAGCGTGAAACCGACACCATGGACACATTTGTCGATTCGTCGTGGTACTACATGCGCTATGCCTGTCCCGACGCGCCGACCATGGTCGACGAGCGCAACGACTACTGGAACCCGATGGACCAGTACATCGGCGGCATCAGCCACGCGATCCTGCACCTGCTCTATGCGCGCTTCTGGACCAAGGTGATGCGCGACATGGGCATGGTCAAATTCGACGAGCCGTTCACCCGCCTGCTGACGCAGGGCATGGTGCTCAACCACATCTACTACCAGGGCAACGCCAGGGGCGGGATCGATTACCTCGCGCCCGAAAGTGTCGAAGTCGTGCACGACGCCGCGGGGCGGGTGACTGGTGCGAGACTCAAATCGGACGGCAGCCCCGTCGAATACGACGGCGTGGGAACGATGTCCAAGTCGAAGCTCAACGGCGTCGATCCGCAGGACATCATCGAGCGCTACGGTGCCGATGCTGCACGCCTGTTCGTAATGTTTGCAAGTCCTCCCGAACAGATCATGGAATGGTCGGACGCCGGCGTCGAAGGCATGTACCGCTTCCTCCGGCGCGTTTGGACCTACGCCCAAAGCCGCGCCGACGCGCTGGCGCGCGCACCGACGCCGATCGACTGGTCGCACGCGCCGGAGAGCGTGCGCGCCGCCCGTCGGGAGATCCATCTGCATCTCAAGCAGGCGGACAATTCGTATCAGCGCGTGCAATACAATACCGTTGTCTCCGCGACAATGAAAATGCTCAATGTGCTCGAGGCCGCGCCGGCCGACGCGACCAGCGAGAGCGTCGAGCTTGCGCGCGAGGGTCTGTCGCTGCTGCTTCGCGTGCTCAATCCCGTGGCGCCGCATATCACCCACGTCCTCTGGGAAGATCTCGGCTACGCGGCCCGCATGGGCGACATCGTGGATGCGACGTGGCCGCGCGTCGATGCGGGCGCTCTGGCGCAAAAAGAAATCGAGCTGGTGCTGCAGGTGAACGGCAAGCTGCGCGGCAAGCTCATGG
>Ga0193751_1002546_pt1 | contig 11020 bp, 18 predicted proteins | sample L1c2metaG_FD_143050 | JGI IMG/M metagenome (GOLD analysis project Ga0193751, IMG submission 143050) | Soil microbial communities from a riparian zone of the East river system, Colorado, United States - L1c2 | ecosystem: Environmental > Terrestrial > Soil > Riparian zone | place: USA: East River...
ATTGCTTATCCTGTGCGCGTCAGCGATTAATGATAGAGTTGATGAGCGTATAGAAATCTGTTGGACTTGCGACGCAATTTTCACGGGTTCCTGCCAGTAGCCGGGAGGAGTTCAGCATGAAGGAGATAACAGCGCTTGTTGGCGCATTAGGCATGCTTCTCATTGCGGCGGGTTCACCGCAGGCAGCAGATTATTTTACAAAAGGAGCTTTGCGGCAGGCGCGTGTCGGTCAGCGTGAAATGCCGCGGGCAATCGCTTCCAATATCGCGGCAAGCGCGCCGAAGTTTTGTTACTATTTGGGTGGACCGAAAGGAACGTCGTTGGTGTGCCGATAGAATCGTCCCGATCTCCGGTTGCCGCCTCGACTGCGCTTCGTGGCGACGCAGATTCTTTGTTGGTAGGGCGGCACCTAACGCGTGAGTCCAAATTTAATTGCTGATTTGCGGGACTGTGTGAGCTTCTTGGACGCGACTGCGGTGGCATGGTCCCTGCCCCCCGGGTGCCCACCCCGACGGCGCTCACCTTTACCGTCGTTTCGCTCGGCGACGCCGTCGAGGTCAGCGCCGATCTCGACTAATTCGCTCTCATATCACGCCACATCATTAGCATTCGGATTGATCAATTGCCCGCAATTGATCTGTCGCGCGCCAGAACTTTACGATCTCTGCGTTAGTCAAGACGCGGTCGCGCGCCCTTGAGGCTTCCGGCCGGTGAACGTCCTTGCATGGATTTTGGCTTACCCTACGGTGCTGCACGAGCCAGCTAAACATCTTCGACAGACAAGACAGCATCACTCTAGCCCGCGCCTCGGTCGGCCCATCGCTGCGCCGTTCGAGGCCGGGAGCGCCATTGCGCCGCGTCTCATCGATTAAGCTGTGGATGTCATGGCCGTCGATCTCGGCGATAGGCTTATCGTCCCAGCGCTCGCACAGGCCACCCTTGATCCGAGTCGGCTCACTTCCAGTTGGCGGATAGGCCAGGCCAAGCAGCCGCGCAGTCTCACGCCATCGACGGGTCTTCTTGCTGGCGTATTGCTCGATGAAGTCTCTTGCGGCGGAAGCGAACGTACTCTTGGCGCGGCTCTCGTGTTCGGACCTCTGGCGGCGCCTAGAGGCGTCGTAGTCAGCGATCACATCACGGCCCATGGCGCGCTGGCGGTGGAGGCGGCCTCTACACCAGTGGTTGAGCCCAAGACGACCAAGCCAAGGCTGACGTGTTCGACTACATATCAAATGCATAATGGCCCTGCTTGGGAAACACCGTAGTAACCCGCTCGCCCCAGATCTTCTTCACCGCGGCAAGAATGCGCAGTTTGTCGTCAACGAGCACATAATGATTAGCAGGATAGAGGCGCTCTACGTATTCGAGCTCGCATTCCTTGTGAATGTAAATGAGCACACGATTATCGACCGCTCGCCACAGGCCGGAGCGCTCCACCTTGCGCGGCTGGAACACAGCATCGCCATCAGAGAGAATGACCGCGGGCCCCCATTGCTGGACGTGTTTCACCGCGTCCAGAGCTCCTGGATACAGGCGAGCGGCGAACGGATAATCGACCAGCCAGTTCGACATGCGCAGCACTTCCGGCCGGTGTATCTCTTCAACCCGAAAGCGCTCCAGCGCGCCGAGGTAATCGACATAGCCCAATTCGCTCCGCAATCCTTCTAGGATGTCCCAGTACCTGTCACTGGCGGAGGCTCCATATGCGTCCGCCAGGTGCTCCTTGAGATGGCTCTGCACCAAATCGTTGTCGAGAAGAGTGTTGTCGACGTCGAACAGGAATACGACAGCAGTCGTTTTGGACATCGCAGTCTCTTGTGCTTTTCAACGCGGCGCTACGCCCTGCCCGAGTGGCCCAGTCGTGGCTTCGACCCCCGAAACCAGGTGGTACTCGGGATGACCTGGAGCCTTGCTGCCGAGCTGGCGGAAGTGACGAATATCGTCGAGCGAAACCGCGGGCTGCCCAAGCCGTTCGTATTCGGCATTCACCGCGCGCGTGCCAGTGAGGTGAAGCACTGACCACAGCAGCATCGAGGCATGACCGTTCGAAAGCACGAACCGATCCCGGTTCGGCCAGATCGGATCTTGCGGATCGAAGCGCATCACCCGGTTCCAAAGCGTATAGATCAGCGGCGCCAGCGCCATCGACGTGCCGGGATGTCCGGACTTCGCCTGCTGGACCGCATCGATCGACAGCGTGCGAATGCAATTGATCGATAGTTGATCCAATTGCGCGCTGGTCATGGGTCGAGGCGAATCCACTACGGGGCTGGCAACAGCACTCATGTTTGCCTCCATTTGATGCCGAGGCCGATGCGCTTAGCCTGCAGACTTCTCCACATGACCCCCAAATTCATAGCGCATGGCGGAGAGCAGTTTGTCGGCGAACGTCGCCTCGCCGCGCGAGCTGAAACGTTCGTAGAGCGCGGTCGAAAGGACCGGAGCCGGCACAGCCTCGTCGATCCTCCATGCGGTTGTTTGATCGGGATGGCAGCGGCGACGACCCCGTGGCTCGGCGCCGCCCGCAACGGCCAAAACACAAAACGAAATTCGGCGGGTCAGTCTGCGGCGGCGCTCGATTCGCACCGATTGCCTCGCGCGCGCGCGAATAGGTAGCAACGATCACTAACAATGCCCGCTTTGCGCTGATCGTTCAGCGCCCTAATCGTTTTCGGCCGCGCCGGGGCGGAGCCAGACCAAGCGCCCCTCCATGCGGTTGTTTGATCGGGATGGCAGCGGCGACGACCCCGTGGCTCGGCGCCGCCACCCGCAGCGGCCAAAACACAAAACGAAATTCGGCGGGTCAGTCTGCGGCGGCGCTCGATTCGCACCGATTGCCTCGCGCGCGCGCGAATAGGTAGCAACGATCACTAACAATGTGCGCGAGCGACTCTACTCCCGGAAGCCTGGAGAAGAAGGTGGCCCTATGGCTGGCATTCTTCTCTACACCGCCGCACCGGACAGCGAAGGCACGCTTGGTGGCTTAGTCGAATTGGGCGTGCCCCAAACCCTCGGTCGGCATCTCCAACAAGCTCTCGAAAGCATGCGCATCTGCGCTTCCGATCCCCTATGTTCCGAACACCGCCCAGACATCCACGGTCGTGGTATTCAGGGAGCCTGCTGCCACGGATGCCAGTTTTCGCCGGAGACATCGTGTGAACGGGGCAACCGCTACTTAGACCGTTCCGTGTTGGTGAATACCTTCTCCGCCCGCGGCACGGCGTTCTTTGATTAGGCGCGATGGTTGACGAATTTCCCATTGCCATCGAAAACCTGATTCGGAGGGCACCGTCAGATTGGCTTGCTTCCGCTTGCGAAACGCTCCGTCGCTTTCCGTCCGCTGCCAGTGTGGACTTTGTTCTCAAAAACATTCCCAACACCAACAACGCCGACCTGTCATTTTTAATGTCGCAGGTAGTTCGTTCTTGTGCGGGCAAGATGTCTTGGGAGGCCCTGAGTTGGGCCCTCAGCGCCTCCTTCACTACCTATCAACGCTCACGGACTGAACAGCACATAGAGCTACTTTGGTCTGGTCTGTCGCCTGCCAATCAGATACCGGCCCGTCGCATCGACCAGGCGCTCTATGACCTGATAACAAATGCTAAACGCGAGATCCTGATGGTCACTTTCGCTGCAGCGAAGATCGAAAGATTGACCGGGAAGTTGTGGAAAGCTGCAAGGGCCGGTGTAAAGGTTCGGTTGATTCTCGAGTTTGAAGAATCATCAGAAGGACAGCTTGGCTACGACGCGCTGAAAGCCTTTTCCCCGGCACTTATCCATGCCTCAGAGATCTTTTATTGGCCTGTAGAAAAGCGGGAACGAAATCAGGCGGGCCGTCCGGGGAAGCTCCACGCCAAGGTCGCAATTGTTGACGATTTTGCGCTGGTTTCCAGTGCGAATCTCACGGATGACGCATTCAATCGCAACTTGGAGGTCGGCCTCCTGGTGAAAAATGCAGAGTTTTTGGAAACGACTAAAAGCTATTTTGAATTCTTGATTGCTGGCGGAACGCTAAGCCGACTGCACGGAAGTCCTGCAAACAGCTAAGCGGGAATGCGCTCTTTGTCAGGCTAGGCGAATGAAAAAGTTATTGATCCCGAGTCGGCTCCCAAGCATATTGGCTCCGATAAGATGGGTTATCGGCGGTCATATTTGTACGGAGAAAACGAGGCACGCGCGCCTGAGCCTAGAAGTCTCAAGTAGCACTTTACTTTAGTAATGGGCTTGCAACTCTCCTCATTGTCTGCGGCGTTGGTTCGATTATGAACTTTCCCACATACTCTTGCGTTTTCGAGAAGTTGGCTAAGGTGAGCTCCTTCCCCGTTTTTGCCCGGTAACGTTTCCCACTAGCTTTGTATGCATTCCAAATGGTTGCGTAGCCAGCCTTGCACAGCGATTGCCATCGAACTGTTGGACCGCTTTCCAATGCTCCTTCAAGCAAGTTCGAAAATTTTGGATCACCAAAGGGAGCTCCAACCGCTTCGAGTGCTTTCACACAGACTGAGAAAAGTGCAAATTGACCGTAGCGTGCCAATTCACCCACATACTGTGTGTGGTCAGCGAGTTCTTTTGTGCATTCATGAATGATCGATGCTCAGCGGGTAGGTTTTTATGTCCCCGAAAATTCCCAAGACCCATCACAACCGATTCGACCAATCATCGGTCGGACTACCGATCGCGTTTATGACAAAGCGACCGGCGCTCACGACGCCTGTTCAGCACAGGCAGTTTCGCACTTGTGACTATTCCAGGTCGCACAACTCATTATCACTGGCCCCTAAGCTCATGCCGATAGGCGACCAAGATCAGCGGTTGCGTCGCGCGCGGTATGTCGGCCGAGCGGGGCAATTTAGAAACCAGTGTGTACGCTATGTTTTGCCGTCTTCTTCTTGTGGGTCGCCTTGGCCCCGGTGTCGCCGGTGCTGGGGATTGGACTGGCTGCGGCGCCGCCCCCCACCGGCGGATAACCGCCCGTCGGCGGGCCCTGCGCGATCGCCAGCGAAGTTGCGCCTGCGATCAAGACGGCAGCCATCGTTAGCGTCTTGAGACTAGCCATTGTTGTCCTCCAAATCGTTCGACAGAAACCGTGCGTCCCCTGCGCGCACGGACGCTGGCCGTCGCGGCGATCGGGCGCCGTGAGAAGGCTACCGGGTCGAATCCGTTCGCCGCCGGCGCGGCAGCGCCTCCAGACTGCCCGCCCGCCGACTCTCGCTCTCAAATTTCGGAATTTCTTTAAAAAGAATTTCCTAAAAAGAAAAACTAAAAACTTCGAGCACGTGCACATGCTCTTGAGCGCGTCGAGTGCATCGTCTAGGATTTCCCCCATGCCAGAGACGATCACGCGCAAAGCCGCGAAGGCGGCCGGGCTGACTCGCTACTACACGGGCAAGCCGTGCATTCATGGTCATGTGTGCGAGCGGATGATAGCGGGAAGATGCGTCGAATGTCAGCGACTGTGGGGCCAACGACGTGACCCGGCTACCGGCCAAAAGCACCATCGTTATCCTGAACAGAAGCGCGATCAAAGTCGCAAACAGGTGGCCCGCAAAGGCGGCTACATGCCGCCGCCACGCGAAAAGGATTGCCCGCCACGTCCGGCCGATGGACGCTGTGAATGTTGCGGCGCGCATGTCGGCCGCGACAAGCTCCACTTGGACCACGATCACAATTTGATCGGAGAATTTTTGGGGCTGGTGTTGTAACTCGTGCAATCACATCGGCGATAACCTGCCCCGGATCGAAAAGCGTGCAGCCTATCTGATTGCACGCGGTGAACGCGGAGCGCATGGTCGATGAAGGACATTGAAAAGCGGCGCGCTAGTTGGCGACGTTACAACACGTCCCCCAAAGGACATGACCGACAATGGAAATATCAGCGGACCTGGAAATATCAGGAAGCCAAACAACGTTATGCGGACTCCCCGAAGGGGCAAGATACCGCGTGGCGATATGCGCACGAGAACATCGGGCGACAAGCGCAGGTCTCGCATACGCCAGCCGCCCGCTTGGCGGAAGCTCACACTCGGTTATTAAACGAAGCGTGGCGCACAAAATAAAAAGGCCGGGCGTGCCCGGCCTTTTCGATTTCTAGTGTCGGCGCACGCGGCGGCGCGATGGTCCATGCCGCCTTCCCGAGATCGGATGCGCGAACACGGGTTGCGGTCCGGTGATCGCTGGCAACGTTTCATAAAAACTTTTCAGCGACGCCACATCAATTAACGTGCGCGTTCCGGCCTTGCGAGCGGCGATCTTCTTTCGTTGGATTAGATTGGTGACAGTGCGGCGACTGACGCTAAGGAATGCAGCAGCTTCGCGGGGACTCACGGCGATTGGTTCAAGACACACTGGTTTCCAAGTTGCCCCGCTCGGCCGAACAACCGCGCGCGACGCAACCGCTAGTCGCCTGGGGGCCGGCTTCACTAAGCCGACTCCCGCAATACTCGAACCGGCGAAAGTTCGCTATCGGGTAGGTGCGAGCTGCCCGCGCCCCTGTTTTTGAACGCGCATCGTGAGCGCCGGTCGCATTGGCATAAGCACAACCGGGGTAGTCCGACCGATAATCGGTCGAATCGGTTGTGAGGGGTCTTGAGAATTTTTCAGGGACCACAAAAACCTACCTGCTGTCCATGCGCTCGTTCAAGCGGGGTGATGTCAGCATCGACCGCCTAGCTCAGCGGCGGCGGCGACCGCCACCGCGCCCCGCCAATCGCACCAGCCATCGCCATCGCGAAAAATAAAATCGGCGACCGCGCGGCGCCGGCGGCGCCCGCGGGTCGCTCCGCGCCCTGGCGACAAGGTTGCCGATCAGCCGCGAATTTCCGGGATTTCGTAAAACATATTCCAACAAAAACAGGGAGAACAATTGCGGAAAAACGGGCAATGGGATTAGGGATTTAGATAATTTCTCCAAAAGCAAACAACAGGGAGAAAACAGGGAAGCGATCACTGCTGCGGATTTGGCGATCGGGGCCGTTGTCGACCGGTCGACCTCGTAGGTCGGTCAGCGTGGTGGTGCGGCCGGCGGCGTCAGCAGAGAGTCAGGCCTCCCTGTTTTTCTCTTGTTATTTGGCTTTTGGAGAAATTATCTAAGTCCCTAATTCTTCTCAGTGATTGCGCGGTTCGTGCTTAATCGCCTCCCTGTTTTTCTTGGAAAATCTCCCTGTTTCAGGAATCGATAGTTTACCCTCCGAAGGCTAACAATATTCGCCGCGCGCCGCCCCGGCTCCTCGTCAAAATAAGTCGGTGCGAGTGTTAAGGCTACCGATCACAACCTCGTTCCTTAACGAGATTTCATTCCCGCGACCCTTACTGCCCGTGCCTTCGGGTTTTTGACCTTCCAAAGTCGTTTCATTGGCTAACAAAGACCGTACATGTCGATCCTTTTTTGCTCACGCATGAGATCGTTGAAAAAGCCCTGCTCGACGAACTGCGCCTGCATTACCTGCACGCCCATCAGATTGCAGTTCGGGCGGAACGTGACGCGGTCAAGGCGGCAGGCGTTCCGTGGTTCCTCTATCAGAGCTTCATGAAACGCTATGAGCGCCGATCGAAGCCGAAAAGATCGTGTGAGTACCCCGCGCCGCAATAAGTGACGCGAGGGGCCATCAGCGGAAATCGCGTCGCCTTTCACACGCACCGCAATTGGGATAGTTTTGGTGTCGTCAAGGGGCATCGCCATGACACCGCCATGAAACTTCCCCGCCGACAATTTCTGCATCTTGCAGCGGGCGCGGGCGCGCTGCCGGCCGTGTCGTGCTTTGCGTGGGCGCAAACCTATCCATCGCGCCCGGTGCACTTGATTGTACCGTATGCGCCAGGCGGAACGACCGACATCACAGCACGGCTCGTTGGCCCATGGCTGTCGGAGCGCCTCGGTCAAACATTTGTCATCGAGAGCCGGCCCGGGGCGGCAACCAATATCGGCACCGAGTCGGTCGCACACTCGGCCCCTGACGGCTACACGCTACTCCTGTTCGACCCGGTGGCTGCGATCAACGCGACGCTCTTTGACAAGCTCAATTTCAATTTTGTTCGCGACATTGCTCCCATCGTTCTGATCATGCGCACGCCTTTCGTCATCGTAGTCAATCCATCCGTGCCAGCCAAAACGCTTCCCGAGTTCATCGCCTATGCCAAGGCCCATCCAGGCAAGATCAATATGGCCTCGGGTGGCACTGGGAGCGCGTCGCAATTAGCGGGCGAGCTGTTCAAGGTGATGGCCGGCGTGGAGATGACGCATATCCCTTATCGCGGCGGCGGGCCTGCGGCTACCAATCTGCTCGGCGGCCAAGTGGACGTCTTCTTCGCGCCTGTGTCCACAGTCATGCAATATATCAAAGCTGACAAGCTGCGAGCGCTGGCGGTGACCAGTACGACGCGTTTCCAGGAACTGCCAGATGTCCCGACCGTGGGCGATTTTGTGCCGGGCTATGAGGCGAGTTACTGGATTGGCCTTGCCAGACGATAAGTAGAGCGGAAGCCGACAAGCGAGGCTTCGAAATCCGTTGCTCCTGAGAGCGGAATAGTTGCTGGCTATCAGGATCAAGGTCCTAGCCCGTGTGTTTGTAGACGTTGTTCGATTCGCCCTCCATTGGAATGGTGCTCCTTGGACGAGCCGTGTCGTCCTGGGATGATGCTCCTACCGAACCAACCGAAGTTGGCGGCAAAGGCGGCATCAACCTCACATGCAGATCAAGCAGGCGGCGGTTGCGAAGCTGGCGGACGCTCGGCTCAAGCGCAAATAGCCGGGCGCACCATGCATTGGGGACGGAAAACAGTTACATTAAAAGCATGCGCAGTAGAAGAAGCGCGCCAAAAATCGCATCCGCGGCAATGGCGTCACGCAGTGCGGGCGGCATCTTTTTATACCCACGCATTTTCGTAGTTACGAACGTTGCGATGACGAAGCCCGTCGTCACCAGCCACACCGACACCATGCGAGCGCCTTAGCGCGCCGCAGTGTCCAGATTATGTCGTGCTCGACGTACAAAAACGCTGCACGCCGCTTTCCGCCGCCCCTAGGAACCCATTGCTATTGGAGAAGGCCAGAATGCGCACGGTGAGGTTGATCAGCGCGGTAATCTGTTTTGGGCTGGGCGTTGCGTTCGCCTTCAGCGCTGCGGAGTTGCTCATGCACCCCGACCCGATAGCCCCCCTTCCAGTTTGGATGCCCGGAATGCTTGCAGGGATGTTCCTATTAAGTAGCTTTTTGCTCCTGCGCCGGAAATCCTGAGAGGACGTGACGCCCGATCGCCGCTTCCCGCCGCCCTGGTCAGTCCAAAGAATCGGAAGCCTGCTTTATCGTGATCGACAGCGCCGGACAGAAACTCGCCTATGTCTATTTAGCGTCCCCAATCCTCTTCTACCTCTCGCCAAACACGGCAAGCCCATTCTCGTCGATGCTCATCCACCTGATGAGCGGCACCCAAGTCGGCGAACTCGGATCCTGAAATTTGGGCGCCTGTTATATGTCATTTGACACATGCGGCCAAGCGGCGCGCGACAGATCCCCCAAATTTTGGAGGAGCATGCCGGCCAATCGCCGCTTGGAACGCTGAATGCGCCGCCCGTGCAGACCTCGCTTACGTGTGCAATCGAATTACGGTTGGGAATTCAACCAGTCGTCAACGTCCTTGCGGACCATATCCTTCGCTAGGCCATAACGCTGTTGGATTCTTCCTTCCAGTTGGTCGCGGCGCCCATTGACTTGAGTAAGATCGTCGTCGGTGAGTTGACCCCACTTTTGTTTGATCTTGCCTTTTGCCTCTTTCCAGTTTCCTTCAATCCGGTTCCAATCCATCGATAACCTCCACAAGGTTAATTGCCGGGCTAACTGATCGCGTGATCCGAAGTTCCGCTCTTGATTGAAAGCTTATTGAATGTGGGGAACCTGCCGGAACGTGGGTGTGTCAACCGCGTTGACAAGGAGCACATCCCGAGTCGAGTACCGGCGCTTCGCGAATGCGAAAGGCGCCGGTGCAGTTTTTGCGGGAGAAAGAACAAAGGAGAAGCGAAATGAGGAAGTCATTATTGGCTACCGTTGCCGTGGCGGCGGTAGTCGGTTTGGGCGGCATCGCCGCTGCGCAATCGCAGATGGGTGGTGACACCAACAAAAGCTCGTCCGGCGCCGCGCAAGAGCAGAAGAGCGGCGAGGGCAAGAGCGGAACGCAGTCAGGCAGCAAGACGCTCAGCCCGTCGGGCAGCCAGTCGAGCGGACAACCGAGCGGCCAATCGGCGCAAGAGATGGAGAAGGGCAAGCAGAACGAGCGGCTTGGCCAAGGCGCCAATCAAGAGCAAAAAGGCATGACGCGCGGCGCGCAGGAAGAGAAGCGCGGCATGGAGCAAAAAGGTGCCCAGCAGGAGCGCGGCTTGCAAAAGAACGAGAAGGGCGCACAAGAAGAGCGCGGCACCAAGCTGAAAGGTGCTGAGGAGCAGCGCGGCACCAGCGTGAACGGTGCACAGGAAGAGCGCGGCACCAAGCTCAAAGGCGCTCAGGAGCAGCGCGGGACAAGCACGACCGAGCAAAGCAAAACCGGCGTAAATGCAAACGTCGGCACGAGCGGCTCACGTGGCGCATCGGTGAAATTGTCCGAGGACCAACGCTCTCAGTTCAAGACGATCATTGGCAAGGAGCGCGGGCCGCGGCTTGGCAGTAACGTCAATTTTGACGTTGCTGTTGGCACCAGAATTCCGCGAGACGTGCATGTCGTGGTGCTGCCGGAAGAAATCGTGCGCATCGTTCCGGAATATCGAGGATACGAGTATTTCCTCGTCGGGGATGAGATCGTGATTATCGATCCCAGCACTCTGGAAATCGTCGCAATCATCCCTGCCTGATTAAACTTCGGATGAACTACGCGTGGCGGGCTTGTGTCGGAGTTCCGACGCAGGCCCGTTTTTTGCGCTTAAGGTGGTGTGCGGGGGCACACCACACAGTAAGGAGCGGAGCTTCCCGATCCTAAAAGAGGCCGCCGACTGATCCAGCCGGCGGCAGAGGTTCCCGTCCTATAAGCAAAAAGGC
>Ga0193751_1002547_pt1 | contig 11015 bp, 11 predicted proteins | sample L1c2metaG_FD_143050 | JGI IMG/M metagenome (GOLD analysis project Ga0193751, IMG submission 143050) | Soil microbial communities from a riparian zone of the East river system, Colorado, United States - L1c2 | ecosystem: Environmental > Terrestrial > Soil > Riparian zone | place: USA: East River...
TTCTTCACCCATATCTGCCACGATCTGCCGCACGAGGCAACCGACACCGCGTTGCCGAAGGGAGTGCGCCTGGCATTTGACGGAATGAAGCTGGAGTTTGAGATTTAGAGACACAAGGAGTCGATGGTCGTTAGTCGCTAGTCGTTAGCGAGGAATCTTCCTCAGATTCACGGCACGAATGCCAACGACCATCGACCAACGACTACTCGGCTGAGCGGATTTTCGATGCAAACTTTCCACCATCTCGACGACGTCCCCCGCGACTTCGGTCCCTCGATCCTCAGCGTCGGTAACTTCGACGGTGTGCACCGCGCTCACCGCCACGTTATAGAAGAGATCGTGCGGCGAGCAAAGGCCGGGAATGCGCACTCGATGGTGGTCAGCTTCGAGCCCCACCCCGCCCGCATCCTTCATCCCGATTACAACTTCAAACTGCTGACACCGCTTCCCGAAAAACTGCGCCTGCTGGAAGCCACGAGTGTCGATGCGGTTCTGCTGCTCCCCTTCACGCGCGATCTTTCGCTGATGACACCGCACCAGTTCGCCCATGAAATTCTGAAGAAGCGCCTGCATGCCCGTGAAGTCCACGAAGGTTACAACTTCCACTTTGGGCACAAGGCGGCGGGAAACATTCAAGTGCTGCGCGAGCTGGGCCGGAAGATGGGATTTGAGGTCCACGACTATCCCGAGATGCGCCTGCGCGGAGAGCCGGTTTCGAGCAGCCACATCCGTAAGTTGCTTTCCGAAGGCCGGGTGAGCCGCGCTCGTCACCTGCTGGCGCGTCCCTTCAGCATTCTTTCGACGGCAGGCCGAGGACGCGGCTACGGGTCGAAGTACACCGTACCCACCGTCAACCTGGCGCGCTACGAAGAGCTGGTCCCCAAAGACGGCGTCTATGTGACCCGCACCCGCGTCGGCGGTGGTGATAAAAACGAATGCTTCGACTCGGTCAGCAACATCGGCAACCGGCCCACGTTTGGCAGCGATTCGTTTGCGATTGAGTCTCATCTGCTGAATTTCCATCCCCTTGAACTTTCAGCGGAAACGGAAGTTGAGATTCACTTTCTCGATCGCCTGCGCGATGAGATCAAGTTTCCGTCGGTCGAAGCGCTGAAGGAGCAGATTGGGCGGGACGTGCGGAAGGCGCAGAAGTATTTGCGGCGGTTGGGGCAGGTTCGGGCTCGTTCGTGAATTAGAGTTGGACAGGAATCGGAGCTTGATCGCATAGTCGAGTGACTCATTTGAGAGTCATGCTTCTCATGGAGATAATCCGACCGTCCTGTTTCAAAAGTTTCACAGTCGGATTAGAGCCGACACACCAACTCTTGCAGTGCCTCACAACAGTCCACACCTCGTCGTGCAATGTCGCTGTATACGGACGTAATGACCGAGTCTCCTTCTCGCCGTATAGGGACCCCATCGCAGCTTCCGCAATCTTTATGGCGGTTACCGAATCGGGAACATAACCAGCGGCGGGTGCACCCGGGCTTTCACTCGGGCACGCAGAGGCGACCGCCCCGCTGAGCGGAAAAGCGAAAGGCGTGTTGACGGTTACTTCCACACTTACTGAGACAACATCGCGGCCAACAATGGTGTTGCCCGGCGCATGCCACTTGCCTTTTTCGTGCGGCTCAGACAGGCGGTAATCGGAGATAACGACCGTTGCCAAACCCTTTGGGATTTCAACGATTACCTTGTCAGGCTCGTGTTCGCCACTCCGTGCAGCAGTCAGTCGCTCGAAATCCTTCTCCGTTAGAGCGAACCAAAGGTGTCGAGGTGAATCTTTCATGGACCCCCCTGCGTCGAAGAAAGGCGACCCAAGTAACCATTCGGAAGTCACTTTATCGTCAAGCGACCAGCTCACGTCTGGGGACGTCTCCGGCTTCCGGTCCGGCCCGATTCTCATTGTCCAATAGCCATCACTGGGATAGACCAGAAACCGAATGCCGTTCCCTAGTTCGCGTTCGAATGTCTGAGTTTCGGCAAGTTTCACTACGAACGACACTAACTGGCAGCCTTGATCCTGCGCCAACAAAGGCCAAGAGCAACCAAGTATCAACACGAGAATTCCTAAACGAAATCTCATTACCGGTCCCTCAATCTAGTTCTCAAGGCGAGCACGCTGGTGATAACAGCGTTTGCACCACTAGTCGACTGCTAAACAAATGCCGTGTCATTATCCTCCCGTAGCCTTCTGGCCGCCAATCTCCACTCCCCTGCTACAATCGCTCCCCGCATGGCCATCGGCCCAATCCAAATCCTGCGACAGGCAACGACCGAGCAACGCCGCACCCTGTTGGCGGCTGCTCTGGGCTGGACGCTCGATGCCTTCGACGCGATGCTCTACGCGCTCGTGCTGACCCATGTCATGCGCGATTTGGGCATGTCGAAGGCGACCTCGGGGCCGCTCTACACGCTGACTCTGCTGGCATCGCGGATGGGCAGCGAAAGTTCTAGGGCCAGTCCTGTGCCCCGTGATAGATGCGAGAGATTTCAACAATTCGCTCTTTGACTTGATAGACGGCAATATAGGGAGCAAAGACCAGTTCGCGCCGCCCGCTCATGCGTCCAGGACGGCCACGGTGGGGAAACGTCCTCAACTCGGCACAGCCGTCGTAGATGGCTTGCACAGTGTTACGAGCAGCGGTGGGATTGTCTTTTTCGATGCGCTGAAATATGCGTTCCAGATCGTCCGCGGCGAGGGTTGACCACCGGACTTCCATCTGCATCAAGGCCGGAACAGCCGGTCGAGCCGTTCTCCCACTTGCTCATGCGTCAGATGTTCGCCACGCTGCAAAGCTGCCTCGCCGAGCTTGACGGCTTCAATAAAGCGAGCTTCTTCTGCGAGATAGCGGCTGATCGCCTCCTGCGCAAGCGCATCCGCGTCCCGGCCTCGCTGGGAGGCCAGTTCGGCAAGCTGGCGCTGCTGCTCAGGTGTGAGATGGACTTCCATATGCGAAGTTTAAGTGCCAAGTTTTCACCTGTCAACGAACCATATAACCCCATCCTTCCCTGCTACAATCCCTCCCCACATGCCCTTCGGCCCAATTCAACTCCTCCGCCAGGCAACGACCCAGCAACGCCGCACCCTGCTGGCAGCCTCTCTAGGCTGGATGCTCGACGCCTTCGACGCCATGTTGTACGCGCTGGTCCTGACCCACGTCATGCGCGATCTGGGCATGTCGAAGGCGACTTCGGGGCTGCTCTACACGCTGACTCTGCTGGCATCGGGGATTGGCGGGGTGCTCTTCGGCTTTCTGGCTGATCGCGTCGGACGCAAACGTGCCTTGATGCTGAGCATCCTGACGTATTCCATCTGCTCGTTCGCTTCGGGGCTCTCGACGACGGTGCTCATGCTGGCCGTGTTTCGTTTCATCCTCGGGCTGGGGATGGGAGGCGAGTGGAACACGGGCGCAACCCTGGTCGCGGAAACCTGGCCCGATGAATTGCGGGCCAAGGCAATTTCCGTGGTGCAGAGTTCGTGGGCGATTGGCTTCGCGCTGGCGGCGCTCGTGTCTGGAATTGTCTTGCGATACGCCAGTTGGCGGTACGTGTTTTTTGTGGGGATTCTGCCTGCCCTGATCACGCTCTGGATCCAGAATCGCGTGCCTGAATCGGAGATGTGGAAGGAGCATCGGCGGCTCCGCCTCATCGACGAAGGTCAAAAGCTTGAACCACAGGGAACACAGGGGTCACAGGGGAATACGTCTTTCCTGGCTGTCTTTCGCGCTCCCTATCTCAAGAGCACCGTCGCTCTCCTATTGCTCAACTTCTTCGGGATGTTCGGCTGGTGGGGCCTGTTCACCTGGCTTCCACCCTACTTGTCGCTTCCAGTCGAACAGGGCGGGCGCGGCTTTGGCGTCATGGGGACGACGACGCTCCTGGTTGTCCTCAATCTGTTCGGCATGTTTCCCGGATATCTCAGCTTCGGATGGGTTGCCGATCACCTGGGCCGCCGGCGTTCGTTCATGCTGTACACGTTCATGGCGGCCTTGCTGGTGCCGCTGTATGCCATGGCCCGGTCGCCTGGAGTGGTGCTCGTGCTAGGAACGATTGTCGCGTTCTTTGGGACAGGAATGTTTTCGGGCTCGGGAATCATTGCCAGCGAAATCTTCCCGACCAGGCTACGGGCGCGTGCATTGGGCTTTACCTACAACGGCGCGCGGACGCTAAGTTCTATTTCTCCGTACGTGATCGGCCGCGTGGGCCAGGCAAGAGGATTGAGCTGGGCTTTCTATTTGTGCGGCGCCGGCTTCTTCCTAGCGTGCTTGATGGCGACGCAGTTACCCGAGACGAAGGGGAAGAAGCTGGAGTAGCGGCCCGGTCGTTAGTCGTTGGTCGTTGGCAAACCAGACTCCGCGAACGACCAACGACTATCGACCAACGACCCTCTACTCAATCGGCTCGACCACCAACTCCTCGCCCCGAGCAATCCGTTCCGGCAACTGAATAAGCACGATCGCTACCAGCACCAGAACGATTCCCACCGTCTGCATCGGCCGCAGTAACTCCCCTAGTACGAGCGCCGCGAGCACGATACTGAACACCGGCTCCAGGCAACTGGCCACGATGGCGCGAGTCGGCTCCAGGTGCTGCAGCCCCGCGAAGTAGCAGGAAAATGGCCCGAGCACCGAAAGCAGAGAGAAGACCAGCATGAATCCCCACTGCTGCCAGCCATAATGAGCGGCGACAATTTTCCACGGAGGATTCACGAACATCCAGAATGTTGAAGCAGCCACCAGCACCCACAGCAGGACTTTCCAGCGGTCGTAACGCGCCAGCACACTGTGTCCGCCGACGTTATAAAACGCAAAGGAAAATGCAGCCAGTAACGCAGCGATGACGCCGACCGCATCCATACGGAAGCCGCCCGAGCCGACGATACCCACCGCCAGCGCGCAACCGACCACGGCCAGTCCAACCGCGGCGATTCTCCGCATCGACGGTCTTCTTCCCTGCGACCCGCGTGCCACGGTATAGAGCAGCACCCAGACCGGCGCCGTGTACTGCAGGATGATGGCCGTCGCCACGTTCGTCCGTTGAATCGCGAGGTAGTAGAGATAGTTCGACGCCGCGACTCCCAGAATTCCAAGCAGGAAAAACCGCACCAGGTCGCGCCCGGGAACGCGCAGTGCAGATGCTCCTCTACGCGCCAGCAGCACCGGGAACAACATCGCGAGCGACAAAGTTGCACGGCTCTGCGACAAGATCAACGGGTCGATCGTTTTTAGTGAAGCGCCGCCCGGCAGCAGATGCCCAGTGAATGCCGCGCGACCCAGCGTCGCCGAAATTCCCCACAGAAATGCCGCACTCGCAATATAGAAGTAACCCCGCAGCGGATGAGGGCGAGCCTTCACGAAACGTGCTCAATGGTGTAAGTGATCTTCGCAGTTTTCTCCAGCATGGCGGAAACGGAGCAGTATTTTTCTTTCGAAAGCCGCACCGCGTCTTCCATGGCTTTCCGCGACACCTGTCCGCGAACGACGTAGGTCAAATGAATCGCCGTGTAGACGGCAGGATAGCCGCTCGCTCTCTCTCCCGCTGCCCGCACTTCGAGCCCGGTAAACGGCTCGCGTTTCTTCCGGAGAATTCCCACCACATCCGATGCCGTACAACCGCACAACGCGAGCAGCACTAACTCCATCGGGCTGCTGGCAGTCTTCTCGGTTCCAGCATCGATCACGATCGCGTGTCGTGAAGTGGCCGAGCCGACGAATCGGTCTTTGTCCGTCCAGTTCAGTAAAGCTTCAATCATTGCGCCTCTCTTCTTCTAAAAACAATGGAGCGACGGGCGTCCTCGCGAGCCTGCCCTGAGCGAAGTCGAAGGGTCCCGCAGTATGCCGGCCGGGCGGGGACGCCTGGCGCTCCACTAACTACATTACCGCCGGTTGTCCGTCATCGGCTCGGGATGGATCAACACCCGGAACAACTCCGGCGCGTCGTGTTTGAAGCGGATCTCGAGCGATGTCTGAACATCGTGCACTCGCGAGAGCGGCATATCGTCGGGAAGCGTGCAGTGGCAGGAAACATACAGCCGCGCGCGTACCTTCTTGAACTGGAATTCGTGCACGTCCATCACGTCGGGAAACTCCTTCACGATATCCTTGAGCCGCTGTTCCAATTCCGGCTCGCGAACAATCTCCTCTCCCGTTTCAATGGTCGCCGGCTCACTTTCAATGTGCGTCAGGATGGTCGCAATTTCCGGAATCTCGGCGCGCATCTCCGTTTCCAGCCGGGTAACTTCATCATGCGCCTGCTTCATGCTGAGTTGCTCATCGAGTTCCAGATGCTGTTCCACATGCAACTGCCCATTCAGATCCTGCACGCTGACGTCGTGCACGTTGAAGTTGTGGCGAGTAGCCACGGCGCGGACGCGATCAAAGATATTCTCCGTGCGCCGGGCCCGCGGAACCGGGTGCACCATCACGTCAGCATCAGGCAGGACCTCGCGTACCCTCGACGTCACCGCATCGGACACCTGCTCCGAGCGCTGGAAAGTGAAATTGCGTTCCAGACCCACCGAAACGTCCGCAAAATAGCGGTTCCCAGCTTTCCGGAAGCGAACCCGCTCCACCTCCAGCACGCCATCGACGGTCCTGATCCGGTCCAGGATCTGGTTGCGCACGCCGGCCGGCGCCGCATCGAGCAGCGCATCAACCGTTCTCCGCGCCAGCCGCCAACTGACGGAAACCACGACGCCCGCGACGAATAGCGCCGCAATCGGATCAGCCTGGCGCAGCCACCGCACGTGATAGCTACTGCCCGCCCAAACCAGCGCGAGGCCGATGATCACTACCCCGCTCGACCAGATGTCCGTTGAAAAATGCAGCGCGTCAGCTTCCAGCGCCTGACTGTCGTACTTCGTCGCAATGCGTCCGAGTGCGCGGGAGCGCCAGGCATCGACAGCAATCGACAGCAACATGACCAGGAACGCAGCCACGCTCGGCTCGATTTCCACGCTGTGAAAGAACAGCCGCCTTATCGATTCGTAGACGATCCAGACGCAGGTCAGCAGCAGCAGACCGGTCTCGATGAAGGCTGAAAAATTCTCGAACTTGCCGTGTCCGTACTGATGATCGGCGTCCGCCGGCTTGTCGGAAACCCGCACCGAAAAAAACGTCATCAAGGCCGCGACCAGATCCAATCCAGAGTGTGCAGCCTCCGACAAAATTCCCAGCGAACCAGTCGCGACCCCCACAACAATTTTCAGGCTGGTGATAACCAGTGCCGCCAGCACTGAGTTCCCGGCAACGGCTCGTTTTTCGCGGCGCATCGACTCGGAATTAAAGGTCGCCCGAATTTCTGGCATACACGTCATTATCGCTTTGGATTCGCCCGCCGCCAACCCCTTGTCCCCTTGCCCGGTCCCCGGCGGGACATGCTACGATGACATTCGTCGCAATTTCTCCCTGGAGGATCCTGATTCATGCGTTTCCAGTACCTCGTGTGTCTCCTGCTCTCCGGCTTGGCCTACGGACAAGCGGCGCAACCGGCTACACCTCCCGCCGCTACACCTCCCGCCGCCGGAGCGAAGGCGGAACAAAGCGCTTCCGCCCCTGCCGATAAGGCCCCCGAAGTAAAAGTTGGGCCCGATGATACCGTGATCACGCTGAAGGGTTTCTGCGCCGATGCCAAACAACAAGGCGATGCCTGCAAAACCGTAATCAGCCGCGCGCAATTTGAGAAGCTCGCCGAATCGCTGCAGCCGGGAATGTCGCCGGCCATTCGCCGCCAACTTGCAACCGCCTACTCCCGCATGTTGAGGATGTCCACCGTGGCAGAAAAGCGCGGCCTCGACAAACAGCCCAAGTTCGAAGAAAAGATGAACTTTGCACGCATGCAAGTTCTTTCCGGGGAACTGAGCAGTGCGCTGCAAGAAGATTCCCGTAAGGTTACCGACGGCGACATCGATGACTACTACAAAAAGAACGAAGCCTCCTACGAGCAAGCTACCTTTGCGCGGATTTTTGTTCCCCGCGCAAAGCAAATCGTAAATCCGGTCGTAAAGCCCAAGGCTGGCGCTAAGGCCGGTACTAAGGCAGGTGCGAAGGCCATTCCGACAACCAGTACGAATCAACCTCCGACCGAGGCGCAAAAAAAGGCTTCTGAAGAGGCGATGACGAAACTCTCCGCCGCTCTGCGCGCCCGCGCCGCTAAAGGCGAAGACCCCGACAAGCTGCAAAAGGAGGCCTATGTCGCGGCGGGACTTCCCGGGAACGCCCCTAGCACGAAGATGGAAAAAGTTCGCCGCACCACGCTGCCTGCAAACCACCAGGCGGTCATGGATTTGAAGCCCGGCGATGTGTCCGAAGTGATCTCCGATCCCAACAGCGGCCACTACATCTACAAGCTGGTCAGCAAGGAAACCTTATCTGTGGATACCGTAAAGACGGAGATTCGCAGCACAATTTCCAGCCAGCGCTATCGCGACAGCATGCAGGGATTTCAGGGCAATGTTGAGCTGAACGATGCCTACTTCGGCCCCACTAGAAATCCTGCCATGCCGCCGCTGCCAAGGGGAGCCAAGCCGCCTGCCCAACAAGTCGAAGACCCAGACTGAATGGATACAGCAAAACCAACCATCATCGTCACCGGGGTTTCGGGCAATCTTGGCCAGCGGCTCGTGCCGCAGCTCTCGGATTACGCGGTGGTGGGCATCGATGTCACGCCCCCAACTCATTCCCCGATTGATCGGTTTGTAGCGCTTGATCTGGGAAGAGAGGAATCCACTCGCGAGTTGCTGCTGCTGCTGCGCGAGTTGCAGCCTGTGTCGCTTGTACACCTGGCATTTGTGATCGATCCCCAGCGCTCGGGGGTTCTGGACGTCGACCGGATGTGGCGGATCAACGTAGCTGGCACGGCGCGGGTGATGGAAGCCCTTACCGAAGCCAACCGGACTACCGGAACTACCATTCGGCAATTCATTTTTCCCAGCAGCGTGTCGGCGTATGGCTCCGACCTGCCCGCGCCCGTCGCCGAAGACTCGCCTCTCGGCGCTCACACCCTGCCCTACGCGATCCACAAGAAAGAAAGCGATCTTGTGGTGCAGCAGCGCGCGCCTTCCCTGCGGGGATGCGGCGTCTTCATTCTGCGTCCGCACATTTTTGCGGGAGCGACCGTCGAAAACTATCTGATGGGAGCGTTCCGTGGAACCCCCAACGGGAAAGGGTCGTGGGCCGCCCGCATGCGTCGGTCGGCTAAACGCCTACCTTGCATGCTGCCCTTCGGCCAGAAGTATCTGGACAACAAAATCCAGTTTGTCCACGTCGACGACATGGCCCGGCTGATCGCGTGGATACTGAGGCGGGAACCGGAAGCGCAGCGGCTAACCATCCTGAATGTTGCAGGACGCGGCGATCCTTTGACCTTCGCGCAGTGTATCGAACTGGCGCACGCGAAATTGTTGCGCGTTCCTGGACAGTGGGGCATGCGCCGCGTTCTGCAGTTTTTGTGGAACTGGAACATCTCGGCGATTCCGCCGGACGCCGTCCCATATATGACTGGCGAGTACATTATGAACACCGACCGGCTGAAGAAATTTCTCGGCGAAGACTACGAGCGGGTGATTGAGAAAACCAATTTCGAGGCATTCGCAGATTCGTTTCCGAAAAACTAAATTCACCGCCGAGACGCCGAGTACGCCGAGATACTTCGAGAAAAAGGAACACGCGGCGCCTAAGGTACCCCCTCCCCCTAAGCAGCGGTCTATTGGAATCACCAACTTACCGATATTTTCCTGCTAAAGTCCTCATGAATCAAGACTTATAGGCAAAGTCTTGAGCGACTGAGACTTAACTGGCGAAAAGTGCCATTTTCTGCCCTGTTCGCCTGGACCTGGCTCGCAAAGTATTGATTCCACAGGAGAGATACCGCAAAGTATTTCGGACAAAGGAGTTATGCGGGCAGGTCTCAGGTCTCAGGTCTCAGATGTCAGGTCTCAGGGAATCGAAACCTTCCCGAGAACTTGCCACGTAAGAACTGAGGCTGCGCTCTGATTGATTTCAAAGATCAACTCCGCCTAGCCTCTTGGGAGGCACTTCCGCAGCGGAAGGCGAGCACAAAAATTGTCTGCGATAATTCTATTTTACGCTGATCTGTCAAGCGCGTTTCCTGGTTCTGTCGGGTTCAGTTGGAGACGGAGCGTTCCCGCGTTGGGATGATCGAGCGGCGCGAAGACGCAATCTACAGGAGTAGGCGCCGAATCGGAGGGGGACCTAAGCTCTGCGGTCTGCCCATGGAACTAAAATCCAAGTCAGAATCCCAAGGGCGGCGCAATCGGGAATCCCGCCCTTCGCAAAAAGCGCGAAAGGATGAGCCACCCGTCCTAGACCGGATAAACGTATGGCGGTTTTTGTATCAGCTTCAGATGAAAACACGGCGACTGACAAGCGCGAGTTCTCGTTTGGCGGATTCATCGCGCCGGAAGAAGATTGGTCCCGGTATTTCGCTCCTGCGTGGCAGGAAAGAGTCCTAGATGGACCTCCCCCGATCCCGTGGTTGCATATCACCGAAATCAGGAGTCGCAAATTCCGCGATGAACATGGGCTTTCGCGCGATGATGCCGATTCGCGTCTGGATGAAGCTATTAAGGTCATTGAACAGCTTGGGAGTTTGCGAGCAATCCTTATCGACATCAACGCAGAGCATTTTCGCGGCAAGATGAGCGACACAAAATTCATCGCGAGCACCGGGGGGATTAAGGATTATCACCTTCCTGATTATCTCTGCTTTCAAGCCTACGTCTTCGCAGTGTTGAGGTATGTCGAAGCATGGCACCCCGACGCGGAGAAAGTAGACTTCATCGTGGAACGGAACGGAGAAATCACGAAGCACATCCAAACCTTCCATTCAAACATGGCCGATGTTCTCCAACAGGGGGGGAACGGTTCTTTAGCCGGTCTCATGGGAGAGCTAATACCTGGCGGGAAAGATCGCATCCCCTTGCAAGCTGCCGATGTGCTTTGCTGGCACATGGGACGAGCGAGACATCCCGAGACGATGGATGACGATGATAT
>Ga0193751_1002548_pt1 | contig 11014 bp, 12 predicted proteins | sample L1c2metaG_FD_143050 | JGI IMG/M metagenome (GOLD analysis project Ga0193751, IMG submission 143050) | Soil microbial communities from a riparian zone of the East river system, Colorado, United States - L1c2 | ecosystem: Environmental > Terrestrial > Soil > Riparian zone | place: USA: East River...
AGGCTGTCGTTGCCGCCGTGGCCGTTGACGATCAGAACTTTCCTGCAACCGTTGCGCGCCATTTCGTCTGTGGTTTCTTGCAAGAGAGCGAGTTGCATAGTGCGGCTATAGGCCATGGTTCCGGGTTCGTGCCGCGCTTCGGCGATTTGGCCGAAATAATATTCGGGAAAGACAACGGCGTACTCTTGTTCGGCGGCATGCAGCGCGGCGTAACGCACGTCGAGCAGATCGGTGCCAAGAGGCAGGTGCGGGCCGTGCTTCTCGAGGATTCCAAAGGGCAGCAGGCATGTTCCTTGCGAGCGGTGAATGCCTTCGCGGAAGTCGGCGGCAGTGAGTTCTTCCCAGTGGACGGAGAGCTTGGGCTGCGCGGCTTGCGCATGCGACGCACTCGGGATGGTCGAAAGCAAAACCATAAGCAGGATGGGAAAGATGGTGGAGCGCGTGCTGATCGTCATGGGCAAATCCCTCGGCGGCGAATTCTAGCATGCGGCAGAAACCAGGATCCCTCCGCTACGCTCGGGAAGACCATGTCTCGGTCTAGGCTGTGAATCTCCTGCCGAAAATAAACTGTGTGGAGCGCAGCCGTGCCGTTCGCGTGGTCTAAAACAATTTGGGTATCCCCCTTCCCCCCGCAATCTTTAGAATCATGGGGTTAAGCATGTTTTGGCCCGCAAAATCTTGATGTCAAAGAACTTAGAGGTCAAAATCTAGACAACAAAGGGCTTAGAGGCCGCCACTGGGGCCCACCCCCTTAGTACGCCCACTTGGACCATGATGGCGCAGATGTAGTAGTGCGGGCAAGGTCAGATGTCACAATGTGACCGTGGAAAACTTTTCGGTTAACCGATAGTGAGCCGGCGTTCAAAATTAGGTATGGGCGGCTCGCATCGAGGCCCTGGCATTCCCATAGACTACCGTGTTTTGAGCCTATCCATCTCTCTGAGAATGGAAACGATTGCGACGGCTGTTGTAGCGGCGCTGAGAAACGTGGACTAGGGGCGGAGTTCAGGAAGGCTCTGACCGAACTTTGCCCGACGACTCGACGAATCTCAATGAGCGCTATGGCCTGTTCTCAGCAGTTAATCTCGATGTAGTCTTACCCGAATGAACCAGCAGCCCGAAATCCCGCCGGACAAGCCCATCGAAGAGCCGTACTCGTTTTCCAAGGACAACATTGGTAGGGAGCTTGGCTATCCGCTCAAGCGTTCGCTCTTAGACTCGGCACTTCACTCGGCATCTGCGTATGCGACTGTGTACTCCGTGCGCTATCTGGGACGTCGGAACTCCAATGTTGTTCTGGACGCCAGTTTCCTTCCTGAGTGGAGAGGACACCCTACCGTTCGCGGCAGGTGCCTGATAACAGTGTGGGCTGTGCCAAATCAACAGAGGCACGCAGCAGAAGAACTATTGGTCAAGGAGGGTCTCCCAATCCTCTGCCGTTGGCTGGCACAGACTAAGAATGAAGGGAATGTCTGGCGCGGCACTGAGCACATGCTGACCTTCGAGATTCTGGATGGCACGTTGCGCCATTTTGACCAGTAGTAGTCGATAACTATTGCAAAATCGCGATATCACTCGTTGAGCAGCCGTCAAAACGCGCTATGGCCTGATTACATCAGTGCATTGTTCACTGGCGAACCGATTGGATTTGCGATGAGGGTGCGTCCTGCCGTCGCTCTGTAACGCCGAGCCTAACGAGCGCACCGACCGTAAAGGCGATGGCCGGATATAGTACTGACGTGACGTGCCACTGAAGAAGTGTGGCTGAGCATCCGCAATCCCAATTGAAATAGGTCTGCCACACGTTTGCCGTGAAGCCCTGCAGCACGCTTCGCGGTTTATGCAAAGCGATTGAAATGGCAACCTGAGCGACGGGCCAAACCCAAACCCAAGTCGGTTTTCCTTGCCGAAGCCAAACGGCCACGGCAAATCCGACTGCGAACGCTACCACCGACTGCAACGGGAAATATGGTCGGTCCACGGCCGCAGAGAAAACTGCCTCGGCGGTTTGGCTGTGCGCAAGCCGTCCGTACAGAAGAATGGGCGATACGAGGAGTGTGGCGGACGCGAGCGAACCATAGGTTCCTAGGAACGCTGCAATGACATACTTCGCTATCGAGCCTGCCCGGTCCCCTTTCCGCGCCGCTGGGCCGGGTTCGCGCCGATCCATCACGAAGAGCCCGGCACCGACTGCGAGCAAGGTCACGACTACGACGGTATCCACCATACCGAAACACTCTACACCTTGAGCGGGAGTCTTATAACTGGCGATAAATCGCGATTACACTCGTTGACCCTGTCAGGCCTAGGGACGGAGCCGCTTCGCCTCGAAATAGACGTTGCAAACGGAGAAAACGATGGCGTTGCGGTTCTTGAGCAACACCTCGTCGCCCGGTATTTCCGTAGTAGCGCCAGTAATCTCCGCTGGCTCGTGGTTGATGCTTACCTGTTTCATTTCCGGTGCGTCTATACCAAGCTGACGAAACGAAACCTGTGAGCCATTCACACTGGGTGACGAGTTCTCCCGCCGAAACTGCTCGGCGCTGACGACTGCAACCGTAACGGTGGGATGCTTGACTACAATATCCTTCCACCTGAACGAATCAGCCGCGTACTCAATCTCGGTTCCGATGATTGCTTTAGCCTCTTTTTCGCCCCAACACGAAATCGTTCGCGTGGGTAGTTCCCGCTGAATGACCCATTTCCCGACAAGTTCCTGCGGAATGTTCTGTGCGGCCAACATGCTGCCCGCCAGCAAGACAAGAGAGCAAAATAAGTGTTTCATGTTGAGCCGATTATGCCTCAGGCGAACGGTAATTGTTGAAAAATCCCCATTTCACTCATCGACCCCCATCGAGCGGGGTTTTAGATGATGTGACGCGCTGATGTTGAAGTGATTTGGCGTGGTGCGTTTGTCCACAATCGGACATCTCCTTTTCGAGCATGGACAGGCGCGCTTGGCAAATTTCGATAAGAAGTACGTCCTTCATTGGCGGGGACTGGATTTTTGTGTGGCCATAATTCGGCTGGACAATTGCCACGGCTAATGACTGTAATAAGCAAGCTGGCGATGCCGTCATTATGTAACGAGGAAGAAATTCTATCCTGCGGAGACACCCTTGCTCTGGCTAAATGGTCTGATTCGCGATCTCGATTACGGATTCCGCATGATGCGGAATGCGCGACTGGTCTCAATTGCCGTCATGCTGACGCTGGCCGTCGGAATCGGGATCAATACCGGCATTTTCACGATCATCAACGGAATGCTGCTTCGCCCGCGCACTGATTCAGATCCGGCGACTTTCGCTCGCCTGTATGCGCAGTATTGGTCGCAAGGGAAACCACGCGAGTTTGCAGGGGCATTCTCACCGGCGGCCTATCGAGCCATTCAGCAACGTTCGCAATCCCTTACAGAGCTCGCGGCGTGGCGCACTGACAGAGTGCTGATCGGGGATGACCCGACAGGTAGTCTCGCACTGGAAGTCTCCTGCAACTTCTTTTCGGTTTATGGTTTGACCGAGCCGCTCTCCGGACGATTGTTTCGCGCCAGCGAGTGTGCGCCTGGAACGGAGGAGCGCGTGGTTGTGGTTGGCGAAGAGGCTTGGCGCGCTCGTTTCGCCGCTGACCCGCATATCCTAGGCAAGACAATCGTACTGAACCGGCAATCATTCACAGTGGTGGGCATCGCTCCGCCGAATTTCTCGGGACGGCTGCGCGGACCAGGAATCTGGGTTCCGTATACGACGCAGCATCGTCTTACCGGTAACGAAGACATTTTTGTCACCGACCTCGTCCCCTCGCTGTGGCTAGAAGGCAGGCTGCTTCCGCATCACAGTCGCGATCAACTGCAAGCAGAGGCCAATGTGATTGTGGGACAAGTTTCCTCGCAGGATCGCGACCTAAAACAGCGGGTGCTGGTTACCAACGGGGCGATGATCGAGGATCCGATTATCCGGGCGCACCGCTTTTGGATCGTGTTGCTGATTCTGACCGGTGCGATGCTGTTGCTACTTATAAGCTGCACCAGTGGGTCCGTGTTGTTGCTCTCACGGGCTATCGCGCGACAGCGGGAGATCGCTGTTCGCATCTCACTGGGCGCGGCACGGTGGAGAATCCTCCGGCAGCTTCTCTCGGAGAATCTGCTTATCGCCGTAGCAGCCGGTTTCCTGGGAATTTCTCTCGCGCTGGAAATTCCACAGGTCTTTCGCAAGCTGATTCCGCAGTTGCCCTACCTCCCATTCACGCTCGACTGGCACATCTTCGGGTATCTCGCGACGATAACATTGGCGTCGTCGCTCGTAGCTGGACTTGCGCCTGCTCTGGAGTGTCTCAAGCAGGACGTATGGGTTTCTCTCAAGGGCCACGAACTGACGTCGCACGCCGCGCCGGCGCGTTGGACAATGCGCGATCTGCTAGTGGTCGTGCAGGTTTGCTTCTGCATGGTTCTGATGGTCGTATCGTTCATGTTCTCGCAAGCCGTGCTTTCGCTCTTTGCCATGGAGCCGGGTTTTGAAACCCGGCACGTCCTTGCCGTCCCCCTCCAATTTTCGCCGGAACGTTACGGTGCGACCGATGCCGAGGCATTCTTAAGAGGATTGCAGGATCGCATTGCCGGGATCAGCCAGGTCGACGATGTTGCCACCAGCAGCATGACGCCGTTGGCGGACGATGAAGAAGCATCGACTGGCGGCGCAGAATTTCGCCTTCCAACCCAAGCTCCAGCAGAGGGACACCCCGCAACGGTGAGAGCGGTATCGCGGAACTACTTCAGTACGCTAGGCATTCCTTCTGTACGAGGCGACGGATTCCCCTCTTCGGATTCCGACGACAGCGCAGTTGTCATCTCGCAGGCTTTCGCTGCGGTGTTTTGGCCTCAACAAGATCCGGTTGGGCAAGTGGTCGTCTCGGCCGATGGCAAGCGCCTGCGTGTAGTGAGCGTAGTCCGCGACAACCACACCGGCTATACGAATGACGCAGACGGCGCGACCCTGTACACGCGGAAGAAGCCTGCTGCTGGTGACCTGCTGTTGGTCCGGTTTCGCGGCAATGTGGTGCCTATCGCGGCGGAAGTAAAGCGTCTTGTCCACGATGTTGATCCCCAGATGCTGGTGCTCCCTACCACGCTGCGCGCGCAAATCGACGAAAACGCCGAGCACGTATGGCTCATTGGCAAGATGTTGTTGTTCGTGGCGGGAGTCGCTGTAGTCCTGGCACTGCTTGGCATCTATGGCATGGTGGGTTATTCCGTGACGAGACGGACTCGCGAGTTCGGAATTCGCGCGGCCATGGGTGCAACTCCGAAGGCCGTGATGCGGGTCGTGTTCGCCACGGGCGCGAGGCCGGTAATCGCAGGCATCATCGTAGGAATACCAGTCGCGTTCGGCTTCTCGTCCGGCGTGGTGAGGGTTTTTCGAGAGGCGCCGATACCGTTGAGTTCGACCAGTCCGGTGCAGTACGGGGTTGTGGCTCTTTCCCTGACACTCGCCGCCCTTACGGCCATGATTGGCCACGCACGTCGCGCTGCCAGGATCGAGCCGCTAACCGCCCTGCGGGAGGAGTGATCCGCTGTGAGTTGGGCCTAGCTATTGTAATCGCAGCGCAATGACAGTAAACGGCCCATCCACGAACGTTAGCCGGGATCCGCACGACACCAGATAATCCCAAGTCGGTGAAGGACTGACTTCAGCAGTTCTTGATTCCCTCTCCGTGGCCGAATCCGCAATTGTGGAAGTGGTGGTCAACTTGCGTAGCAATCGCCGTTACAATCAGTGACCAGCGGTCAAAACGTGTAATGGCCTGGTTTCGTCAATGATTGGACGCCTGCCCGATAGGCTTAAGCATATCTTCAGTCGGAAGTTGGAAATCAACATTGGTTCGCTTCTCAGCGCGGCCAAGTTGAATGATGGTTGCTTGTTCTTTGGTTCGAACACCGGGGTAGTAAACAGGAGTGGGTACGTCGCTAAAATATCCCGTCCCAGCCCGGATTCCGAGACCGACCACATAACGGCCGGGCTCCATCCCTCTAGCCTCGAAATAGCCGTTCGCATCAACATATGCTGAATTAAATCGGTCATCATCTACAGAAACAATCTGGACCCAAGGGTGCACGATGAACGGCTTTCCGTCCGCCGACCCGATGTGGCCTGAAATAATCCCGTCCGTCTCCAGCATGAAACTGGTGGAGGTGCACTTACCTGAGTGGACTTCCAATTTGCCACCGTCCCCAGCCCACAAGCCGTCTGCGGTGTTCGCTGTTACCTCGTAGGAGCCCGAAGGCAGAGGGTCAAATTCGAACTCTCCCTCGCTATTTGTGAGAGTTGAATATTGGGTGCCATCCGAAACTCGTTTTGCGAATACTTTGTGGTTCGGCGCCCCCTCCATCGTTCCCGAGTACATTCTCCTCACACTTCCGCTGAGGATGCCTGAGTCTGTCAAACGCGCCAGATGCCGCAACTTGGCGACATCTTCCTGAGCTTTAAATAGAGGCTTGCTGGGGCCGTCAAACGGCATTTCCAGTTGAACGGATCGGTAGATCGGCTTTCCGTCAGTCCTAAAAGCTCTATAGGTCCGAAGATAGAAGAGCCATTTGTCCCCCGCTTTAATCTCGGGATCATTCGGAGTGAGACAAGCTTGATTGACAGTGGTCGCCACAGGACCCTTCGAGTCGCCGAGGAAGACCTCATCGGGAGTAATGTCGAGGCGCCTGTCGGTGTCTGAGATTTCAGTTACAGACTGCACGGTGCCTGTGAACACGCGCTCATATGCATAATCCAGAGTGCCACAAGCCTTAGGGGCGACTAACCAGGCCCCACCCTGCATGCAACGAATCTGCTTACCATGCCATTCGCGCATCTCGACGACAACTGCGGACAGCGACGGCAACACTGCAATAACCGCTAGCGCAAACAGGCACGAGCGCCATTTTCGCGGGTGCACCATAGCAGCAGCATTATATCTCCGTGATCAAGACTGTCGTAACATCCCCATTACGCTCAAAACCCCTCGATGAGCGCTATCGCCTGGTTACGCCAACTGGCTTCGGACAGGTTGAATGACGGCTTCTCTCGATATTCCAGCTTGTTTCTTGACTTACCGACCTTTAAGGTGAGGTTTTCAATGTAAACGCGTGGTAGAGTCGAATCGAAACAAGGTGATGTAAGGGCTGCCTTGAGCGGAAACGCACGACATTGTGTTAAGACAAGGAGTCTGATAATGCGTTCGGTCTCGATTGGAGTACTTGTCGTTTGCTTGGCGGCACCTCTTTTTGCGCAGGACTCAGCGGCGCCTCCAATGGATAAGAAGGCGCAGAAGAGCTATCAGCAGGCACAGGAGCAGTTACAGAAACGCGATCAGCGGTTGGCGCTCTGGTACTTTCGGGACGCCAATAAGCAGGACGGCGGGCATTGCCTCCCCTGCCAGGAGCAAATGGTGCGGATCGGCCTCGTGATTAAGGACTGGAAAGCGGTCGAGGACGGCGCATCGGGAATGGCCCCGGAGGTACACGAACCAAAGCAGCAGGCCGTTGCGCACTACTATCTCGGCCTGGCCTTGCTGAACGAAGGCGGCAACAATCATCAGAACGATTTGCTCACCCACGCCCACGACGAATTCTCGAAAGCAACTTCCTTGTACCCGCAGTTGGCCGACGTCCTCTTCGAGGACGGAAGAGCGCTGGCACAACTGCACAAGGATGACGAGGCGAAGGCTGAGTTTCAGAAGTATGTTGCGATGACGCCGGAAGGGCAGTTCAAACATCGGCGAGCGCTGCAGTTCATCAGCAAACCGGAACTAGCCCGCGCCAACATGGTTCCGGAGTTTGCTATCGTGACTGCCGACGGCCGACACATCTCGCCCAGAGACCTGGCCGGTAAAGTTGCCCTCGTTTATTTTTGGGGATCGTCGTGCGAAACGTGCATGCGGGCATTTCCGCGCTTGCGCGAGATCACGAAGAAGTTGGAGAACCAACCGTTCGTGCTTCTGAGTGTGAGCATCGATTACAACCCGGCGGTGTGGCGTTCTTATATAGAGAAGAATAATGTCCCCGGGCTGCAGTATATTGACGGCTTCGACGGCTAGCTCGCACAGGCTTTAGGCGTGGAGGTTCATTTCAACACCAGCGCCGACAACCCGGTCGCAGGAGTCTGGCAGTCCTCCTATGGCTTGAAAGAAGATGTCCCCAAAACTTTCACGATTGATGCAGATGGCGTACTGCAGGTGGACAAAGTGTCAGACTCGCTGGATGCCAGGTTGCAAGAGATGATCGCCCGCGCGGAGCAGAGCGAAGCGAGCAAGTGAAATGCGGGCGTTCTTCCGGCGGACAGGGGCAGCGCGATTGAAATAGAAACAGCGTCCTGGCTAATGTTGCCGCCTCCACGTGACCGTTCCCAGTATGAATTGGCAGCGACTCGGAAACTGGGATTTGCTCGTAGTTGGTGTTAAATCCCCATTACGCTCAAAACCCCTCAATGAGCGAAATCGCTGATTACATCAGTAATTCGGAGCCGTGCTATTTCTCGTCTAGAATCAAGGGTGGACGCACGTTTACGCAGGAGGACAGTATTGAACCGCCGCTTCATCCACTTTTTCGTGTTGCTCTCGTGCCTCTGCTTCCTCACGCTCGCCTGTAATGATCGCCGTGAATCCGCGAAGAGCACCCCCCCCCTGATTTCACGGGGTTCTGGAAATGGCATTGCTCTGACGCATGGGGCGTTCAAATCAAGAAGCAAACTGGAAACTTGTTCTCGGTTTCGTTTTGCGGGCCAGGCGGGTGCGCTGAGCCGGGCACATGGATGAAAAACACTTCGATAGTTGGAGACCCGCAATATCACTACATCAATCCGACGACCCTCGCAATTCAGCATGGGGACGGCTGGCAGACCGTCACAAAATGCACTTCGGAGACCAATCCAGTGCTGGCCTATCCGACCATACCTACGGAATCGTCTAGCGCAGCACCGGAATCACAGCCATACGTGGCACAGGCAGCACCAACGTTGCCCTTCTTCGATTGGAATGCCTGTCCGTTTGAGGGGTGTACGTATGGCGAATGGACAGCCGCGGCAGCCGTGGAAGTTTTCGATACTTGGAAACCAAACCGAAACCGTATAGCGATACTTCCCACGGACTCTGTGGTGAAAGGCGTTTCGGGAGTAGTCATTACTTACAAACCCGGCGTCATCCGGCTGAATGCGGATTTGCCGGAGGATAATCTGCAGCGCGGAGACACAATCCTGACGTACACATACCGTGGTGAGGGCTTCTCCGCTGCTTGGTTCAAGGGACGCTTTTATCGCGATTATGACATTACCTTTGCCAAGTGGCCGGACGGTAGCGGCTGCCTTGGGACTGACTGCGCGGGTACATACGTTGATCTCGGAGAAAAAGTCTGGTGGGCGAGAGTGAAGAGGAGTTCTGGGGTTGTAGGTTGGGTCAACATGAATGAATCAAAATTCGGTGGAGTTGATCAGTTCGCGTTCGTTGCACCGGATTCAAGGCTCTTTTGGCGCAAGCACCCTTCCTGATTGGTGAAAACTCCCCATAACACTCAAAATGGCCGGAGCAGGGATTCTGAGTGTAACCGCCTGATTACAACAGCCAGACCGCGAAAGCACGAGAACGGACGTAACTTTCATGCTGTTCTCTCGCGACGTAGCATAAGTGCAACCCGCTGAAAAGCATCAGTTGAGGTTGGGTACAAACCCGCCAAAATATGGGTGGGAAGGGACAGAATCTAAATGACGAGTCTGGGAACTTTCTTGCTGGATAACCTGTGGCCGGGTTTGCTTGTCTGGAGTGTTCTATACATCTCTGATTACAGTCTGACATTGGCATGCGCCCGCCTGTATCGACGGGGCGTCAGCGAAAGGATTGTATTCGAAGGTAGTTTTGAGATCACGCCGTACTTCCAGTCAGATATCGACTCATTGAAAGTCGTGAGTCCGCGTTTTCTAGTCGCAATGCTTCTGACTTGGGTTTATTTGGCCGCAGTCTGGTTCCTTGCCGCGCAGTCGCAGCCACATCTGTACGAGTTCGTCCTCGGGGCGTTCATCTCAAGCCAACTGGCAGTCCATGTTCGCCACTTTCGCAATCTTTTTCTGTTTCGCGCAATCGCAGGCACCGATGCCGTCCAGGGCCGAATCCAGTATCCGCGTCCCCTCGTGTTGCGAATGTCATCGGTCGAACTTTTGGCGTTCTCGGTCTCATTTGGTGTGCTTTTCGTATTTACATCAAGCTGGTTCCTGCTAGGCGGGGCAATCGCGTGCCTGGGCATCGCTCTCAAGCATCGAAGGTTAGCGAACAAGCATGTTGCTAACGTGACGAACAACACTTCAGTTCGAACAGACGGAGAAACAATCTTTTCTGAGTCAAGCTCACGGTAATGACGTTTCCGCACCCTCTGTTCTCCGCTGATTGGCGTAAAATCCCCATAGCACTCACTGACACAGAGGGCCGTCAAGCGTATATTTTCTGCATGCGCGATTGGGTGTTAAGCCTGATTGGAATGGCGGTATTACTGGTTCTTGAGTTCGTGCCCCGCCACGTCTGGGCGGAAGCTTGCAGCATGTGGAAAGAGTGGAGGGGAAGGTGAAGGGGCCTGCCGATTGTCCGGGCCTAGCCAATTCGGGATTCGCAGTGGCAAGTGAGGAGTCTAGCTATGTGGAAAAAGTACCTTCCGGTGCTGCTTCTTTTCATTTTGACATCGGGCCGCTGCTCTGAGGCCGCTCCAGCGGATGATCCGCTTGTTGTGAGCCTTATTCAACTCATAGCAACCCCTGAGAAATTCGAGGGGAAGTTTATAGCGGCAATCGGCTTTCTACGACTAGAACACGAGGGCTATTTGCTTTATCTAGGCAAGGACGACTACGACAATGTGGTGTTGGCAGATGCCCTGTGGGTATGACCTGCCCCCTGCTTTCGTTCACGTAAGAATACGACAACTTTGCCGTGCTCCCTCTCCGGTTTGAGCCGGGATGGGGGAGCGCGAGGGGCAAGGGACGGCGTTTGAGTCCCTTGC
>Ga0193751_1002549_pt1 | contig 11014 bp, 6 predicted proteins | sample L1c2metaG_FD_143050 | JGI IMG/M metagenome (GOLD analysis project Ga0193751, IMG submission 143050) | Soil microbial communities from a riparian zone of the East river system, Colorado, United States - L1c2 | ecosystem: Environmental > Terrestrial > Soil > Riparian zone | place: USA: East River...
GGCATCGAAATCGTTGGCATCGAAGGCAGCAGTGAGAATCCGTGACACTTGCTGAAACGTCTCCGCGACTTTCAGTTCCTCAGTTGCGCGCCGGATCGCCAGATTATTCACGAAGATGTGCCGCTGCTCCATGGTCCTCTGCGCCACCCGCCGAATCTCGCCAAACTCCAAATATCCCAGATGCTGCACCCCAATCCATATCCCGGTCCCCAGCACCGCCAGCACCAACCCCAGCGTGCTCCCGGTCGGCCACAGCAGAAAAAGACTGAGCAACGCAAACAGCGCCGAGACTCCATAAAGGACAATCACCACCTGCCTATGCGACATCCCAAGTTGCAGCAGTTTGTGATGAATGTGCTCGCGGTCAGCCGTGAACACCGGCCTGCCGCTGATGAATCTGCGTACCACCGAAAGCGAAGTCTCAAGAATGGGCAGCCCAAACGAAACCACCGGAATCGCGACCGCAATAATCGTCGGGGCCTTCTGTGCTCCATTCAGCGCCAGCGCGCTCAGCATGAATCCAATAAAAAGACTGCCGCAATCTCCCAGAAAAATCGTCGCCGGATTGAAGTTGTAGCGCAAAAATCCCAGGATCGCGCCCGCCAGCGCCAGCGTGATCAGCGAAACCAGCGACAGATTGCCCATAAGCGCAATCACGAACATAACCAACGTCGAGAACAGCGCCGATCCCGCCGCCAGCCCGTCCAGCCCATCAATCAAATTGAACGCATTCGTAATCGCCATCACCCAAAGAATGGTGAGCGGAAGCCCGGTGATCCACGAAAACTGATGGTTGCCGAACAACAGCGGCAAATCCAGGATTCGCAGCCCTCCGGCAAAAAGCATTGCCCCCGCAATCGCCTGCACCAAGAATTTCAGATAAGGGCCTGCAGTCCAAATATCGTCATAGACTCCTAGCAGAAAGATCAGGATGGCAGGCGGCAGAATGGTGACCAGCGGATGCATCGAAAATATCGCGTTCGACCGGACCAGAAATCGATCCACCAGCAACGCAATTCCAGTTGCCACCAGGAATGAAAATACAATCGCGATGACCCAATCGGGGCAGCGCTTTGTTGTGCAGATGGCGCTCATGTGCCGGTGCCGCGACCCATCCCTTGCGCACCGCAAGATCACGCACCAGTTTGGTGGCAATGAAAGACAGCAGCAGAGACCCGGCGAAGGTTGCCAGATAGAGAATCGTCAAGCCAGTTCTCCGTGTCCCGAACGCAACCGGATCCACCTGACTCGCAAGCGTTGAACTCCGCCTTCCGGAATGCTCTGCAATTCGTCACTATATGACGCCTGCCCTCACGAAACTATTCTCTTTGTAGATACCGGCCCTATGTGCAGCGGCCCGTCGAGCAATGTTTCCGACTTGTGTACGCCATCCAAAACGCGCCCCTCATCCACAACTCAATGTGCTAGACTCCGGCTCGAAATGCGAATCTTTTGTTCCCGCCCTTCCAGCATCTCGACCCTCAGAACGTGGCCTCTCGCACTCTTTGGCCTTGCGCTCTGCGCCGCAGCGAGTATGGCGCAGACAGCGCCCCCGGCAGCCCCTGTAAACGCTGGCACGGTATTTCCCGATGCCACGACTGCCGCCGCTGCAAAGCCGACTCCCGCTCCGCTCCCCGGCGGCGACTCCAGCGTGCGTCTGGGTGCCGGCGATCTGATTGAGTTGAGCGTCTATAACGTCCCCGAGATGAGCACCAAAACCCGGGTCAGCAACAGCGGCGATGTTTACCTTCCCTTAGTCGATTACGTTCACGTGGACGGACTCACCCTCGATGAAGCTGCGACGGTGATCGAAAAGCGTCTCGATCAAGGAGGATTCGTCAAGAGCCCCCACGTTCAGCTTTTCGTGGACGAGTATGCATCGGCGGGAGCCAACGTTCTGGGAGAAGTTTCCAAACCCGGAATTTATCCGGTACTTGGCGATCAGAAGTTGTTTACCGTGATTTCAGCCGCTGGCGGTTTTACCGATCGAGCCGGTAAGAGCATAACTATCACTCGCCACGACCAGTCCGCTCCAATTACTCTGCCGCTCTCGCTCAACCCGCAAGATCATCCGGAAACCAATGTTCCGGTGTATCCTGGCGACACTATCATCGTCCGCCGCGCCGACATCATCTTCGTAGTCGGCGACGTCAGCCGTCCCAGCGGCGTGCTGATGGGTGATGGCGGACACCTAAGCGTTCTGCAGGCCATTGCTCTCGCCGGTGGTACCACGCCAACCGCCAACCTGAGCGGTGCCCGCATCATCCGCAAAGGCCCCGCCGGACTGACCGAAGTTCCAGTCCCTCTGAAAAATCTTATGAAGGCCAAAGCTGAGGACATCCCGCTCGAAGCCAACGACATCCTGTTCGTCCCCAGCGGCCACAGCCTGGCCCGGTCGGCCACCACCGCCCTGACGATGGCAACTTCCGCGAGTCTGCTTATCGTCCGGCCCTGATTCTGCGCCCAGAGATTCCAGTAAGATCGCCAGAATCTTAAGGCTTGTCATTCTGAGCGAAGCGAAGAACCCCTAGCACGCCCGTACCACCACCGGCTTCAACAGGAATTTCTACCACCGAGAAACACAGGATCGCCACCCGTACGTCCTGTGCAAGGTTGGAATCTCAGACTCATCAAATCTGCACGAATGAATTTGACTCTCAGGCCGCCGCCGTACTTTCCGCGACTTCGGTTCCGTCCAGTAGGCCCCGCAGGGTCTCCAGATACTCAGCAGCGGTACGCTCGCGTGAGAGATTCTGAACAATGTACTCTCGCCCGTTACGTCCCATCGACGCGCAAAGCTGAGGTTGCCGCTGCAGGGTTAAGATCGCTTCGCACAGCGCCGCCGCATTCCCCGGTTCAACACAAATTCCACCTCCGATTCTTTCCAGAATCTCCCTAGCCTGACCACCCACTCCCAATATCACTGGCCGTGCGCAGGACATGAACTCCAGCATCTTCGTCGGAATCACAGTCTCGAAGACTTCCGATTTCTTCAGCACTACCAGGCACACATCCGATGCAGAAATGTAAGCTGGAATTTTTTTCCTCGATTGCTGTGACACAAAACAAATGTTCTTAAGATTTTTCGTTTCCGCCATCGCGACGATACGCTCCCGGTCGGCGCCTTCCCCCAAGAGCATGAACATGATCTCCGGAGCAACGCTCCCCAACCGCTCCGCCGCTGCAATCACCGTATCCAGCCCGTGCGCCAACCCCAGTGTCCCGATGAAAGAAACCACGAACCTGCCTTCCGCATTGAGCTGCCCTCGCAACTCCGGATCGCTATTCCGTGGACTGAACAATCCGGTCTCTACGCCGTTTTGAACCACGGAGATTTTCGCCGCAGGCACGCTCCAGTGCCGCGTCAGATGCTCCCGGAAAGCAGGAGTGACCACCACGATGTGCTCCGCTTGGCGATAAAGAAATCCCGCAATGTTTCCCAGCGCGCGATGCAACGACGAATCTGCATTCCCAACTCCCACCGCCACTAGCGACTCCGGCCACAAATCGCGCACTTCTAAAACGAACGGCACGCCCTTCACGTTCGCCGCCCACCATCCGGACAAGCCCACCAAAAGCTGCGGTGACGTCGCAATCACCACGTCCGGCCGCTCCAGAAATGATCCAGTCACCGCTGCCGACACGCAAAACGAACTGTAATTCAACATCCGCTCATAAGCCCTACGGTTCGGAAACGGCAGCAGCCATGTCCGCACCACCTGCACTCCATCCACTTGTTCGCGGCAAACCATTCGCCGACATCGTTTGCGATACTCCGGCCGCACCACACCATCCGGATGATTCGGAAACCCCGTAAGCACCGTTACCTCATGCCCCGCCCGCAGCCAGTGCCGCGCCAGTTCCGACACTCGTGCCGCCGGCGCCCCCATCTCCGGCGGGTAATACTGCGAGATGTAAAGGATTTTCAGTGCGACCTCTTAGCCCGCTCAGTAATAACAAAGCTTGAAAGCGCCCTTGTAGCACAGCGCGCGCGTGCGCTTCGACCGGCTGCGCCCATACTTCTCCCACCGGTCTGCGTAATGCGCAAACACTTCATCCCCTGTGATCTTGTGCATCACCCGCAGTTGGGTCACGTGCAACCGGTGATAAAAGGGACTGGCAATCATGGGCATCCGCGTTCCGGAAAGTTCATACCGCGACCAGAAACCCAGATCATAACGATCAAGGTTTCGCCGCAGCGTCTTTACCGCGCTGTCAAACAAATCCCTCGCTGCGCCGTCTCCAGTCGCCAGAAAGTAGTCATACACTCCCCAAGCCGCCCAGATGAAGCCATTCAGAATGTGCGTCGGCGGCGCAAGAATATATTCCTCGAACCACAGATCTCCCGTCTCATCCTGAAACGTAACCCCGCCCGAATCTGTATCCGCAAGAAAACTGCCGAAGGCGAGTGCCGCTGATTTTGAGTACTTCGCATCCCCCGTCTCCGCCTGCGCCCGCACCAGCAGCGAGATTCCCTGCCCTTGAGCCAGCCCCGAATACCACGGAGCCCGAAGCGTCTTGCGATACTCCCAGTCGAAGTAATGGTTCCAGACGTAGAAGCCGTTCGCATTCGGTTCCAACCGCCGGCAAAGCCAATCACTCGCCAACAGAAATTTCCTTCGCGACTCATGATCTCCGCTTCGACGAAAAAGATTGAAGTTTCCCAGCCCCCACTGCGCCACCGCAATCGGGTTGTATTGCAACCCAATCTGCCCGTGATAGTTCAGGAGCGGCACGCCATTCTCATCGCGCGCCCCCGCATACCCCGCCTTCTCGGCAAATGTCATGTAATATTCGCCGAGCGCACGAACAGTGGCATTCGGATTCAGTTCGGCGGAATCATGCCAGAAGCTGAGCTGGCTCTCTCCGGGTGTGAAGTAAGCGCGAAAAATCCGCCGATAATAATGCAGCCTGTGTGGACTCAACATTGAACTTTCCACACCAACGTCTGCAAATCCGCCTCCTCCACCGCAATCGTGCTCACCGCCAGCAGATCCGTCGTGTTCATGCCATCGAGCAGAAACGCATTCCCGTACTGAAAGAGTTTCATTGACCAGCGGTCCTTCTTCCACTTCGCCAAGGGACGCCATTCCGCCCCATCCCTGCTCCCAAACAACCCCACACTCCGTATGGGATTAACTTCGCTCGGTTCCACCATGGTCGAGAAAAACATTCCGCCCCGGTTTCTGCACGCGGAGATCGATGAGCTCGGCATCTCGCCCAGCTTCACAATTCTCCCCCGCCGGCTGAGGTGATAAATATAGTTATGCTCCAGCGGAGTATCCGAAGCGAAATACAGACCACCTTCATCGACTACAGCCGCGACCGACCGCCTCTGCTGGCTGCCACCGGCAACTTCATCCACGATCTTGAAATCCAGAGACGCCCGCAGGATCCGGCATTCCGCCCCATAATCCCCGGTGAAAATCCAGAAGCAGTTTTCCCATCGGTCATAAAGAATATTGTGAACATGCCGGATCGTCCCTTTGCCAAACGTGTGCGCGACTTGCCAAGTCAACCCTTGGTCGAGCGAGACGTAAATGTAAACTTCTTCCCGCTGGGGATTATCGAAGTACTCCCCCCAGAACGCCCGCCCATCTGGCGCCGCCGTGATGTGCAATGGCCGTGTCCCCCGCTCGAGTCGGTGTAAAATGTGAAATTCCGATTCCCCCGGACGTAGAGTCGCGATAGCCCCTGGAACCGCCGCCACAAGATTCCCCTGCGGAAGAATCGCCAGCGCATGAAACCCATCCCGCACCAGCCGAAAGCTCAGCCGATTCCGGCACGTCAGATTCCTCCACCATTCCGGACGGTATCGGCCCACCGTCCGCCACTCGATTCGCGGTCGATCCACCCGCGACGACAATAGTTCGTAACCCCGCGACGCGTACAGCACATCCCCGTCCCAGGCCAGCGCCCGCAGGTCAGAAAACTTCGCCACCAGTTCCAGTTTCAGAACGCCGCCTGCCGCTGTCGCTACGGCTGAAGCCGCTCGCGTCGCCATATCAGCTTTTCGCCATATCAGTTTTCTGATTTCAGCGCCACGAATGGCCCAATCGCAATCGCGTCCACCTTCGTCCGCTGAAAGCATCCGATTGCTTCCTCGGGGTCGCACACAATCGGCTCATTCTCATTGAAGCTGGTATTCAAAATCACCGGAATGCCGCTCTTGCGCTCGAACGCGCGAATCAAATCGTAGTACAAAGGATTTTCCTCGCTGCTCACGCTCTGCAACCTTCCTGTGTCGTCCACGTGATTCACCGCGCAAAGCTGCTCCCGCTTTTCTGGTCGGATCTTATACACGTGCAGCATGAACGGGGACGGATGGTCGTGCTCAAAATATTCCGCCTGCCGATCTTCGAGAATCGAAGGCGCAAACGGACGAAACCACTCCCGCCGCTTGATCCGCGCATTCAATACATCTTTCATATTTGGTAGCCCCGGATGCGCAACAATCGACCGATTCCCCAGCGCCCGCGGCCCCCATTCCATTCGCCCCTGAAACCACCCGACGATATCGCCTTCAGCAATTCTCTCCGCGACCGTATCCAGTAGCGGCCCGCGTTCCAGTTTTTGATATTTCAACCCCGCGCTCTTGAGCGCAGATTCAATCCGCGCATCCGAAAACTCCGGCCCCAAATAAGAATTCTTCAACACATAATCCCGTCGATTCTTCAGCACCGAGTGGTGCGTATGCAGCGCCGCGCCAATCGCCAGCCCTTCATCCCCCGCCGCCGGCTGTATCCATGTATGCCGGAACGGAGTCCGCCCAAAAAGTTTCCCATTCGCAACACTATTCAGAGCGCATCCGCCCGCCATCGCCAAATGCTCGTCAGGGACCCTCTTGTGCAACTCGTTCAACAGGTGAAAGAAGACTTCTTCGAAACAATGCTGCATGGCATAAGCCAGATCCATCTCCCGCTGCGTGATCTCCGTATCCGGCTCGCGCGGCGATCCAAACATCTTCACCATCCGGCTGGAAAAATGCCGCGCCAGCGCCACCGTACCGTCCGGCTTGATCTGCATCCCTTCGTTGCTCCCCAGCGGCTCGAAAAACTCCAGATCCAGCTCAAACCCCGAGGTGTTGGTCATCAGCAATTCGCGAATCTGTTCGCAATAGGTGTCTTTCCCGTACGGCGCCAGACCCATGACCTTGCCTTCGTCCCCATACTTGCTGTAGCCGATGAACTCGCAAATCATTGTGTAGAAGCTACCGAGCGAATGCGGAAGAAACACGCGATCCAGCACTTCAATCTCGCCGCCCCGGCACCGCGCCATCATCGTGGAAACGAAATCCCCCGACCCGTCGTAGCTGAACCCTGCAGCCTGCTCCCACGGCGAACAGTAGTACGCGCTGGCAATGTGCGCGATGTGATGCTCCAGTCGATGTTCATGAAAGCGCAGCAGATCAGGATCGCACTCCAGCGACTTCGCAATCAGCGTCCGCACATCCCGCATTTCCAGTTTGCGCTGCCGCAGTCGAATAAAATTCAGTAGCTTCGCCGGATTCGCGATCGCATACCGAACTTTCTCCGCCAGATTTGCATCGCTGTCCTGTCCCACCGCCACGTGATCAACGTCGCCGATCTTGGCACCCGCCGCCGCCAGGCAGGCCTGAATCGCCAGCACTGGAAAACCCGCGTAGTGCTTCACCCGGTTCAATCGCTCCTCAGCAATCGCAAACAACACCTTGCCATCCTGCACAATGGCCGCCGAAGCGTCCGCGTGAAACATGTTCAAACCCAGAATCAACATGAAGCGCGTTTCCTTTTCAACAAAATCATGAACGACAAATTACGAGACCAGCGGCGCGCTGATTGTGTCGTGATTGTCATACCCAACTATCTCCTCGTGGCCAGAACGAAGCGAATCTACAATGCGAATCGTAGCCCGGGTCGACGCCACGATTTCCGCAAACGAAATCGCCGCCGGGCCGCCAGATTGAATGCTTTCGCAAAACGCTTTCCATTCCGCGGCATGACCTTTGTGCTGCTTCAGCCACGACCGCGACGAACTGTTTCGCCCTCTCCGCACGAGATCCAGCCGGCGAAAATCATCTAACACCGCAACCGACCCGCCGCCAAACACTTCTACTCGCTCCTTCGAAAATGCCCGGTCCCCGCTACACAAGTACGAAATCGTTCCGACAGAACCATCGCCGAATTCCAGCGATGCAATCACATCCTGCCCGCCACCCGCCGAAGATATGCTGCGCGCGCTGACTGCCATAGGCTCCGCGCTGCACAGGAACGAAAGGAAGTCCACAAAATGGCACACTTCGCCCAAAATTCGCCCGCCTCCCTGCTCCGGATCCTCGGTCCAATGATCTTTCGGAAGCGAACCTGCATTCACTCGATAATGCATCGCAAACGGCCCACCCGCCTGCGCCAGAAAATCCTTCATCCGCCGCGCCATCGCAGCAAATCGCCGATTGAAGCCCACCATCAGCCGAAGCTCTCCGCCGAATCGCGAGTAAGCGCGCTCAATCGCTTCAAGCTCTCCTTCATTCAGACAAAGCGGCTTCTCGCAAAACACGTGCTTCCCGCACTCCAGCGCGCGTACGACCTGCCCTGCATGAAGGTGATGCCGAGTCGCAATCGCGATCGCATTGATCGAGGCGTCGGAATAAATCTCGTCCTCGTCGGTTGTGCAAAATTCAAACCCAAACCTATCCGCATAAGACTTCGCCCGCGCCCCGCCCGACGCACATAATCCCACCATCTGCGCTCCCGCCGCCTTGATCGCCGGAATCAGTACCCCCTGCGCAAAATTTCCCGCCCCCAGCACTCCCACCCTGACATCGACTTGCGGCGAACTCTCCGACCTCCGCGCAATCAGTTCCAGCCTTCGCGACGCACGGCTGTACATCCGACCGGGTACCGGTGCCCCCTCTCTCGGGTCCTTTGCGAGCAGTGGGGCTTTTTCCTTCGGATATGAAATCACCACTCCCAAATGTGGTTCCTGCGCCTTCCCCGTAATCAACTCGTAAGCCGCGCTCGCGTTCTCAATCGCAAATGAATGCGTAATCAGCGGCCTCAGATCCAACTTGCCGTCGGCGAGCAATTGCAGAAACGCTTCCATATTCCGCGTTTCACTCCAGCGCACATACCCAATCGGATAATCCCGCCCCTTCTGCTCAAACGCAGCGTCATACCTCCCCGGGCCATAGGAGCGTGACACGCGGAAATCCAATTCCTTCTCGTAATAAAGCTTTCGTTGTAATTCCATCCCAACCGTGCCGACAGCGACCACCACTCCACGATCCCGCGCCACTTCCGAAGCCACATTCACCGGCCCACTGCTTGAAGTTTCCGCCGCAATCAGCACCGAGTCCGCACCGTTGCCGCCAGAATGCCTTAGACACAAATCGCGAAACTCCGCTTCCGACGTCGTGACCGCAAGTGCTCCCAGCCTTGCCGCAAGCTGGGCGCGCTCTTGCGCCGGATCAACCCCAATCACCCGGCATCCCGCAGCCTTGAGTATCTGCACCGCAAGTTGCCCCAGCAGTCCCAGTCCTATCACCGCGACAACATCACCGAGTTTTGCCTCCGCCGTCCGCACTCCATGAATTGCCACCGCGCCAATGGTCGTGAATGCCGCACTCTCAAATTCCACCTCCGCCGACGGAATTCTCGCGAGTAGCAATCGCGGCACGCACGCAAACTCCGCATGGACTGCAAACCCCGCTCCCGCGCACGCCACCCGGTCGCCCGGCTGCAGATCAGTGATTCCCTCTCCCACTTCCATGACCGTCCCCGCGCTGCTGTAACCCAGCGCCGCCGGCTGATCCAGCCGGCTACGAACCGCAGACGCCGCAGATAAAACTCCATCACGCCGGATTTTGTTCATCACCTCGCGCACCAGATCCGGCCGTGACCGCGCCTTCTGCAGCAAACTCTTGGCCGCAAAGTCCGACGACGCGCGCTCCGTCCCCGCCGAAACCAGCGACGCCGCAATCCGCACCAGAACACACCCCGGCAGCACCCCCGGAGCCGGGACCTCTGCCACTTCAATCACTCCCGTCCGCGCACTTTGCAGAACTTGCTTCATGCAATCGCTGCCTGTTTAGATTCCCTGCTCATCCAACCATTCATCGAATCGCTCGTAGAAGCCGTCGAGCCCGCAGACCGATCCATGAAGTTCTGCATCCACAACTCCAGTGTCAAGAACTGCCAGATCTGCGTCGACCAGTCCTGTCTTCCACTGCGGTGCTCCACAATCAGGCTCTGCATCCTCTCCGAACGAAACAGCCCCCTCCCCCGCAGTCTCGACTCCGACAACAAATCATCCGTCATCTCCTGCAGATCATTCGCCAGCCAGTAATCTGTCGGCGCCGCAAATCCCGCTTTCGGCTGACGCAGCACTTCATCCGGAAGCACTCCCTGCATCGCCTCACGAAAAATGTGTTTCGTAGTCGGAGAGAAAAATCCTTTCAACTTCATCCGCGGAGGAACATTCCAAGCCACAAACTCAGCCAGCTCGCGATCCAAGAATGGCACTCGCACCTCAACCGAACACGCCATGCTCATCTTGTCGTTGTAAGTTAGATTCAAACTAGTCATGAAAATCTTGGTGTCCAGATACAGCATCTGGTTCAGAAAATCCGCATGCTGAACTTTCTCAAAAGCCGCACGATGTTGCCCATCCGAATCCCAGCCCGCAACCTCACTCCGCATTTCAGGCGTATAAACCCCCGCTCGCTGCACCGAATCGAGATACGTGCAGTTCCGGACAAAACGCTCCTCTGCCGGAAGCGCCGCGCTACGCAGCATCTTTTTCACCATCCGCAAAGGGCCTTTGAAACTCGTTCCGCGCAAGCCCGGCATGCCCCCGATCGCCGACTCCGCCCCCCGCCGCATTAAACCCGGCAACTTGCCATACATCTGCGCCCAGTAATGCGCCGCATACTTGCGATACCCCGCAAACAGCTCGTCGCCGCCCACACCTGACAGCAGCACCGTCACGTCCCGGCTCGCCTCCCGGCACACCAGGTACGCGGTAATCAACGCCGGAT
>Ga0193751_1002550_pt1 | contig 11012 bp, 5 predicted proteins | sample L1c2metaG_FD_143050 | JGI IMG/M metagenome (GOLD analysis project Ga0193751, IMG submission 143050) | Soil microbial communities from a riparian zone of the East river system, Colorado, United States - L1c2 | ecosystem: Environmental > Terrestrial > Soil > Riparian zone | place: USA: East River...
ACCACTGGAGCACCCACACAGTTCTCCAGTCTGAGCGGCCTGACCAATGAGCTGAAGATCGCGACCGTGCGCGCCAGCAACTGTCAAGACGGGTTCGCGGCCGGCGAGGTTTTCACCGGCAATGGCAATCCCGGTCAGATCGTGCGCATCGGCGCCAGTGGCTCGCCGATTTCAAATCCGTGGATCGATCTGGGCGCTGCGCTTGGCGAAACGGCCATCGTCCGCGGCAGCCTGTTCCAGGATCGCTTTTGCGCTGCCGGCGGCGACCTGATCGTGGTCACCGGCAACGAGCAAGAAGGAAATGCGGCTAACGACAGCATCGGAAATGTGTATCGGATCAAAAACAATGATCCCAGTCCGCCTACCGCGACCAAAGTGGCCACCCTCGGAACCCACCTGGAAGGCGTCGTGACGCTGCCCAATCTACCGCTCGTGCATGGGCCGGCGGCCGGAAAAATTCTTGCCGGGGCGGAAGAGTTCCTGCTTCTCGGCAGATCCCCAGCGACCAACGCCGACTATGACCCGGACGGCGGCGCGATCTATGTGGTCGACCCGGCCGGCGGGGATGTCTGGTTCACGATCAGCAACGGCCATTCGTCAGCCCCCGTTTGCACCCTGAATGGCGGTGGCCAGGCAACGCCCAACCATTGCAATTTTCATACGACGACCGCATTCCATCCTGAAGACCTCGACCTGATCCGCAGAAACTCGCGGTTTTTCGGGGTGGCCTTCAGCATGAATCACGTCCTGACGACGGTCGATCCGGTGACGGGCGCCGGGGACTTTCATCAATTTGACGACATGTGCGGCCAGGTCCTGATCACCCAGGAGTTGCCATTCGCCGGTACTTCGGGACTGAGCGGCCTTAGCTGGAACGGCAGCGGCTTTGTCGTCACACCCATCCTATCGAACATGGATGGGCAGATCTTTCAATGGGAGCACGTGACGTTCACCAGCGGCAACGACTGCGCGACAACGCTCACCATCGTCAAGACGCCTGACAACGCTACGTTCAATATCGGCGACCAGTTGACCTTCACCCTGGTGGTGACGAACACCGGGGCCGTTCCGGCGGACGATGCCAAGCTCGATGATCCATTGCCGACCACCGGTGGTCTGACCTGGAGCGTGTTCAGCACGTCTGCCGGAGTCTCCTGCAACCCGATCCCCGCGAGCCAGGTTCTGCATTGCGACTTGGGCAACATGGCTCCCGGCGCTCAGGCGACAGTGGTTGTGAAGTCGAATAATGTCGGTGGTGCGCCGGCGGCGTCCTGCACCGGGCAGAAGCTCGACAACATCGGGACCGCCTCGGCGTCGAACGCGTCTCCGGTGACGGACCATGGCGACTATACCTGCCAGCCGGGTAGCTACACCCTGACCAAGAATCCCAAGGGTGCGAGCTATAACATCGGTGACAACATCAGCTTCACCATGGTGGTGACGAGCACCGGTCCGGGACTGGCCAATAACGTCGTGCTCAATGATCCGCTGCCGACGTTGGGTAATCTGAATTCCTGGACCATCACCGCGAATCCAGGCAACGCTTGCAGCATCGGCGCCGGCAACACGCTGAGTTGCTCATTCGGCAACCTCGCCAACGGGCAGACGAGAACGGTGACGGTGGCGACCAATGCTGCTGGTGGCGCGAATGCGACGGCATGCACGGGCGCGAAGCTCAACAACACGGCGACGCTGACGGGCACCGGCCTGCCGACCAAGACCGATACCGGCGACTACACCTGCTCGCCGCCACCTCCGGGAGGTCTCATCGCTCCGACCCAGACGACCTGTCAGGACTTCGCCAGTGGCACGGCTTCGGCTCTCGGTCAGGTCAACTACTCGGTAAGCGGTGGCAAGATCGGCCAAGGCATCAACCCGGGCGTGTTCTTCTACTACACCAAGATCACGGTGCCGGCCAATACGACGGTCACAGTCAGCGAGTCCCAGAACGATGCTGCGGCCCTGTTCCAGGTCCACCAGGACCAGGCGAGACTTTATAAGGGAGACTGCAGTTCCTGGACGGGTGGGACGTTGATCAATGGCGACACGGGCGCGAGCTACACGATCGCTACCGCGGGCACGTACATCATCAGCATCAAGTACGACACCAAGTCCATCGCGGGCACGACAGCGCCGACGTCGGACCCCATCACGTACACGTTCAAGGCCACGCCGCCGGGAGCCACCAGCAGCGCCTCGGTACTCCTCAAGAAACAGTAACCGCCTACCCGACGCCGCGGGCAGCGAGTCCGCGGCGCTCCGAGGGAGATCGACTACGAGCGGGAAGCCATCAGGCCTCCCGCTCTTTTTTTGTGGAATTCCGACCACTTATCGACGGTACCGTCTCGCGGAATGAAGTCGGGGCTGGATCAGCGAGAAGGTCGACACGATAACCAGCTCGGCTTGGCCTTGGGTATCGTCCTTCGTGACGGCCGGGGCCGAGCCATTTATGGTGCGAGCGCTACACTGGATCGGCTCCTGACAGCCAACCTCGCGGTGAAACGTGAATGGGCGAAGTGCTCGCGGAGATCGCTTGGCCATCCGCTGTCGTCCATGCGAGCGCGCGCGGTGCATTTGTTTCCCATGTGAGTTCGATCGGAGCAGCGCTGCAATTGACCGCAAGGAATTCCCGCTTGCCCCCGCAGCTCAGATTGGCGACGCGAACGCGCGAATCCGTGGGACACGGACACGGGATTTGCTGGTTGGGTCGAACAGCCTCGGGGTTGGCACCGAGCAGGGAAGGGCATAGACCTATTCCCAGATCGTCGGCGATCAGGATTGCTTCGGCCAAGTCCTGGCGATATTCCGGAGCCGAAGTGGTGGTACATAGATGATACAAAGCCTCGAGCCAGTAGCCCAAAGCCTGTCGCTGTTTTGACTCGATCCAATATTGCAAGAGGCTGGTGTCTCTGACGGCTCTTACTGCTGCCGCGACGATTTCGGTGAAATTCTCGTCGGGAAAGCGACGCCAGAGCCGCACCAGATCCATGATGTTCACGGTCTGGTAATTAATGTCGAAGTGTGGCATCGAAAGATGCCGCTCGATGAGTCCGCCTGGCATCACCATTCGGGGAAATCTGCGCTTGATCCTGTGCAGCCGCGGTATCAGGTACTCCCGTGCAACCCGCCTTGTGGCACGCGACGGTATTGAAAGCCGACCTGCCTCGGAGGCTGGCAGCACGGTCAATCCTATCGCCCAGTACACCAGCCGGTACAGCGCTTCGGCGGGACGAAGAGCGAGCAAAGCGCGCGTTGTGGTGCGTGCGGAAGCGATTTGCTCGACGTACCGGCTATCGCCCGTAACTTCGCTGTATCGATCTAATGCGACGATGGCATCGAGGTGGGTGTTCAGGATCATCTTGGTGCCGGGGGACTTGCCGAGAATGCGGCTTGGTATCAATCGGGAGCCGCTCCTGCGCAACAGATCGATGTCCTCCTCCAGGGAGTCATGCAGAAACCAAAGGCCGAGGCTGGTCTGGTCCGTATGTCGAGACGTGAACGAAGCAGCCTTTTCCAGTGATTTCCTCACCGTATCGTCCGGTCGTTCTTCGAGGGCTGCTGCCAGCAACAGAACGGCGCCGTTATGAAGCCGGAAATGCGACTCCATGAAGTCTGACCACTCACCGTGATGCCAGCCTCCGTCCTCGGATTGACGTGAGATGACAGAAAACGAGATCTGCTGCTTGAGCAAGCCGTAGAGTCGCTTGCGGGTGGCAAGCTCGAGTCCCTGCAGCGTGACATAGAGTGAGTACGCCTCGTTTTCCGCACAGATTTTCCACTTGCGACGCCATTCGAAGCGATTCTCGTACACGTGGCCTTGGACGAGATACCGGTAGACATCCGCGGGGCCTCGAAATGCCGTGTGCGAGCCCCACATGAATACGGGTTGCGTCTCGAGCATGAATGGCTGCTTCAATGCTGCCAGCAGGTCGGATGCATCGGGAGGTAGTCGCCAAAACGCGCAATCGACATGCGTATCGTCGGGGACTTCGATATCGATGGCGACATCTGACGATGAGGCCTTGATACCGATGAGTGGAGCGGCCTGTTCGGAGAGAATCCGTCCGCGTGCGTCGATCGTCCGCAGCATCGGCGGTTGAGGAATCCAGTACGCGGTGGCCGTCTCGTTGTCGCTTTCGAGAAGCCATCCTCCCGACGGACATGTTTCGAGCTTGTAAGCCCCTTGGATTGCGAAGCTGTCGACCCTTGCCCGTCCGCGCGATGCGCGGACGAAGCAGCAGGAGGCGCCCGACGCATCTGAGAACTGGTCCAGCATGAGCGCGGCGCGGCCGGAGACCTCCCACTCCGTTCGCGTGAACAGGGTGGCCTTCACGACTTGCCGCGCCGCCGCCCCTTCAGGAGGTTGAAAGAACTCCTGCAGCGCGTACACGTTGCCGTCGAAAGGCACTGCCATGACCTCCATCAATGAGAGCAACGTCCCGACAGCAGATTCCTCACCCTGGATCAAGTCCGGGCCTCGGAATGACGGAATCATGTGCAGGCTACAATGCCGGTCGCCGATACCGGCGGCTGCCTGCGGGCGCCGCAAGCAAGAGCGCGCAAGCTTACATGATGAGATCGCACGCCGTCGAACAGCTGCCTAATCGCCGCGTCTCCCTGTGTACGAGGCCGCCGGGCGAGAGAGAGTCGGGTGAGGGAAGATTGCATGCATCGGCGCGAGCGTGTTATCCAGTTCTGCAGGGGTCAGTAACTCATGCGTATCGCCCTCGTCAGTCCGGAATTTCCCCCCGACATCGGCGGGGTGGAAACCTACGCCTTCGAGTTCGTCAAGGAGCTTGCGAGTCGGGGGCATCAGCTCACGGTGTTGACGGTCCGCCATCCTAAGGGAGAGGAGAGCCTGCCTGGCGTCCGCATCGAGCCCGTGCTCAAGCTCTGCCGGGCGATCGACAGGGAGACGTTTGCCTCCTTGGACGCCGACGTCTGGCACGCGCTCAACGCCTCCTATGCATGGATCGCCCACGATCGGCCGGAAAGCGTCGTGTCCGTCTATGGCAACGACTTTCTGCGACCGTATTATCCGATCGCGCAACCGGATATGCGGCGCGTCCCCTTGTTGTGGCGCTGGTCAGGCGAAATTTCGCGTAGTCTTCGCCCGCTATGGATTCAACGCACGGCTCGGTTGGTCGCGGAGTCGCTGCCACGTGCACGGCACATCATCGCGTGCAGCCGCTACACCGAAGGCGCATTGCTGGAGCGATTTCCCGATTGCCGCGGGCGAACCTCGGTGGGACTCGTCGGCGTGGGCGCGCATTTCTTCGACGTGGCGTGGGAGCCGGCCGCGGACGGCATCGCGCGCCTGCTCACGGTGTCCCGTCTGTCTGAGCCGCGAAAGAATGTCGACCGCGTGCTTCACGCCCTGGCCCGATTGAAAGATCGCCATGATTTTCGATATTCGATCGTGGGCGACGGCCATGACCGGGCCCGGCTCGAAAGGCTGACCGTCGATTTGCATCTGGAGGAACGAGTCCGGTTCACCGGTTTCGTAAGTCGAAACGAGCTCCTGGACAGCTACGCGCACTCGGACTTGATGGTGCTCGCATCGGGCGTCATTCCCGGCAGTCACGAAGGCTTCGGAATCGTGTACCTGGAAGCAGCGGCGAGCGGCGTTCCGTCGCTCGCTGCTCGCCTGGCCGGCGCGGCGGAAGCGGTCGACGAAGGGAAGTCCGGAATGTACGTAGAAGAACCTACGGTTGAAGCCCTCACCGACGCGCTGGGCAGGTTCCTCGGTGGTCAGATTCGGTTCGACCCGGGCGCGTGCCGGAATTTCGCGCGTCGATTCACGTGGGCGAGGGTCGTGGATCACGCTTTGCAGTATTATCTGCCACCGCATTGAGCGTGCGACCAGAAATGACGTTCGTCGTTACTGCATATGGACACGAAATGAGGCCAGGAAAGGAACCGGTTTGACCCGAAAACACGTGGCGTGGGCCGCGCTTGTTCTGGCGATGCTGGCAGTAGGCGTCGTTGTCGCGCGAGAGCTTTCATGGACGGACCTGTACTGGATGTGGCGATCGAAGGGATCCTTTGTCGAATATCCGATCCCCTTCAAGGCGACTCAGCTTCTGATGGATATCGGGGTCGTCGATGCCAACGGCGACGATGTGCTGGACATCTTCACGTCCAATCACAATTATCGACAGGATCTCTTGATCGCTGATGGAAAGGGAGGCTACCGCGATACGCTCTCGGCCTGGGGCCTGGATCAGAACAGCGAATTTCCGGGTTCTGAGATTGGTCTGAGCCTGCCGGAAGTCGGCAAGCCCGGGGTCTACATCTACTGGAAGGGCCGCAAGACGCTCACCTTTCGAACTTACAACATCAAAGACGTCGGACAACTGCACGTCAAGCTCGAGACGTATACGCCCATCAATCGTTACGAAGGTAGCGGGTTTGCTGTCGAAGCTCCCGTGTCCTTGCCGAGTGTCGATCACAAGATGCCGGAATCGGTGATGGGGTTCACGTCAGAATCGGATGGGGAGCTGGACCTGGAGATCGAAACACCCGGCACGCCGCTTGCCATCGACTTGGGTGGATCCGTACCATTGACGTCCATATACATTGGCCGCCAGAGAGTCTCACCTCACTCAAGACACTTCGAACTGACCTTTCAGGACAGGCACGGAATGGCCTGGGCCGATTACAACGATGACGGACGGATGGATGTGTTCATATCTCGAGGAGCGCTTGCCGGCCAGCTCAGGTTGCTTCCCGACTCCCAGTCCGGCGGGATTCAGGACGAATTGATCGTCAGCGAGCCCGACGGCCACTATAAGAACATTGTCGCTGAAGTAGGCATCGACAAGCGCGGTTGTTCCGGCAGGAAAGTCAACTGGGTTGACTTCAATCGCGATGGCCTGCTCGATCTCTTCATCAATTGCCAGGACAGGGGGGCCGTTCAGGGAAAGTATCCGAAGCAACTTTACCGGCAGAATGCCGACAAGAAGTTTGTCGATGTCGCGGCGGAGGTCGGTCTGGATCTGCCCGATCACGAAGTGATCGATTTCGTCTGGTTCGACGCGGACAACGACGGGTATATCGACCTGCTGACTTCGGAAGACACGGGGTTTTACCTCTATCGCAATCACGAGGGCAAGTCCTTCTCGCGGGAGTTCATCGGCCGGGGCAAGTTCGCACGAGCAGACAACCCCAAGCTGAAGGGGATCGCCGAAGAGTACTGGTTCGTCGATGGAAAGCTGGTTGTCGCCGATTTTCGCGGTGACGGAAAGCTCGATGTATTCTCGGCTTCCAAGACAGGCAACGCGCTGCTGCTCAACGACGGGAGCGGACGTTTTTCGGTTGTCGATCCGGCCACGATAGGATTGCCGGGTGAGAGCGCCACTGCGAGCTGGGTGGATTTCGACAACGACGGCTTGCCTGATTTGTTTGCGGTCCCGCAGGGATTGTTCCGGCAGCGTCGCGATCACACGTTCGAGGCCACCGGATTGCTTGCTTTGCCGCCGCACAAATACATGGCCGCCATCGCCAACTGGGCCGACTTCGACAACGACGGGCGGCGCGACGTGCTCTTGGCCCTGCTCGAGAATTTCTCCCAGTGGAGATGGTGGGAAAAGATACGGCGGAACTCCGAGGACCGATTCGCGTGGAGCCTGGTCGCCTATCGCAACGTTGCAAACAGCGGAAACCACTGGTTGCAGGTGCGGCTGGCGGGCAAGGCGGGGAATCCTCAGGCGATCGGCGCGCGCGTCACCGTGCAGACCGCAGGCGGTCAGCAGACGCAGCAAGTCGGCCTCAACGACGGCGCGTTCTTTTCACAGGGCCACTACAGGCTTTACTTCGGGCTGGGGCCGGTGGCGCGCGTGGACACCATGACCATACGCTGGCCCGACGGTCAGGTGCAGCAAATGAAGGGCGTGGAAGGAGACCGGCTGCAGGTGATCAAGCAGGAGGTGGTTGGCGGAGCGGTGGCTGTCGGGGGAAAGCCTTAGTATGGAGAATCAGAAGTTCGCCGAATATATTTTGTCGTCATTCCCGCGAAAGCGGGAATCCAGTGGCTTTGAAAATAAATGGATTCCGGCTCGCGCCCGCTCCACGGGCTTGGCCGGAATGACGGCAATTTATGCAATGAACTTGCGATACGGCACAGTAGACCCCACTGGTTGAGAATGCGAGCGAATGATCTGTACGGCTTTGGAAAAGATCGACGCGGCAACGCGTGCCGAGGCGAGGATACGGCTTCGGGAGAAAAGAAAGGCGAGCAGTGATCATTTCTCACAGTCACAAGTACATTTTCATCAAGTCGCTGAAGACAGCGGGCACGAGCATCGAGGCCGCGTTGTCGCAACACTGCGGCAAGGACGACATGGTCACGCCGCTGGGCGATTATTGGTTCAATCGAGACGAGCGAGGGGAGTGGATTCACAGTTCGATGAATGCAGAAGGGTTCTCCCAGCACGATCCGGCGGTCGAGGTAAAGAGGAAGGTTCCGCCGGGGATATGGAATGAATACCTGAAGTTCAGTATCGTCCGGAATCCGTGGGACCGCGTTGTTTCGCTGTTTGCATGGGAAGCGCGAAACAACCCTTCTCTCAAACCGCCCCGGCGCTTCTATCATCGACTCGGCCTGCATTTCAACGAGTTTCGCGAGACGAGGGGATGGTTCCGGGAGTTTGTCACGGGGGACTGGACGACCAATGATCGATTTTATTTGATCGACGGTGCACTCTGCGTGGACTATGTCATTCGCTATGAAAGGCTTGCGCAGGACTTCGAGGAGCTGTGCCGGCGGGTCAGCCTGCCATCCATTGCCTTACCTCACTTGAAGGCGGGCATGAGGCACCCCGAGCGCGGCTATACGGATTACTATGATGAAACAAGCAGGTCGATTGTGTCGGAACGGCACGAGAACGACATACGCTTGTTTGGATATGAGTTCTGATGAGCGTTCCGAGAATCAGTGACACTTCCTGCCCTCACCCGACGCGCTCCCCCGCGTCGGCCTCTCCCGGAGGGAGAGGCGTGACGGATGGACCCTCCCGCGGGAGAGGCGTGACGGATGGACCCTCCGAGGGAGAGGCGTGACGGATGGACCCTCCGAGGGAGAGGCGTGACGGATGGACCCCTCTCCCCGTGGGAGAGGGGCAGGGGTGAGGGCCGATCTGTCAGCTACTCTCAATAAGTAAGGCGTTGTAGTGTGAGAATCAGAACCGGTTCGGCGATTGCCGGCCGGTGGCGTGGCGATAACCACTCTTCTCAGGAGGATTTACGCATATGCGCATCATCTCTCGAAAGCTGCTCGCGGCATCGCTGCTCGTCTCCTTTGTCTCTGTCCCACCCGCTGCGCTGGCTGGGTATCGTGAAGACATGCACGTTACTGCAATCGAGATCGCGCAGTTGCCGCCTTTCTGCTGGATGCAATTTGAAGTGCCGAACGTCAAAGGGGAGGAGTTCACGATCCGCGATTGCGGAGTCGCCGCGAACCACTACTGTCCGGCGCTGATCTACCTCATCCGCGCGAAGAGTCATCTGCCCAAGTACGAGCGATTGGGTTTCCTCGGACGTGCCGACACCGACATACGCTATACCGAGCGCGCGATCGCCGATTCTCCACGATGCTCTATCCGAGATCACGTCGCAGCTTCCAGGGCCCAGGTCAACAATCTGATGACCCTTTTCGGATACAAAGGTACACGAGCGAAGTGACCGTTAGCCACTGAGCCCGACCGGGCTCAATCAGCAGTTGCCACGCGGAAAGGGAGCCGCATCAAACTGATTATGCGCAATACTGCGGGCCCGATCTGTCGGCTGCGATGCCGTGCGTGGGTGCATGGTAGTTATCGACGCGGATGCTACACAAGCGCGCCTGAATGAGAACTCTGATCAATACACCGCTGGAGCACATCGCTGCCGACTGGTGGATCCGCATCGATGACGCATGCAGGAAGGCGTTCTTCGTGGCGGTCGCCGTCAACGTACTCGCCTTCGGGTTCGAAATGACGAACCTCTCCCTGCACCACGACGATGTGGCTCAGATCTTCATCCAGGACACGATCCTTGGCCATTACCTCGGGCGATTTAGCCTTGGATGGCTGTACAACTACACCCAGAATCACTACTTCATGCCGTTCCTTCAAATGGCTGAAAGCATTCTTCTGATGAGCGCATACGGCGTGATCGTCGCGCGCTTCTGGGGCGCCCGCAAGGCGACCGATATCGCGCTGATCGCCGCGATCCTGTGCGTCTTTCCCTACATGGCGCAGATGTATCAATACAATACGGCGATGGCGACTTATCCCCTGGCTCACTTGTTGGCCGCGCTGGCCGTCATGTTCTCGACCCGGGCCACAGTCAGGCACGTCGCCATTGCCGCTGCACTGTATGTGGCGGCCTTTTCCATCTACCAGGCTGTCGCCACGAGCGCAGCGACGATCTTCGTGATCTGGCTCCTCAGCAGGCTTTTATTCAGTGGCACGGAAACAGCCTTTTTCTCAAAGGAGACGGGCCGCGCGACGATCGCGGTGCTCTTGGCGGTAGTAGGCGGCGGGCTTGTTTACCTGGCGGCTGTCTCCACGATGAACATCCCGTTCGACTCGGAGCAGGCGGCTGAAAGCGCTTTCCATCTTGGCGGCGCGACGAAGGTCTCGCTTGCGATATCCGAGATATGGAGGGGAACACGTGGATTCTTCATCTGGCCGGAACGGTACTTCCCGGAGTACCTGAAGGAGCTACAACTCGCATTGCTAGCCGCGGCAGGAGTCGTGTGCCTATGGTTGCCCAGGCAGCCCTGGGCGAAGCTGGCAGCCCTGGCGCTGCTCGTGTTGGCGGGTTTCACCCCGCGCCTGCTGCAGCTATTGCACCCCGAAGGCCAATACCACAGCCTTACAATGACGGGGTATGCGGTGTTCATTGGGGGTGCGGTGATGATTGTAGTCAGGAGCGCAAGTATCCTGGCGAGAAATGTGTCGGTCATCGTCGCTGCATTCCTCATCGCCGGCTACGTATTGCAGTGCAATTGGATATCGACGGTGAACTAT
>Ga0193751_1002551_pt1 | contig 11010 bp, 7 predicted proteins | sample L1c2metaG_FD_143050 | JGI IMG/M metagenome (GOLD analysis project Ga0193751, IMG submission 143050) | Soil microbial communities from a riparian zone of the East river system, Colorado, United States - L1c2 | ecosystem: Environmental > Terrestrial > Soil > Riparian zone | place: USA: East River...
CGGGAGATGCTCTGGTTTTAGATGAGGAGCGCCTTCGATTTTGCCGTTTTGATCGATATGCGAAACGATTTCGCTCATTTGTTCCGGGGTATAGCCGAGGCGCATCAAGGCCTCCGGAACGGTGTTGTTGACGATCTTGATCAAGCCGCCGCCAACGAGCTTTTTGTATTTTACGAGTGCAAGATCCGGCTCGATGCCGGTGGTGTCGCAATCCATCATGAAGCCGATGGTGCCGGTGGGAGCTAGAACGGTTACTTGGGCGTTCTTGTAACCAAACTTTTCGCCGTGCGAGAGCGCGGTGTCCCAGGATTCCTGGGCGGCTGTGTAAAGCTCGGGTTGCACATGTTCGCGTTTGATTCCGCGCATAGCATCGCGGTGCATACCAATCACGTCCAGCATGGGCTCGCGATTCACGGGGTAACCCGGGAACGGTCCCATGGCTTCGGCCACACGCGAAGATTGCGCGTAAGCTTCGCCGGACATCAATGCGGTGATGGCGCCGGCAACGTCGCGTCCTTCGTCGGAGTCATATGGCAGCGCCATGGACATGAGCAACGCGCCGAGATTGGCATAGCCCAATCCGAGTGGACGGAAATTGTGAGAATTCTCGGCGATTTGCGGCGTCGGGTAGCTGGCGTTGTCCACCAGAATTTCCTGCGCGGTAATGGTGATGTCGACGGCGTGTTTGAAGGCCGAGACATCAAACTGGCCGCCGGAATTGACGAACTTCATGAGATTAAGCGACGCAAGATTGCAGGCGGTATCGTCCAAAAACATATATTCGCTGCAAGGATTGGAGGCGTTGATGCGCGCGGTGTTCTTGGAGGTGTGCCAGCGGTTTACGGTGGTGTCGTACTGCATGCCGGGATCGCCGCAGTGCCAGGTGGAATCGGCAATCTTGAATAAAAGGTCGCGCGCGCGAAGTTTTTCGGCGGGCTGACCGTCGATGACGTTCTTGGTCCACCAATCTTTATCTTCAGCGGCCGCGCGCATGAAATCGTCGGTGACGCGAACAGAGTGATTGGCGTTCTGGAAAAAGATGGAGCTGTAAGCGTCGCCATCGATTGCCGAATCGTAGCCCTGCTCGATGAGCACGTGGGCTTTGCGCTCTTCCTTGCGCTTGCATTCGATGAACTCGACGATGTCAGGATGATCGATATTTAGAATCACCATCTTGGCGGCGCGACGAGTTTTGCCACCACTCTTAATCACGCCGGCAAAAGCATCGAAGCCTTTCATGAAGCTTACCGGGCCGGAAGCGATTCCACCTCCGGAGAGCGTTTCCTTGCTGCCACGCAAGCTGGAGAAGTTTGTCCCGGTTCCGGAGCCCCACTTGAAAAGCATGCCTTCCGTACGGGTCAGGCCCATGATGGATTCCATGGTGTCTTTGACGGAGTTGATGAAGCACGCCGAGCATTGAGGCTTTTCCTGCACGCCAACGTTGAACCACACCGGCGAGTTGAAAGCCATTTTCTGTTCTACAAGCAGATGAGTGAGCTCATCGCGGAAAGCATCGCGAGACTGGGCATCAGCAAAGTAACCACCTTCTTCACCCCAACGCACGATGGTGTTCACCACGCGGGCGATGAGCTGGCGCACGGAGCCTTCGCGCTCCGGCGAGCCGGGCTTGCCGTGAAAATATTTGCTGGTGACGATGTTAGTGGCGGTCTGCGACCAGCTCTTGGGAACCTCGACACCTTCCTGGCGGAAAATGGTCACGCCTTTTTCATTGCCGATCAGAGCGGTGCGCTTTTCCCATTCGACGAGGTCGAAGGGAGACTTCTTGCCATCCGTGAAAAATCGCTCGAAAAACAAACCGGTGCCACGTCCTGCCAGAGTCTTTCCCGATTCCATTTCCGTATCGAGTGATCTGCCATTTAATGCGGATTTCACAGTGGCCATTGTTCCTCCACGCCTAAGATTCCCTGTCCGGGGACGCGCTAATTTTGGTGCTCTACTATTTGATGCCTGCAGCAGCGTGCGGTACGAATCAGACTAAAAGCGACGTATCCGCTAAAAACGACGTTAAACGCGAATGCTCTGCCCTCCGGCTGATTAACTAGCACCAGCCATTGTGCAGGTATCGCGCCTCAATGCGGCGCGGAGCTGGGACTTCGCGTCGGTTTTTTAGCTTTGAACCCGGCTTGGTTGCGTCCAACACCAAACGCGCCGTAAATTCTCTCCACGGTGGCTCGTTTGGGAATGTACGTCCCCCGAATCTGGATTCGCAGTATCGGCCCGCGCGAAATAAGTGTCAAGCAAAAATATCAGGAGAAAAGGAAAAAGTCGCAAAATGTTATGGTAGCTGTGATTAAACTGTCTATAAGTAGTGGTACGATTTCGGTATCGCCATAGGCTTCAAACACTTAAAAAACAAAACCTTAGATGCCGCGATGCACCAAATTTGAACGCAAGGTTTTTCCATCCTTCCGTCCTGCGGCGGCATCAAACTAACAATGGGACAGGTTCGTTCATTTCCCCTCGCACTGTTGATGTTCTGCGTGACTCTGTTCTGCGTAGCTCCGCAGGTCCACGCCCAAGATACGCCGCAACCGATTATGCCGTCGGTTATGTCGTCCGCGTATGGCGAGAAATTAAAGATCCGCGGTGTGCCGAATCCGGGAAAAATCAACGATGGGTTTTACCGCGGGGCGCAGCCGAATGAGCAGGGACTTGAAGAGTTAAAAAAACTGGGGATCACCACCATCGTCGATCTGCGCGCCGAAGATCGCGGCAAGTCGGAGTGGGAACGGCAACAGGCGGAAAAATTGGGCATGCGATTTGTGCACATTCCGATCGCGGGGTTCGCGGCGCCCACCAACGAGGAAGTGGCGCAATTCCTTTCGCTATTTCGCGACTCACAGCAGAAAATCTTCGTGCATTGCCTGTTGGGCGAAGACCGCACCGGAGTGTTTGTGGCCACGTATCGCATGAGCGTACAAAAATGGCCGGTGACGCAGGCGCTGCGAGAGATGAGCACGTTCGGCTTTAACGGCTTCTGGCATCCGGCGATGAAGGCATTTGTGCGCGATTTTCCCGCACGGCTTACTTCGGCTCCTGCGTTCGCGTCTTTGCAGAACGGGGCGAGCCCTGCTCCAATCGTGGCGGGCGCAAAATCCAACTAAACATTTCCGGAACACTCCCCTTAAATAAGGGACTCAAACGGCTCGTTCTCGAAGGTTCGTCGCTTTTGGGCTGAAGCGGACTTGTGTCGCCGGAGCTTTTCATACGCCAACCCAAGACCCAGGCTAAAAAGCGAGCCTGGGCCACCCTCCGCGTGTTTGTGGATTGCGATGACGAGTGCTAAGTGTCCTTCGAGCGAACGCGGCTGGGTAGTACGCCGGTACTCTTACATTCAACGGATTTGCGAGTTGTAATGTGTTTGCGGACCAGACTGTGACGACGACATTTTCACCTTCAACGCTTACCAGGCCAACTGCCGCGCTCGGCAAGGCACCCACGCAGGTGGGGCGTTACGAAATTTTAGAAATAATCGGCACGGGCGCGAATGGCAGGGTAGTGCGCGCGCATGACCCGATGATCGGGCGACTGGTAGCCATCAAGCTATTGCCCCCGGAATTGGCAAAGGGAGAGGCAAGGAACCGCTTTCTGCAAGAAGCGCGAGTGTTAGGGCAATTATCGCACCCATCCATTATTACGCTGCATGACATGGGCATTGAAGAGTCCACCTCTACGCCGTACCTGGTGATGGAATTCTTAACTGGCCAATCGCTGGACCGCACTCTAGAAAAGGGCACCGTACCCACGATGCGCGCCTGCGCCTGGATTGCAGAAGTGGCGGGCGCGTTGAATGCGGCGCATCGCAAGGGCGTAATTCACGGGGACGTCAAACCAGCGAATATTTTAATCACCGAAGATGGCCGCGTGAAATTAATGGATTTCGGCCTGGCCCGGGTGGCCGCGCGTGAACAAGCCAGTGGCCCGCTTTTAGGCACGCCTGCCTACTGGTGTCCAGAGCAAATCATGGGTAAGCCCCAGAATGGGCGATCGGATTTATTTTCGCTGGGCATCGTGTTGTACGAGTTGGTGACGAAGCAGCGCCCGTTCGACGCAGACTCGCTGCAGGGCGTTTCCAATCGAATACTGGGCCACGAACCGTTACCCCCTTCCCATTTCAATGCGTCCCTTTCCAGCGCATTTAATGAGGTGGTGGCGCGATGCCTGTCGAAAGATCCCAACAAGCGGTATTCCTCGGGAGAGGAGCTGGCCAACGATTTATATCCTTTGGCGAGGCGTAAGGTTAGCGGGCCAGTCCTGAGCCGGCCGATCAAATCACCAGCCCAAACGTTCGGGCTGCTGCGGAGTGGAAAATATCTGCGCTCGGCGTAAGAATTTGTGGGCGAAAACGGGACTAAGGTGTTTGCTGTAGCCCGCGCGAACAGGTACGCGAGTTTACACACTGGAACCAATGGGTGATTCCCACGGGAGGATTGCTGACTGAAAATGTTTCTGTAGCAAAGGCGGAAGTCTCGCTCGCCTAAGCGAAAAACTTATGATCACTCCGCAGGGTCGATACGAATTTATAGAAACGCTGGGAACCGGGGCAACCAGCCGCGTGGATAAAGCTCGTGACACGCTGATTGGGCGCGTTGTCGCACTGAAGACCTTTCTTCACGGTTTCGGTTCGGGAGATGTTCAGAAGCAATTCCTTCGTGAAGCACAGATCATCGGACGCCTGGCGCATCCCTTCATCGTGGGACTTTACGATGTTGGAACGAATGCTGACGGAGTCCCTTACTTCGTAATGGAGTACGTGGACGGAAAGACGCTGGAGAAAGTTCTGGATGACGGGCCGCTGCCGTTGGAAAAGGCGGCGTTGTGGGCCACCGATCTTGCTGCCGCGATCGCGCGCGCACACCGTGCGAAAGTCATTCACGGCGATATCAAGCCGGCCAATATACTGGTCACTAAAGAAGGACAAGTTAAGCTGGGCGATTTTGGCATCGCGAGATTCGCGACGCAGGTGTCCAATTCCGGAGTGCTGATGGGCACGCCGGCTTATTTGTCGCCGGAGCAGATTCAGGGAAATGCGCAGGACACGCGTTCGGATCTTTTTTCGCTGGGAATCATTCTGTATCAGATGACCACCGGCGTGCAGCCGTTCAGCGGGAGCTCGGTGAGCGCCGTATGCGCCCAGATTGTGGCGATTATGCCGCCGCCTCCTTCACATCACAACCCAAGTTTGCCGGCAGCATTCGATCGCATCGTGATGCGTTGCCTGGCCAAAGACCCGGCGGATCGATACGCGACCGCGGAAGCGCTGGGTGCGTCGCTGTATCCCTTCGCGCACGCGCAGGAAATGGCGCCGGCGGTCGCGGAGACACCATCCGCCGCTGCGGAGTTTGTCGCGCGCGCTGAGAAGTGGGTGGCTACGGCGGAGAAAGCATTGAAGGCCGAAGCGCGGGAGCAATCGCGACGCGTGACCTCGTTGATAACCGCCATCTGCACTTCCGATGCAGCGTGGTGGAATCGTCCGATGCAGCGAAAAGATTTGTGGGCTACGGGGACTGCTGCGGTGCTGCTCATCGGGCTGGTGCCGATGGCTCGCGCCTTACGAAATCGCGGGCATGTTCAGCCGGTGGTGTCGGCGGCGATGGCAGGCGGTACAAGCTCTCCGCTTGCTGGGTCGAATACAAATTCACAGACGCCTATTAATTCGAATGCTTCGATGATCAATATCAGCTCGTCTTCAGTGGGCGATACCGCGATTGTGATTGCCGATAAGGGCGTCAGCGGAAGCGCCAAGGCGGCGGTGAACTCGCAAGAAGATAAAACCAAGACGGTGGTAAGTGAAGGCTTCGAACGCCAGGAGGGCGCGGTGGCCAAGCCGCGTCGGCTAAGCCGCAGGGGGGCGACGCAATCGGCTATGGCACTGCCTGAAAACCTCCCCGTTTATGGACCGAGCATGCTGGCCATCGTGCCGGTGGTGGAAACCGTAGAGACGAAGCCGGCTGTGGAGCAGACGACATTGAATATCAACATCGTATCGGCCGTAACCGAGCAGACTACTTTGGCGGTCTTCTCCGGCGATGAATTGCTGCTGACCACGCCGTTGAAGCCTGAGCACGCGGGCGATACGTTGCGCTTCAATTGCCCGATTGTGGCGGGTGAACACGCGCTGCGAGTGGTGTTGTATCGCGCGGATAAGACGGTGTTCATGCATAAGGAAAACAAATCCGACCTGCATGTTGATGGCGCCAACACTATGGAAGTGCACGTGAATCGCAAGTCGAAGATGCTGGTGAAACACGAGACTTCGCTGGAGGTGGTGTGGCCGAGCAGGACGACATCATCGTCCGCAGAGGCGGTTCAGGGATTCAAGCCGGCTGGGGCGTTGGCGCTGCGTTAGTTTTTTAGTTTCCTCGCGAATCCTATAAAAAAAATAAAAAAATTGCAGTTTATAAATCGTCGTGAGATTTCTACGTTTTGTGCATGGAGATGGTACGACTTTCTGCGATTCGACAGAGTTACTCGTAGCGCAGGGCTTCGACGGGGTCAAGTTTGGAGGCTTTCATGGCCGGCCAGACTCCAAAGAAGAGTCCAACACTCACGCTGACAACTAGGCCGGCGACGGCAGCCCACACCGGGACGCTGCCTTGCCATTCGAGTGTCAAGCGAATCAACAACACCAGGCCATTCACTAGAATGAGCGCGATGATTCCGCCTGCGCCCGTCAGGGTCATGGCTTCCAGCAAAAATTGCCAAGTTATGTCCTTGCTCTTGGCGCCGATGGCCTTGCGGATGCCGATCTCGCGGGTGCGCTCGGTGACGCTGACGAGCATGATATTCATGACGCCCACGCCGCCAATCAGCAGGCCCACGGAACTAAGCACCACCGCCGCCAACGCTACCATGCCCACAATGCTGTGGAATTCCTGTACCTGCTGCTGGGCGGTGCCAATTACGAAACTATCCTTGGCGTTGTAAGCTACGTTGCGGCGGCGACGCAGAAGTTCGGTGGCCTGATCGACCGCCTGACTCAACATGTTGGGGTAAGCCTGAAAGCGAATATTGTTTTCATAGGCGCCCGGATAAATTTTGTGGAAGGTGCTGTAGGGGATCAGGACGCGGCGGTCTTCATCGCCCATCCCGAAAATGCCTTTAGGCTTTTCGACCACGCCGATGACCAGGAAGTCCGACCCATCGATGAGCACGTCTTTACCTACCGGCGAGCCTTCCGGGAAAAGGACTGGGGCGACGTTCTCCCCAAGCATGACCACCTTCTCGCGGTGGATATCATCTCCTTCGCTGATGAACCTGCCAGAGAGCGTGGCAGCATTGGCGTAGACCTGGCCAAAATTAGGTTGCACGCCTCGAAAATCAATAGCGGTGACTTCGCCGGCTTTGGTGCGCACGTTGTGGTTCTGCTCCCACCAGATCAAAAACACGGTGACGTTTTTTATGGCTGGGCAGCCTTCTTTCAAGGCCTCCGCGTCGGCGAGAGTCAGGGGCTTGCGCAAGCGTTCTTCGAGCGGCCTGTTGGCTCCGTTGTTGTGGGGACCCTGATCCCAGCGGGAAACAAAAGCGGTGTCGGCGCCAAACTGCTTAATGCTTTCCTGGATAGTTTCGTCGAATCCAGTGATGAGGGCGGCAACCAGCATGATGACACTGACGCCCAGCACCACGCCAAATACGGTCAGCGCGCTGCGCATTTTGTGGGCGCGCAAGGTATCCATGGCCTGTTTTAGATTTTCAGTGTGTGAGTGGGCCATTTTTTATTCTCAACCGTCCGCGCGTAGCGCTTCGATAGGGTCGAGTTTCGCCGCTCGCGTCGCGGGATAAATTCCGAAGAACAGGCCGACAGCAGTAGAAACAGTCAACGAAATAATCACCGCGCTAAACGGGGTTTTTACCGGCATGGGTGTTACGGCGCGGACCAGGGCCACGATTCCGAACGCCAGAGCGAGTCCGATGAATCCGCCCACGGCGGAAAGCACGGCCGACTCCGTCATGAACTGTAAGATGATGTGTTTTCTTCTTGCGCCTAAAGAACGGCGTAATCCGATCTCGCGGGTGCGTTCCGTCACGCTGGCGAGCATGATGTTCATGATCACGATGCCACCAACTACGAGAAAAACGGCAGTAAGGGCTACTGCGACAGCGAACAGATTGCCGGTGATTTTGTTCCACAGCGCCATGATGGAGGCCGAGCCAAAAACGGCAAAATTGTCGGGGGCATCGTAAGGCAGATGACGCCATGCGCGCATGAGCATGCGCGCTTCATCTTCGGAAGCCTGCATCATTTCGGAGTTGTGCGCTTGTACAAAGATGGTCAACCAGTCGTTCTGCTTGTGCCAATCTTTGTAGTAGGTGCTGAACGGGATGAAGATGTAATTGTCCTGCGGTTGGCCGAAGGCGCTGCCGATTTCGGTGGCTACACCGACCACTTCGTAGGTGCTGGTGCCAGCGCGAATGGTCTTACCGATGGGATCGACGGTGGCGAAAAATTTCTTCACCACATCGGTGCCGATAAAACACACGGGCGCGTGGTGCAACTCATCGCCCTCGGTCAAGAATCGCCCGGCGGCAAGACTCGTGTTACGGATCTCCGGGTAGTTGGGCGTGACACCGATGAGCTCGGTGCTTTCCAGAAGGATATTTCCGGAACGCACGTCCATGACATGGTCATCGGTGGCGGCGACATTGGCCGCGGTCTTCATATTTTCGCGGAGGCGTTGATACTCTTCGAGAGTGACCAGGGGGCGTTTCTGGGCCTTTATCCAGGCATCCTGACTGGTGATGATGCCGAAGCGGGCGACCAGATAAACGTTTGCGCCAAGATTGGCCACGCGGTCGGCGACGTAAAAATTCAGCCCGGCGACGACGCTCATCACCGCTACCAAGGTTGCTACCGCCAGGATTACGCCCAGGAGAGTCAGGAAACTGCGCAGCTTATGGGCACGCAGGGCGTCCAGCGCCAGGCGAAACGTCTCCATCACGGTAACTGCGGCGGCAGCGATGCGGCCACGGCGCGTGCGGACGGGCGCAACTACGGCGGGCAAACCGGTGAGACGATCGATAGGAGCTACACCCAAACATGGCCTCCGGTTGTTACTACGTGGAGGGACGCTAAATCGTTCCCGCAGAGCCTATTTATTAGACGTGTGAAAGTGCGCTTTATTACCGCTACAGGCTATTTTACCGCCTTTTAAACACTTATAGAGGTTCTTTGTGATGCTGCGATGATTATTGCAACTTCGGCAAAGGAGCGCGGTTTAGCTGCACGGCGGAAGGAAAGACTTGTGCAACAATTGGGCGAAGAAGCGAATCCTAATATGTTCGACCTAGTCCGCCATTAAACCATGCACATTGCCGCCTTTTTTGTTGCCAGCGTCGTCTTGCTGTTCGCCGGGGTCAGTGAATACTCCCAGGAACCGCTGGCTGTCCATGCTGCAGATAAGCCTAACGATCATGGGCTGTTTGACCGCGTCGTGGAAAATCAGAAAAAGAGCGATGCAGCCATGGATGTTTATGAACGGCTGGAGCGGGTGGAGATTCATAAGGTAAACGGAGAAAACCAGTCGACCGAAGTGAAGGTCTCGCGTGTCGTCCCGGCTGGTACGGGTGCTGCTCACCTTCCGGTTGGACCGGACGGCAAGGTCGCTGACCAGAATGCCTATCGCGCGGAGCTTGAAAAGCTTGAGAAGGCGCTCGTGTGGGCCGCCGAAACCGGGCGAACGCAACGGGATGCGTACGAGAAAATTGCCAAGAAAAGGAGAGAGCGCGACGACCTAATCGGCGCGGCACGGGCGGCTTTCCTGTTCACTTTGATCGGTAGTGAGCAACGCGACGGCCATGTACTGCTGAAATATCGCATGGACCCGAATCCAGCTTTCAGACCGAATTCTCGCGCGACCTCTATTTACCCGCGCGTTCGTGGAACGGTCTGGATTGATGAAGCCACCGGGCAGCTCGCGCGTATTGAGGGAGAGGTGACCGAGGATATTTCCCTGGGCCTATTTTTAGCGCGAGTCTACCGGGGAAGTCGGTTCATGCAGGAGCGCTACGAAATGGTGCCGGGGTTGTGGCTGCCTTCTTTTTCGCAATACGACTTCGACGGCCGTAAATTTCTATCCAGTTTTTCACTGCATGAGCGCACGTTCTATTCGAATTATCGCCGAGTGGGCACTCCCAAAGAGGCTTTAGAGTTGGTGCGGGCCGAATTGAAGGAGCTGAGACCTGGCGGAGTTGCCAGCCGATAGGATTTTGGTGACGGGCCAAGTTGAATGGCCAAGCGAACGATGGCCGTTTCGGCAACCATGTCCTCAACATTAGCTCTCCCTTAGAAATACACGCCTACAATTTGAACCAGGGTACAGATGAAGGGGGATGCTATGAAATTCCTCGTCTTGATGGCAGGATTTCTTCTGTCCGGCAGCATATCTCTGGGTGCCGGGCAATCCTCCAATTCCGGTAGCCAGGCCACTTCAGACGCAGCAAAACCCACGCTGCAACCGTCCGGAAGCCCTGCGGAGACGCCAACAGAAAAGGCCAAGACTAAGCCTAAGAAAGTTTGGACTAACGATGAGGTTTCCAATGTGGGCGGCGATGGCGCCATTTCCGTGGTCGGAAAGGCGGGCGGCGGCGATTCGAATGTGTCATCAAACAAACTGCAGAAAACCGCGACCGGGTCGACTGCGAGGGAGAAGCAAGCCGCGTCTTACCGCGATCGCCTTCGTCAACTACACAACCAACTGGAAACCATCGACAAGAAAATTTCTCAGCTAAGAGATTTTAAGGCCGATAACACCAGCCCGTCGGGCGGAATAAACATGAATCGTGGCTATTACATGACTCCAGTGGAAGACCAAGTGAAACAGCTGGAAGAGAAAAAGAAACAGGTTCAGGGGCAGATCGATGCGGTCGAGGATGAGGCGCGTAAGAAAGGCTTTGAACCAGGGCAATTACGCTGATGCTTGGAGCGTTCCAAAGTTCCGCACATTCCCAAATAGCTTCATCAATACCTTAACGGTGGTTTAAGCGCAATTT
>Ga0193751_1002552_pt1 | contig 11009 bp, 11 predicted proteins | sample L1c2metaG_FD_143050 | JGI IMG/M metagenome (GOLD analysis project Ga0193751, IMG submission 143050) | Soil microbial communities from a riparian zone of the East river system, Colorado, United States - L1c2 | ecosystem: Environmental > Terrestrial > Soil > Riparian zone | place: USA: East River...
CATATACTTCGATCGCGGGCGCATCTCGTATGCGTCGATCGTCAATCGTCGCGACCGGCTTGGCGACACGCTCGTCAAGAACAACGTCATCACTCAGCGCGAGCTCGACGCCGCGATCGATGCGCAGGCGACGCAGCAGCGCAACAAGCGGCTCGGAGAGATCCTCATCGAGCAGCACATCCTCACGCGCGAGGAGCTGCATCGCTACATCCGCGTGCAGATCGAGGAGGCCGTCTACTATCTCTTCACCTGGGTGCAGGGGACGTTCAGCTTCGAGGCGGACATGCGCCCCGACGATCACGACGTCCTCGTCTCGATCAATCCGGAATCGCTGCTGCTCGAGGGTGCGCGGCGGGTCGATGAGTGGAGCCTCATCGAGAAGAAGGTGCCGAGCTTCGATCTCATCTTCGAGCTCGACGCGGCGCGCCTCGCCGCGAGCGAGGCGCAGCTGACGCCGACGCAGCACCAGCTCACGCCGCTCATCGATGGTCGCCGCGACGTGACCGCGCTCATTGAGGCATCGGGGATCGGCGACTTCGAGGTCGGCAAGGCGCTTTACGGACTTGCGACAGCGGGTTTGATCCGGCGCGTGGGCAAGTCGAGACCGCAGGACGATGTGGTGCGCGAGGCGCGCGTCGAGGAACACCGAAATCTCGGCGTGGCCTTCTACCGCACGGCGATGTTCGAGGAGGCGACGCGCGAGTTCCGCCGCGTGGTGGAGCTGCACGACAGCGACGTCCACGCGCGCTTCTTCCTCAGCCTCGTCTCGATGCGCGAGGGGCGATGGTCCGAAGCCGTGCTGACGCTCCGCGAGGCGGCGGCGCAGCCGACGGCGCGGCCGTCGATCTTCCACAATCTCGCGTACGCGCTCGAGCGCCTCGGGCGTCTCGACGAAGCGCGCGAGATGCTGCACGAGGCGATCGCCCGCGGAGGGGGCGACGACCCGCGAATCCGGACGTCGTTCGGAGTCTTGGCGCTCCGCAGTGGGGAGGTCGAGGAGGCAAACGCATCGCTCGCCGCCGCGCGCGCGCTGCTCGGCCAGCGGCTTCCGTCGCCGGCATGGTTCCACTACGCATCGCTCGCCGCCGGTCTCGCGGGTGATCTCGACCGCGCGCTCGCGCTCATCATCGAGGGCGTGAAGGCGCACCCGCATGCCGGGGTGCTCGGGAATACGCTGGCGGCCGTGCACGAGAGGCGTGGCGATTACTCCGCCGCGGCGCTCGCGGCCGAGGCGGCGATGGGCGACGGGAGCGCGATTCCGCAGCTCCACAAGAATCTCGGCGACTACTTCTACCGCGCGCTGCGCTACGAAGAGGCGCTCGATCAGTATCAGCGCGCCATCAAGATCAACCCCGCGCTGGGCGACGACGTGTACTTCAAGCTCGGCAACATCCGCTTCAAGTGGCAGGAGAAGGATCAGGCGCTCGCGTACTGGGAGCGCTCGCTGGCGCTCAATCCAGACAACGAGATTCTGCGCACGAATCTCCAGCTGGCGCGGAGCGGCGCATGATGACCGACGCGCCCCCGGAGGACGACGGATACGTCACGCTCACCGACAAGATCACCCGCGAGCGCGGGTTCGGTTGCGCGAGCTACAAGGAGAAATGCGTACGGCGCCGCATCGCCGTGCGCATGCGGGCGCGCGGCGTCCACACCTTCGCGGAGTACGCTCACGTGCTCGACCGCGATGCGCACGAGTACGAGCTGCTCCTCGATGCGCTGACCATCAACGTCACGAAGTTCTTCCGCAACCCGGAGACGTTCGCCGCCATCGATCGCGAGCTCGTTCCGGCGCTGTACGCCCGCGTGGAGCCGCAGCTGCGCATCTGGAGCGCGGGATGCGCATCGGGAGAGGAGCCCTACTCGCTCGCGATGCTCATGCATCGCTACGCGGTTGCCGAGGGCAAGCGCTTCGATCGCGTCGAGGTGGTCGGCACCGACCTCGACCGCGCGAGCCTCGCGGCCGCCGAGCGCGCCGTCTACCTCGAGCCGACGCTCTCGGACACGACGCCGGACATGCGGCAGATGTACTTCTCGATGCAGTCGCCGTACCGGATCCACAGCGATGTGCGCGCACGCGTGCACTTCCGTCGCCACGACCTCCTGCGCGAGCCGTTCCCGGAGGCGCAGCATCTCATCGTGTGCCGCAACGTCATCATCTACTTCGATCGCACCACGCAGGAGGCGCTCTTTGAGCGCTTTGCGGCGTCGCTTCTTCCAGGCGGCTTTCTCGCATTGGGCCGCGTCGAGACGCTGTTCGGACCGGCGCGCACGCTCTTCGCGCCCGTCGACAGCCGCGAACGTCTCTTCAGGCGCCTGTGAAAGAGATCAGCGTGCGCGTCGCGGATGCCGCCGTGGGACGAGGCGACGTGCTCCTGTCCACGCTCGGACTCGGCTCGTGCATCGCGATCGCGCTCTACGATCCGCGCGCACGGGTCGCGGGGCTGGCGCACATCCTTCTGCCCAACGAAGCGCTGGCGCGCGACCGCGAAAACCGCGCAAAGTTTGCTGCGACTGCGGTACCGCTTCTGCTCGAGCGCATGCGCGCCCTCGGAGCGCGCGACACGTACGTCGTCGCCAAGCTCGCCGGCGGCGCCAGCATGTTCACGTCACTCCTCACGCAGGGAGGACCCGCGATCGGCGAGCGCAACCTCATCGCCACACGCATCGCGCTCGCGAGCCACGGGATTCGCGTGCTCGGGGAGGACGTGGGCGGCGGCCATGGCCGCAGCGTGTTCCTGCACGGCTCCGACGGTCGATTCGAGGTGAAGTCGATGGGGAGGGACTGTGTCGTCCTCTAGCCGACTCCCCTACGTGCTCGTGGTGGATGACAGCGCGTTCATGCGCAAGCTCGTGTCGGAGCTCATAGACGGCTCCGGCGAATTTCGCGTGATCGGCACGGCGCGTCACGGTCTCGATGCGCTGCAGAGGGTTCAGACGCTGCAGCCCGACATCGTCACGCTCGACATCGAGATGCCGGAGCTCGATGGCCTCGGCGCACTCGAGCGGATCATGCGCGAGTCACCGCGCCCCGTGGTGATGCTCACGGCGGCGTCGGGCGCCGGCGACGAGATGGCGCTCCGCGCGCTCGAGCGCGGCGCGGTCGAGTTCGTGCGCAAGCCGTCTGGTCCGATCAGCCTCGACCTTGTCACGATTCGCGATCAGTTGATGGCCGCACTGCGCGCCGCGGCAGAAGTGAATCTCGCGGGTGTCCATGGCTCCATCCTCTCCGCGTCACGCGAGCTGGCCCCGGAACGCGCATCCGGCGGAACTGCGCGCTTCGTGATCGCCATCGCCGCTTCGACTGGTGGTCCGCGCGCACTCGCCGAGCTCGTGCCCGCGCTGCCGGCGCAGCTCGACGCATCGGTGCTGATCGTCCAGCACATGCCGCCTGGCTTCACGACGACGCTGGCGGCGCGTCTGAATTCGCTCAGCGCACTCACGGTGCGCGAGGCCGCGCACGGCGAGACCATCGAGCCGGGGCACGCCTATCTCGCGCCGGGCGGCAAGCACATGCGCGTGCAGAGCGTCGGCCACTCGCGCGTCATCATGCTCGACGACACGCCTCCGCTGTGGGGCGTGCGTCCGTCCGCTGATCCGCTGTTCCGGTCGGTCGCCGAGTGCGCCGGCCCCTCGGCAATCGGTGTGGTGCTCACGGGAATGGGGCGCGATGGCGCGGCCGGACTGCGAGCGATTCGCGATGCGGGCGGCTCCGGGATCGCTCAGGATCGCGAGAGCTCGATCATCTTCGGCATGCCCCAGGCCGCGGCGGCGGCGGGTGGCGCGTCGATGGTGCTTCCGCTCGCCTCGATCGCAGCCGCGCTCGCGGACATGGTTCGAGCGGGCTTCGATGTGACCGGAGCCGGAGGCGACCTGTCCATGTACGGGGGCGGGAGCGACCGATGATCGCCGACGCGCTGCTCACCGAGCTGCTCCTCCTGCGTCACGGCGCCGAGTACTTCGCGCTCGAGCTCACGGCGGCGGTGGAGGCGATGGAGCTGCCCGTGCTTGCGCCGCTCCCGGACGCTCCGGCAATGCTGCTCGGAATGTTGCCGGAACGCGGCTCCGCGATTCCGGTATTTTCCGCGAGTCACATCCTCGAAGTCGAGGGGAGGGCGCGGGGCGGTGAAGTGCTCGTGATCGTTCGCGATGGCGATCGGGAAGTTGGCCTGGTGGTGGATGAAGTCGAGGACGTGATCATGGCAAATCTTTCGGCGATGCAGCAACCGATCGACTCGATGCGTGGACAGGGAGTCGTGCGCGGCCTCGTGCGCGACGGCCCCCGGCTCATCGCGGTGCTCGACGCGCGCGCCATCGTTCGCATCGGCGCGCGCGCGCTTCCGGAGCTCGCATGACCGCCGCCACCGCGCAGCAGCTCGTCATCTTTCGGCTCGGCGAGGACCAGTTCGCGGTGGACATCTTCGCCGTCGAGCGCGTGCTGCGGTACAGTGCTCCGGCGATCGTTCCGAACCTTCCGTCCTGGATCGACGGCGTGATCGAGCACGGCGAACGCGTCGTCCCCCTCATCGATCTCCGCACGCGCTTCGGCATGCCGCGCTTGTCACCGCGCCCGGAGCATCGCATTCTCGTGCTCGCGATCGGCGAGGATCTGCTCGGCGTCACCGTGGACTCTGTGCACGAGGTGATGTCCGTTGCGCCGGAGGACATCGCCGCGCCGCCGCCGCTGTTCCGCGGACTGAATGCCGACTACCTGCGGGGGCTGGTGTACGGGGAGGGCTCGCTCATCATCTTTCTCGATATGGCGCGCGTTCTGACATCCTCCGAGCTCCTCGAGCTGACCCAGGCGACGGCGTCGAATGGCTGAGACGGAAGCGGCGGCGTACCGAGCGCGCTACGCCGCCATCGAAGCGCGCCTCGAGGGGGCGACCGCCGCGACCGATCGCGACGACATCAAGGGCGATATCATCTCGCTCTTCAAGCAGGTCGAGGCGGAGGTCGCGCAGCTCGGCGCGCTGCGTGAGGACATCAAGAAGCTCGTCGAGAAGTGGAAGCAGGTGCAGCAGAGCTCCGCGCCCTCGATCGCGCCGGAGTTCGGTGGAGACCGGCCCGTCGTGGTCGCGGACCACATCGGCGCGTCGACGTTCGTCGAGAAGGGATGGAGCCTCATCTCGCTCGGCGATCACGAGGGCGCCGAGCGCGCGCTCAAACGCGCACTCGAGCTCTCGCCCAACGATCCGCAAACCGAGTCGCTGCTCGGCTGGGCCCAGATGCTTCAGGAGAAGTACGACGAAGCGCTGCTCAACTTCCAGAAGGTGCTGATGCGCCAGCCGACGAACTCGCTCGCGCGCATCAACCTCGGCTACATCTGCCTCAAGAAGCGCATCTTCGGCGAAGCGATCGAGCACCTGTCGAAGGCGATCAGGCTGGACAACGATCGCAAGGCGACGCTCTACGCGCACTTCTATCTCGGTCTCGTGTACGGCGAGCGCGAGATGTACGAGGACGCGCAGACCTTCTTCCGAAAGACGCTGGCGCTCGGACCCAACCTCATCGAGGCGTACTACGAGCTGGGCCGCTCGCTCTGGTTCGATGGGAAGCGCGAAGAGGCGAAGCAAGTGTGGCGTGATGGGCTCGCCGCCAACAAGTTCAATCCATGGGGCAAGCGCTGCGGGGAGATGTTGAAGCACGTCGACGAGGGCGGGGCTCCCGCACGAAACGCCTAGCGCGGCTCGCACGCGCCACGCTGCTCCTCCTACTCGCGTCCATGAGCGCGCGCGCACAATCGAACGAAGCGCAACGGCTCGATCGCGGCCGGTTCACGATCCTGGCCTTTCCCGGGGATCTCGCGCTTGCACGCTCGCTGCTCGACGACGCGCAGCGCAACGACAGCTTCCCCGGTCTGCCGCGCCCGCGCGAACATGTGCTGATCGCCATCGCCCCGGACTCGCGCCGATTCCGCGAGTGGACGGGTGCCGGTGCGCCCGACTGGGGCGCGGCGATCGCGATTCCAGACGAGCGTCGCATCGTCATGCAGGGAAGCGGCGCCGGCTCCGGCGCGGGTGACCCGGGAGCGGTGCTTCGCCACGAGCTCGCGCACCTCGCGCTGCACGAACGCCTCGGCACTCTCCCGCCGCGCTGGTTCGACGAGGGCTACGCCGGCTACTCCGCCGGCGAGTGGTCGCGAGACGAGGTGCTGTCGGCCAACGTCGGGCTCGTGCTTCACGGCATCCCCGCATCGCTCGACTCGCTCGAGGACGGCTTTCATGGCGGCGCGTCGCGCGCGTCAGGCGCGTACGCACTCGCCTATCGCGCGGTAAGCGACATGGCGGCGCTCGACTCGCGTCGCGGTCTCTCGCTCTTCTTCGACTACTGGAAGCAGAGCGGGTCGATGGACGTGGCGATGCGCAGGGCGTTCGGGATCACGCAGAGTGGTTTCGAGGCGGAGTGGCGGGCGCGCACGATGCGGCGATACGGTGCACTGGCGGTCATCGCCAATCTCTCGCTGCTGTTCGCGTTGCTCGGTCTGCTGCTGGTTCCGCTTCTATGGTCGCGTCGCCAGCGCAATCGGCGACGGATGAACGTGCTCCGCTTGGCCGAGGCGGCGAGCGAGCGCAATGCGCGAGCGAGCGCGCTCGATGCGCTGTTGGCCGCTGCGCTCACAGCGCCGCCGCCGGCACCTGAACCGTCGGCTAGTGATGGTAGTACGCGCAGCGACGAAAGCAGGTGACTTTCTTGACACCATGTAGCGGTCGCTCTACACTACACCGAATGCCCTCCGAGGAATCAAACGTCACCTCCCGCGCGCGTCCGTACCTGTGGTGGGGACTCGCGCTCCTTGCGCTGGTCGCCGGGTACGCGGATCTGATCCGTGGTGGCGAAACGCTCGCCCCGATCCTGCTTGTGCTCGGTTATTGCGTGTTGGTGCCAATCGCCATACTGAAATAGGTCGTCGCTTCATCTCGCCAACCCGTGTGCGGCAGCATCGCGAACGCATGGCGCGCTCGTTAGTGACCGCTCGTCGCGCTGGCGTTTGATGTAGGGCGAATAGCTCAGTTGGTTAGAGCGCCTGCCTTACACGCAGGATGTCGGGGGTTCGAGTCCCTCTTCGCCCATCGATTCATGGCGGACCCTGGCGGTCCGGAACGGGGTATATCTGTTTACCGCACTGGAGGTAAGGATCGACATGAGAGTGACTTGTCAGCCGAGGCTCATCCTGGGTCTCATCGCCGTGACTTTGGGCGCCGTGGCGCCCGTTCGCGTGCTCGCGCAAACTCGCACGACCACCGTCCTTCCTGACGAGACGCCCCGGGCGCTCGTCGTGGCGTTTCGTTCGCCGGAGAAGGGAGCTGGGCCGCAGCTGGGAGAGAACATTCGCACCAAGCTTCAGGCCGATATCCCGATCAAACAGATGTACGTCATTCCCAAAGCGACCATCTGCGCGAATCTCGAAGCGTCGGGCTTTCCGTGCGATAGCATGCCGGACGCGATCACATCGCGCCTGCTCGCCACGTCGCTGCGCGCCGACTTTTACGTAGATGGCGTCGTTACCAAGTCAGGCACCGGCTACAAGGCGGAGGCCCGTCTCGTGCTCGCGCGCGACAACAGCATGGTGCAGCCGCTCCCCACCGCGAGCGGCGCCAAGCTTGGCGACCTCGCGTCCATTCTCTCCAAGGCGATTCTCGACGCTCGCAAGGAGCTGCCTGAGGAGCGCTCGTGCGAGACCAAGCTCGCCGCCGGCGACGCTGCCGGCGCGATCGTCGCCGCGAAAGCCGCCATCGCGACGTATCCGCAGTCCTCGATCGGTCGCGTGTGCCTGGCGAATGCGCTCCTGAAGCAGAACGCGTCCCCCGACTCGGTGATTGCGGTCGCCACTCAGGTGACGGCGATCGATCCGCGCAGCCGCCCCGCACTCATCATGCTCGGCGACGCCTACGCGAAGAAGAACGACCTCAACCACGCCGTCGAAGCGTGGACGAAGCTGATCGCCGCGTATCCGAAGGATGTGGCGCTCGTGTCGACGGTCGTGAACAAGATCGGACAGAGCGGCCAGGCTGCCGCGGCCAAGCCGATCATCGTGGCGGCCGTGGACTCGAATCCCGGCGATCCGGATCTCGTCCACCTCAAGTGGCTCATTCTCTTGGCCACCAAGGAATGTGGAGAGGCCACTGCTGCAGGCGAGCAGATGATCAAGACCGACACGGCTTCCGCCGACACGACCTTTTTCCTTCGCCAGTCGGCGTGCTACGCGCAGGCCAACGATCCGCAGAAGGCGGCGGCGACCGCAGCGCAGGGCGTCGCCAAGTTCAAGAACAACGCGGCCCTCTGGTCTCTGTACGCGCAGACGCTTCGTCTGGCTGGCCAGCTGCCGCAGTCGCTCGCTGCCGCGCAGACCGCCGTGAAGCTCGACCCCAAGACCGAGCATGGCTACCTGCGCATCGCGCAGGCGCAGATCGATCTGAATCAGCCGGACAGCGCGATCGCCACGCTCAAACAGGCGGTGGCGTCCGGGGAGGATAAGGCGACGGTCGGACAGTTCCTGCTCGTGCTTGGGAACAAAGCGTACAAGGACGTGACGGCCGCGGTCATTACCACGCCGGACAGTCTCAAGATCCGCCGAGAAGGGTTTCAGCGTGCCGAGCTGATTCTCGCCGCTTCCGACAGCGCCTCGCCGAGTCCGGCGGCCAAGTTCGTGCTGGGCGTGTCGGCCTTCAAGGTGGGCGACTCCGCCGTGCGCGACAACCAGAAGGAGAAGCAGTGCGAGCTCGCAAAGCTTGCTGAATCGTCATTTCTGACGGCGCAGATCAACATCGCCGCGGGCGGGTCGATTGATCCGAAAACCGCGCAGCAGCTCTTGTCCGCGCTCGAACAGTATCGACCGGCGGTGCAGGGCCAGGTCAAGAAGTTCTGCAAGTAGGAGTCACCAGCTCCAACGTTGCACTCGAAGGGCTCGCCGCTGGCGGGCCCTTCGTCGTTTTCGGCCTCGTGCATGAAGCGCCAACGCTCTCCGGATGGTAAAATCATTCCATGATTTCGCTCGCACCAGACGCGTACCACACCCCCGTTCTGGCCGCCGAAGTGGCGGCGCTGCTCGCGGATGCGTCATCGGTGCTGGACGGTACGCTCGGCGGTGGGGGACATTCGCAGCTCCTGCTGGCGCAAGGCGCCAGCGTCGCTGCAATCGATCGCGATCCGCGCGCGATCGCGGCGGCGCGGGTGGTGCTCGCGGGGTCGGAGCGCTCGGGAAAATTCCGCCCGTTCCTCGGCAACTTCGCGGCGATCGATGCCATCGAGGAGCTGCGCGGCGAGCGGTTCGATGGCGTGCTGCTCGATCTCGGAGTGTCGTCCCACCAACTCGACGATCAGGACCGCGGCTTCTCGTTCCGCGAGGGTGCACCCCTCGACATGCGCATGGGAAACGACGCGCGACAGAGCGCGGCCGAGCTTCTGAACGAGGCGCCGGACCAGCAGCTGATGCAGCTCTTTCGCGAGTACGCGGACGAGCGAAAGGCGCCGCGTCTCGCGCGCGAGATCGTCAAGCGCCGCGCGACCGTACCCTTCGCGACGAGCGACCATCTCGTGAATGCGATTCGCGGCGCGCTCGGACCTCGCAGTGGGCCCGGCGACTTCGCGCGCATCTTCCAGGCGATCCGCATCGAGGTGAACGATGAGTTGGGGGCGCTTGCGCGCGCGTTGCCCGCGCTGCGCGACCGCCTCAACCCGGGCGGCACGATCGTGGTGATCGCCTATCACTCCGGAGAGGATCGCGTCGCGAAGCACGCGTTCCGCGACTGGAGCAATCCGTGCACCTGTCCACCGCGCCAGCCGCTGTGCATCTGCGGTGCCGTCTCGCTCGGCGAAAGCGTACACCGTAAGGCGGTCACGGCGAGCGAGCGCGAGCTGGCCGCGAATCCGCGCGCTCGCAGTGCGCGACTCCGGGCGTGGCGGCGCGCCGCGTAGCGGCACGCGGGCGCGGTCGCGCCTGGGTGGCGGCGGCACTGTTGGCATTCGTGCTGATCGGCGCGGGCGTGATCTGGCGACGAGCGGAAGGTCACGCGCAGGCGAAGGCGCTGCTCGCGCTCGAGCAGCAGCGACTCCAGCTGCAGTCGCAGCGCGCGCAGCTGCGCAGCGAGATTCGGGATCTCGTCAGCCGCAGCTCGCTCGCCACGGTCGTCGAGAAGCGACTCGACATGCACGTGCCGAACGACTCGCAGCTCGTGATCCTTTCGCGACCGCACGCGCAGTAAATGATACGCCCCAGCCGTCTCCAACTCGTGCACGGATCGCTGGTACTGTTCGCGGTCGCGCTTGTCGTGCGGGCGGCGCAGGTGCAGCTGTGGCAGGGCGATCTCTGGCGGCACAGGGCGCAGCGGCAGCAGTTCGCTGCCGCCGATGTGCCCGCGCCGCGCGGCGACATCTTCGACGTCGGCGAGGTGCCGGTGGCGCAGAGCCGTCCGACGGTACGGCTGCGCGTCGCGCCGCGGGAGCTGAAGGATCGCGCCGTGACGGCGCGTGCGCTCTCGAAGCTCGGAGTGCCACGCGCATGGGTGGCGCGCGCCACCGATCTGCAGCGCGCATGGGTGATCATCCCGGGCGCCTATCAGCCGGGTGACGCGGCAGCCGTCACGCACATGCGCGGCGTATACGCGGATGCCGGCATGGAGCGAGTCTACACGCAGCGTGAGGCGATGCGCCGCCTGGTCGGGGTGGTCGACGCGCGCGGCGTCGCAGTCGACGGGCTCGAGCTCACGCTCGACTCGCTGCTGCGGGGTGAGGAGCGCGTGGCGCACTTGGCCCGTGACTCACGCGGCGCGCGCATCGATGCGCCGGACGATGACGTACCCGAGGCCGGCGATGCGGTGGTGCTCACGATCAACCAGGCGCTCCAGGAAATCTCCGAGCGCGCGCTCGCCGATGCCCTCGTCGGCACTGGGGCGGACGGAGGTGACATCGTCATCCTCGATCCACACGACGGCGAGATTCGCGCGATGGCGAGCCGACGCACCGATCCGCGGTCGTCCGGCAGCCCCGCCGTGAGCGAGCCGTTCGAG
>Ga0193751_1002553_pt1 | contig 11009 bp, 8 predicted proteins | sample L1c2metaG_FD_143050 | JGI IMG/M metagenome (GOLD analysis project Ga0193751, IMG submission 143050) | Soil microbial communities from a riparian zone of the East river system, Colorado, United States - L1c2 | ecosystem: Environmental > Terrestrial > Soil > Riparian zone | place: USA: East River...
CCAGGTGGCCCAGCCGCAGGCGGCCCGCCTCCGGCCCGTCCGCCCCCGGCCCGCCCCCCTGCAGCCGGCTCGCTCGGAGCTGGCTCGCCGTGACGCTGATCCGCATGCTGTCGTCATTCATCCTATTAACATTCATCCTATTAACCCGATCGTATTCATGGGAAAATGGTGCGGCTACATTAGCACGCCCGGTATCCGGCGGGAAGCCATCCAAGGTGATGGATCTCGCGATCGCGGACCGGTGAAGGTGCGCGATCCGCGGATCCATGGCCATCGGGCTCGTTCCGCGCATACCGTGATCCGGCGCCGACCGTCAGGACCGGCGGGACGCGTCCCGCCGGACGGCGCGGCCAGCCGGGGTGCACGGCCAGCCGGGGTGCACGGCCAGCCGGACGGCGCGGCCAGCCCCGGGCCCCCGGCCAGCCGGGGTGCACGGCCAGCCGGGGGGCGCCGTCACTCCGGGCGCCACGTACAGTTGACTGCCGTGGGAGCGGACCGCGCGGGGGCAGGCCAGCGGACGCCGGACCGGCTGATCGTCCGGACCGTCCCGGCGCCCGGCGGCGGCGATCTGCTCGACCTGCTTCCCCATCCCGACGCGGTCGCCTGGCTCCGGCAGGGCGGCGGCCTGGTCGGATGGGGCGAGGCAGCCTCGATCACGCTGCCGGCCGGCGAGGACCGGTTCACGGCCGGGGAAAAATGGCTGCGGGCGCTGTTCGAGACCGCGGACGTCGATGACCGGGTCGGCCTGCCCGGCTGCGGGCCGGTCGCGTTCGGGAGCTTCACGTTCGACCCGGCCTCCGACAGCTCCGTGCTGCTGGTCCCGAGCACGGTGATCGGAGCCTCCGGTGGGCAGGCCTGGCAGACCACCATCGGCGACGGCACCGCAACCGCAGCCGTCCCCGGACGCGCGGCCGGCCAGGGGTCACGGAGCCGGCTGGCCGCGGCGGCGGCGCCGGACCCGCGCGCCGACCCGGCCTGGCCTGGTGAGATCCGCTGGCATGACGGCAGCCTGTCCGCGCCGCAATGGCAGCAGGCGGTGGCCGCTGCGGTCAGGCGGATCTCGTCGGGCGCGGTCGACAAGGTAGTCCTCGCTCGCGACCTGCACGCCACGGCGCGGGAGCCGATCGACGCCAGGGTCGTGCTGCGCCGGCTGGCGGCCCGGTACCCGGATTGCTACGTGTTCGCCTGCGGCGGCCTGACCGGCGCGACGCCCGAGTTGCTGATCAGGCGGGAGGGGCGGCGGGTCAGCTCGGTGGTGCTCGCCGGCACCGCCGGTCGCGGCGGCACGGCGGCGCAGGATGCCGTGCTCGGCGCCGATCTGCTCGCCTCGGCGAAGAACGCGGCAGAGCACAAATACAGCGTCGAATCGGTCCGCGAACTGCTCGCGCCGCTGTGCGACAGCCTGGACATCGAGCCGCGGCCGTCCCTGCTCCGGCTGGCCAACGTCCAGCACCTCGCCACCGCTGTCAGCGGAATCCTGGCCCGTGAGGTATCCGCCCTGGCGCTGGCCGCGGCGCTGCATCCGACCGCCGCCGTGTGCGGCACGCCCGCCGACGCCGCGATGGAGCTCATCAGGGAGCTTGAGGGCATGGACAGGGGCCGCTACGCGGGCCCGGTCGGCTGGGTGGACGCGCGCGGGAACGGCGAGTGGGGCATCGCGCTGCGCTGCGGTCAGCTCAGCGGACGGCATGCCCGGCTGTTCGCCGGCTGCGGCATCGTGGCCGGCTCGGATCCCGCCGCCGAGCTCGCCGAGGCGCAGGCGAAATTCCGGCCCATGCAGGACGCCCTGGAGGGCTAGCCGGTCCGTCGCGGCACCGGCCGCCCGGCGCCAGCTGAGCCCCGCTGCGAGGCATGGTCACGGCGCGGTTGCGGTTCCGTAAATGCTTTCGCCCGCTTCATCCGCGCGGGTAGACGTTACTCGGCGATGCGTGTACCCACGAAGGGTGACCACCCATACGCCTGCGCTTGGCGTCAGGCCCGAAGGAGTCCGCTCATGACACCCATGCCCAAGCGATTTGCCGCCCTGGCAGTGGCGGTACTGGCCGCGGCCGGGCTTGCCGCATGCGGGAAGTCTTCTTCTCCCGCAGCAGGACCGACCAACGGGCCACCATCTACGCCGACCGGCACGCTGAAAATCGTCGCGGCCGGCGGACCGGACCACATTGACACGGTGCCGGCCTACTACACCGGGGACTACATCCTGGAGCACGGCTACACGAGGCAGCTGCTCACCTATCCCTACGCGGTGGATCCGACCATCACGTCGGCGGGCTGGAAGAAGGCCACCACGCCGGTCCCGGACATCGCGACCGCGGTGCCGACCACCGCGAACGGCGGGATCACCAACGGCGGGAAGACCTACACCTTCCACATCAAGCAGGGCGTGACCTGGAACACCAGCCCGCCGCGCCAGGTGACGGCCAGCGACTTCATCCGTGAGTTCAAGGCATTCTTCAACCCGGTCTCCCCGGTCGGCAACGGGCTGTACTACACGTCCACGATCGCCGGGCTGCTCAAGTACCAGAACCAGGAGACCGCGTACTTCGCCGTCAAGTCGCACAAGCCGACCGCGACGAACATCGCCAACAAGTCGATCACGCAGCAGACCAACCCGGCCTGGAAGCAGTCCACCGACAGCAACCGGCATCAGTACGTCAAGACGATCGTGGAGACGCTGGGCGTGGCATCGGCGGCCACCCAGCTGGCCGACCAGCAGGCGGGCACCCAGGACATCGTGGGCGCCGACACGCCGATGCAGTCCACCGCCATCCAGGGGCTCATATCCAAGAAGGACCCCAAGTTCAAGGTCTGGCCGTGGAGCAGCACCTTCCCGTACGTCGTGTTCAACCTGCGCAGCCCGAACAGCGGCGGCGTGATGAAGAAGCTGGGCGTGCGGCAGGCCATCGAGTACGGCATCAACAAGGTGGCCGTGCAGAAGGTCTACGGCGGCCCAGCCGTCTCCCAGATCATCAACACCGCGATCCCGCCGGGCAACACCGGCTACGTGAACTACAACCTGTACCCGGACAACAACGGCAACGGCGACACTGCGAAGTGCAAGTCGACGCTCGCGGCGGCCGGCTACCCGCACGGCCTGACGCTGACCTACCTTTATCAAAACGACAGCATCAACACCCAGGCGTTCGTATCGATCCAGGCCAGCCTGAAGTCCTGCGGCATCACCCTGAAGGGCAAGGGGGAACCGGGTTCGAGCTTCTACGTCGACCTCGGCAACTCACCGGAGAACGCCAAGCCGGGTACGTGGGACCTGGGCCAGGGGGGCTGGATCCCTGACTGGTTCGGCAACAACGGCCGCACCGTCATCTCGCCGCTGTTCGAGACCAACTGCGTGATCAACACCACCAACTACGGCTGCTACAACAGCACGGCGCTGGACAACCTGATCAAGCAGGCGGAGGCAGCGACCTCGTTGTCGGCGGCTGGCGCGATCTGGCACAAGGCGGACGAGAACGTCATGAAGAACGCGGTCTTCGTCCCGCTGCTGAACCAGCTGCTTCCGTATTACTCCAGCAAGCGGGTTCAGAACGCGGGCTCGTCGTCGGTCGTCTACGGACCCAACTACGGGCCGGACATCACCAACATGTGGCTCAACCCGAGTAGCTGACCGAGTGGCGACCGGCTGAGTTAGCCGCCAGGTCCGGCCGGGTATGCACGGTGCATACCCGGCCGGACTCAGGCACAACGAACAGGCGGTACTCTCTGACCTGGATTACGCCAGGTAATAGGTGGTGCAGGAAGCGCCGGGCCAGCCCGGCGCATTGCGGCGGCGACTGCGGTGGGCAGCCATATCGGAGGGACTCATGAGCCTGCTCGAGGTGACCGACCTGCAGGTTAGCTTCCCCACCGCGGACGGCCTCGTCCAGGCAGTACGCGGCGTGTCGTTCAGCGTCGACAGCGGCCGGACCATCGGCATCGTCGGCGAATCAGGCAGCGGGAAGACCGTTCTCACCCAGACCCTGCTCGGCCTGACCCCGGGCGGGCGGGTCGACGGGAAGGCCATCTTCGACGGCACCAACCTGCTCAGCCTCCGGCCGGATCAGCTGCGCAAGGTCCGCGGCGCAGAGATAGCAGTTATCTTCCAGGACCCGCTGACCAGCCTGCACCCGCTGTACAAGGTGGGCTGGCAGATAGCCGAGATGATCCGGGCGCACGACCGGTCCGTCAGCAAGAAGCAGGGCATCGAGCGCGCGGTCGACCTGCTCGGCCGGGTCGGCATCCCGCAGCCCAGGCAGCGCGTGAACGACTACCCGCATCAGTTCTCCGGCGGCATGCGGCAGCGCGCGATGATCGCGATGGCGCTCTCGCTGAGCCCCAAGCTGATCATCGCGGACGAGCCGACCACCGCGCTTGACGCGACCGTGCAGGCCCAGATCCTCGACCTGCACGGTCGGCTGCAGCAGGAATCCGGCACCGCGCTGATCATGATCACGCATGACCTCGGGGTCGTCGCCGACATCGCCGACGACGTGCTGGTCATGTATGCGGGCAAGGCGGCGGAGAAGGCCGGCAAGCACGACATCTTCTACCAGCCGCATCACCCCTACACCAAAGGCCTGCTCGAGTCGATCCCGAACAGCTCGGCGGCCGGCGACCGGCTCCGGCCGATCACCGGGCAGCCACCCAGCCTGATCAGGCTGCCATCCGGCTGTGCCTTCCATCCCCGGTGCGCGTACGTCATGGACCGGTGCCTGACCGAGCAGCCCCGGCTCGCGCCGGTGGGCGACGGAGGCAACCACGTCTCCGCCTGCTGGCTGCCCGTTACGGCAGCCGGGATCGCCGCCGAGACAGAGGCGCTGCGCAGGAGGGCGGTCGAGCAGGGCCGCCATGATGCGGCAGCGAAGATCGCCGAGTCCATCGCGGAGCGCCCGGAGGCCGAAGGGAGCGTCATCGCATGAGTGACACGCTGCCGCGCGACGCCGCCCAGCCCCGGCCGTCAGCGGCGGAGACGGAAGATGACGTGCTGGTGCGGGTGGAGAACCTGGTCAAGCACTTCCCCGTGCACGGCGGCGGGCTGATCCGCCGCGTGGTCGGCCAGGTCCAGGCGGTCGACGGGGTGTCGCTGGTGGTGCGCAGGGGCCAGACGCTCGGGCTGGTCGGCGAGACCGGCTGCGGCAAGTCCACCCTGGCCCGCTGCATCGCCGGGCTGATCCCGGTCACCTCGGGCAAGGTCACCTTCGAGGGCCGCGACATCACCAACCTGTCCCGCGGCGCCATGCGCCCGTTCCGCCGCGAGATCCAGATGATCTTCCAGGATCCGTACGGCTCGCTGAACCCGCGCCACCGGGTCGGCGCGATCATCGGCGAACCGTTCGCGGTCCACAAGACCGCGACCGGCGCGGAGCGCAAGAAGGCCGTGCAGGAACTGATGGAGCGGGTCGGGCTCAACCCGGAGCACTTCAACCGGTTCCCGGCGGAGTTCTCCGGCGGCCAGCGGCAGCGCATCGGGGTGGCCCGCGCGCTCGCCCTGCGGCCCAAGCTGGTCATCTGCGACGAGCCCGTCTCCGCGCTCGACGTGTCGATCCAGGCGCAGGTGCTGAACCTGCTTTCCGACCTGCAGGGCGAATTCGGCCTATCCTACCTGTTCATCGCCCACGACCTGGAAGTCGTCAGGCACGTGAGCAACGACGTCACCGTCATGTACCTCGGGCGAATCGCCGAGTCCGGGCCGAAGGACCAGGTGTACGAGACCGCGCGGCATCCGTACACCGCGGCGCTGCTGTCCGCCGCGCCGGCCGCGGATCCGGACGCCGCGGCGCAGCGGCGCAGGATCATCCTCACCGGCGACGTGCCGTCGCCGATCAACCCACCGGAAGGCTGCAGGTTCCATCCCCGCTGCCCGAAGGCACAGGACCTGTGCGGCGAGCGGGAACCGGTGCTGGAGACCAAGCTGGGCGACCCGGTCACTCATCTGGCCGCCTGTCATTTCCCCCTGCAGGCCGGCGAGATCCTGGCCCGGGATGCCGGAAGGGACCGACGATGAGCGTCACCGAACTCGAGTTCCAGGCCCATGCGGCCGAGTCGGCTCCTGAACAGGCGATTGAGGGCCGCAGCCAGTGGAATCTCACCTGGCGGCGGCTGCTGAGCGACAAGATGGCCATCGCGTCGATCGCGGTGATCCTGGTGATGGTCGCGCTGGCCATCGCGGCACCGCTGTTCGTGAGCCTGACCGGCCACGGCCCCGAGCAGGCGTTCACGAACTCAGGCACGACGAGGAGCGGGGCACCGGTCTCGCCCGGCACCCACGGATTCTTCCTCGGCACCGACTATATCGGCCGCGACCTGCTGGTCCGGACCCTGTACGGAGCGCGGATCTCGCTGTTCGTCGGGATCCTCACCACCGCGATCGCGACCGTCGCCGGGGTCGCCGTCGGCCTGGTCGCCGGGTACTTCGGCGGCTGGGTGGACACCGTGCTGGCCAGGTTCATCGACACGGCGCTCGCGTTCCCGCTCCTCGTCCTGGCGCTGGCGCTGGCTGCGGTACTCGGGCCTAGCCTGGCGATCGTGATCGCCGTGATCTCGTTCTTCTCCTGGGCCGGCATCTCCAGGATCGTGCGCGGCCAGACGCTCTCGCTCAAGGAGAAGGAGTACATCGAGGCGGCCAGGTCCCTCGGCGCAGGACCCTCGCGGATCATGTTCATCCACATCCTGCCGAACCTGCTGGGCCCGGTCCTCGTGCTGGCGACGTTGTACATACCCACCGCCGTCGTGTTCGAGGCCACCTTGTCCTTCCTCGGCCTGGGCATCCCGCCACCCACCCCGAGCTGGGGAAACATCCTGGGCGAAGCGCAGAACTACTATTCTGTCGCGTGGTGGTACGTGGTCTTCCCCGCCGCCGCATTGCTGGTCACCACGCTTGCGTTCAACCTGCTCGGCGACGGGATCAGGGACGCGATGGATCCGCGGACCGAGCGGATCTTCGCTGCGCGCCGCGGGCGCAGGAAGAACAAGCGCAAAGCGGCCACGGAGCCGGGAGCCCTGCCTCCCCTGACAGTCTCGGAACTGGGAGAGTGAGCTGCCATGGGCATCACGCGGTTCCTCGTCCGCCGGATCCTCACCGGCATCCTCGTGCTGTGGATCGTCGCCACCGGAACATTCTTCCTGTTCTTTGCCCGGCCAGTCTCCGTCGTCGCCAGGCAGCTAGCCGGCCGGTCGGCCACGCCGCAGGTGATCAGCCAAGTCATCAGGAACCTTGGCCTGAACGACCCGGTGACGACGCAGTACTGGCGCTTCCTCGGCAAGACGGCGCGCGGAGACCTCGGATACTCCTACTACAAGCAGATACCGGTCAAGACAATCCTGGCCCAGGACCTGCCGATTACGGCCTCGGTCGTCGTCGGCGCCGTGCTGCTCTGGCTGATCGTCGGGCTTTCCGTCGGGATCATTAGCGCGACCAGGTCGCGCAGCCTGTTCGACCGGGTCTCGACCGTGGGCGTGCTGGCCGGCATCTCGATGCCCGTATTCGTGCTCGGCGAGCTGCTGATCCTCTTCGTGTTCCTGCCGCTGAACGAGCATGGCTTCACCTGGATCTCGACCGGCTACGCCGGGCTGTCCGGTGGCCTGATCCCATGGATGGGGCACATGATCCTGCCCTGGATCACTCTGGCCACCGTGCAAGCAGCCATCTACACCAGGCTGTCGCGCGGATCACTGCTGGACACGATGGGCGAGGACTACATCCGCACCGCCCGGGCGAAGGGGCTGACCGAGCGCCGCGTGATCTACCGGCATGGAGTACGGGCCGCCCTCACGCCGGTGGTATCGCAGCTGGGTGTCGATATCGGCGGCTTGCTCGGCGGCGTCGTGGTCGTCGAAATTGTGTTCAGTCTCCCCGGCCTGGGCGCCGAGTCTATCAATGCGATCTCGACGGGCGATCTCCCGGTCATTATCGGCTTCGTCCTTATCGCGTCCGTGTTCGTCGTCGTCGCCAACATCATCGTTGACCTGGCCTACGCCCTGCTCGACCCTCGCGTCCGGATTACCTGATCACCGGCCGTCGATCGCGGCGCTGGCCTGCTCGCGCAGCCTGGCCCTGAGCGCGGCACCGGCCTGCCGGTCCGTGCGCACCTCGACGATCCGCAGGCCGCTTCCGGCCAGCGCGCCGGGCAGGTCCGCCGGGCTCTCCAGCCGCGCGCAGGGCAGTCCGGCCGCACCCGCCAGCTGACCGAGATCAGTCCCGTGCGGGGTACCGAACAGGCGCTCGAACGGCGCCGGGATGTCCGCTTGCTCGAGCGTCGAGAAGATCCCGCCGCCGTCGTTGTTGACCACCACGAGGCACAGGTCCGGGCGCGGCTCGTCGGGCCCGAGCACCAGCCCGGGCGCGTCGTGCAGGAAGGCCAGGTCCCCGAGCAGCGCGCAGGCCGCTCCCCCGCCGCCGGCCTGGTGCGCAAGCGCCGCGCCGATCGCCGCGGACACCAGCCCGTCGATGCCGCTCGCCCCCCGGCTGGCCAGCACCCGCAGGCCCGGCCGCGGGGCCATCTGCCGGTCCAGGTCACGGATGGGCAGGCTGGACGCGGCCCACAGCAGGGCGCCGTCCGGCAGCGCCGCCGCCAGGTCCCTGGCCAGCCGGGGCTCGGTCAGTGGCCCGGTCTCGTCCAGCGCCGCGTCGACCGCCTGCCGGGCCGCGGCGTCAGCCCGGCGCCATGACCCCAGCCAGCCCGGGTCCACGCGCGCCGTGGCGGCGTCACGCGGCGGGCGCAGCCGGACCCGGCTGGTCACCTCCGTGGCGCTCCGGGCCGGATCTGCCCAGCGGCCGGGCCCCTGCGCGATCACGATGTGCCGGGTCGGCCCGCCCGACGGGCCAGCCGGTGTCAGGAACGCAAGCTGCCTCCTAGACAGGCCTGGCCGGCCCGCCGAGATGATCAGGTCGGGCCGGTGCGCGGCCACGAATGCCGGCGTGTCCAGCAGGTACTGGTAGGCCGACAGCGCGTTCGGGCCGCGCCGGGCGCCGGATGACGGCTCCGCCAGCACCGGCCAGCCGGCCAGCGCGGCCAGCTCGAGCAGCGGCCCGGCGCCGCCGCTGCCATCGCCGCAGACGACCACGCCGCGCTCGGTCCAGTCGATCTCCATGCCGCCCGCCGGGGCAGGCTGGACGGGCGGGCCCGGCGACGCCGCCGGGTCGCCGAAGCTGGTCCATGGCGCTCCGCCGGGCCGACCATCGAGCGGTTCCGGCCAGCCGCCGGGGTCGCCCGGGCCGGGCACCAGCGGCTCCCGCAGTGGCACGTTGACGTGCACCGGGCCGGGCAGCCCGCCGGCCGCGCCGGACGCCTGCGCCCAGGCCCGGCAGGCCAGCGACCGCCAGTAGCCGGCCATCCCCGCCCTGGCCTCCGGCACGCCGGCCTCGCAGAACCACCGCACCGCGCCGCCGTAGAGCCTGAGCTGGTCGACCGCCTGACTCGCGCCGGTGCCGCGCAGCTCGGGCGGGCGGTCAGCGGTGAGCACGATGAGCGGCACGCCGGCCTCGTCAGCCTCGATCACCGCGGCATGGAAGTGCGCCGCGGCCGTGCCGGACGTGCAGACCAGCACCACCGGGCGGCGGCTCGCCTTGGCCAGGCCGAGCGCCAGGAACGCGGCCGACCGCTCGTCGATCCGCACGTGCAGGCGCAGGGCCGGCCCGGTGCTGAGGTGATGCAGCGCGAGCGCGAGCGGCGCGCTGCGGGACCCGGGCGCGATCACGGCCTCCCGCACGCCGCATCGCACGAGCTCATCGGCCAGCACGGCGCCGAATGCGGTCGACGGGTTCATCCGGCCCCGAGGAACCGCGCGGCCGCGATCATCCTGGCCCGCCACGGCGCGGGATCGGCCGCCACCGCGGCCAGCCGGGTCGCATCCGGCACCGCCGCCCTGACCGGCACGTATCCCCCCGCCGCCGCCAGCGGATCCGCGGTGACATCGGCGGCCAGCAGGCTCATCGTGGCCAGCCCGCACGCGTACGGCAGAGCGGGCAGCGCGGCCGCCAGCGCCAGCCCGGCGGCGAGCCCGACCGACGACTCCACCGCGCTGGACACCACCGCCGGCAGGCCGCACTCGGCGGCGATCCGCAGCGCTGCCGCCACCCCGCCGAGCGGGGCCGCCTTGAGCACCACGATGTCGGCGGCGCCCGCCGCCCGGACCGCCAGCGGGTCCTGCGCCCGCCGGATGGACTCGTCCGCCGCCAGCGGCACGTCCACCCGGCGGCGCAACTCGGCCAGCTCAGCCAGGGTGGCGCACGGCTGCTCGGCAAATTCCAGGTTGAACGAGGCCAGGGCGCCCAGCATCCTGGCTGCCTGATCGACGTCCCACGCGCCGTTGGCGTCCACCCGGATCCGCCCGCCCGGGCCCAGCGCGTCCCTGACCGCCTCGACCCGGGCGATGTCCGCCGACTCCGGCTGGCCGGGCTCGGCCACCTTCACCTTCGCCGTGCGGCAGCCGGACGCGGCCGCGATCTGGTGCGCCCGCTGCGGGCCGACGGCGGGAACGGTCACGTTCACCGGTATGTCACCGCGGACCGCGGCCGGCCAGCCGGCCGTCGCCGCCTCCAGCGCGCAGGCCAGCCAGCGGGCGCACTCGCGCGGCCCGTACTCGGCAAACGGCGAGAACTCGCCCCAGCCGGCCGGGCCCTCGATCAGCGCGCCCTCCCGCACGGTGATGCCGCGGAACCTGGTCCGCATCGGGATCGCGAACGCGCGGACGCCGGGCAGCAGGTCAGCCAGCCGGCCCCGCAGCTCAGCCGCGTTCGGCCCGGTCACGGCCGGCCGCGTCCCGGCCGGGATGATCACGGGCGGCGGGGGAACTTCGCGAAGTCGGGGGCGCGCTTTTGCACGTACGCGTCGCGGCCCTCCTGGGCTTCCTCGCTCATGTAGTACAGCATCGTCGCGTCGCCGGCGAACTGCTGCAGGCCGGCCGCCCCGTCGGTGAAGGCGTTCAGCGCGCCCTTGAGCATCCGCAGCGCCAGCGGCGACTTCTGCAGCATCTCGCGGCACCAGGCGACCGTCTCCTCTTCCAGCCTGTCC
>Ga0193751_1002554_pt1 | contig 11006 bp, 3 predicted proteins | sample L1c2metaG_FD_143050 | JGI IMG/M metagenome (GOLD analysis project Ga0193751, IMG submission 143050) | Soil microbial communities from a riparian zone of the East river system, Colorado, United States - L1c2 | ecosystem: Environmental > Terrestrial > Soil > Riparian zone | place: USA: East River...
TTCGTCGCGCTCCAGTCCTCGGAAGGTATAAAGCTTGGTGATACGTGTGGAGGTAAGCTTTCCGTCGAGCCTGAAAATGCCGACGTCTTCTCCGCGCTTTAAAGTGCCATTAAAAACGCGGCCGATAGCGATGCGCCCCAGAAATTCGCTGTAATCGAGGTTCATTACCTGAATTTGCAGAATGCCGTTGGGATCACCGGGAGGCGAAGGAATGGATTTAACGATGGTTTCAAACAAGGGGAGCAAATCTTTGGAGTCGTCTCCGATTTTGTGGTGCGCCACACCATCGCGCGCGTTGGTGTAGACAACAGGAAAATCTAGCTGATCTTCGGTCGCGTCCAGGTCGATAAACAAATCGTAAATTTCGTCCAGCACCTCCTTGGCGCGCGCGTCCACGCGATCGATCTTGTTCAGCACAATAATCGGAGGCAGCTTGGCTGCCAAGGCTTTTTGCAGGACGTAGCGCGTTTGCGGCAGCGGGCCCTCGCTGGCGTCCACGAGCAGGAGCACGCCATCGACCATGCGTAAGGCGCGTTCCACTTCACCGCCAAAGTCGCTGTGACCCGGTGTGTCCACAATGTTGATTTTGGTGTCATGAAAAAAAAGCGCGGTGTTTTTGGCGAGAATGGTGATGCCGCGTTCGCGTTCCAGATCGTTGGAATCCATGACGCGTTCCACCAGAGCCTCATTGGCGCGAAAGATTCCGCTTTGCCGTAACATGGCATCCACGAGGGTGGTCTTCCCGTGGTCTACGTGGGCGATGATGGCGATGTTGCGAATATTTTGACTCATAAAATTTTAGCGTCGAGTGGCCGCGCGGCGGCCAGGCATTAAAGACAAAAATAGCTGCTGAAACAACCAGCAGCCCGGACGGTTCTCCTCAATTCTCAGGTGTGGTCGAGCTAGGTAAGTTTATCAGACCCAACGGTGCGTAACCAGCATTGTGGGAGACGTGGCGCTTGTCGAGAACTAACGATTTGGTTAGTTATTCGACGATTTGGCCAGTTGGTTTAATTTCTGTTGCTCCGCTTTGGCTTGATCCGGATGGCCGGTCTGAGTGTAGATGCAATGCCTTGATTGGGGACACAGCGACAGGCGCAGCGACATAAACTTGACGGGCCCACACCCCGATGCTAGATTTCGCTCCTGCGCGATAAACACGGGGGCTTTCACTGATCCGGCGTTCAAAGAAACGCAGTTCCATCGGTATCAGCCGCCGTGAATTCCTCCAATATTGCCAGGCCGCCCCGCTGGCTTTTCTTCCTGGGGCGATCTCTCCGTTTACTTTAGTGACGCCGGATTCTGCGAAAGAATCCAACTTGCCCGATGAATTTCATGTTCATCCTCGATATCGCATGCCGCGAGGAATCGAAGCGATATTGCGAAGAGTGCCCGCGGGATTCGACGAATTTGTCACCGAAAGATATCAGGATCATGTTGCCGCGGTTTTGCGAGAGTGGAGTTTGCAGCTTCTGCAATCCCCGCGGAATACAGCGGCGTTAGAAAACATTATCTCCGCTGATTTTTCTGGTGAGTCGCCAAAACCCAGCGCATGGAAGCCGGTGTACGAAGGATCTCCTCTTCAGGTGTGGAAGGGGCAGTTCGACGGCGGGACTTTGTTGCGAGGACATGACTTTCTTGCCGAATGGCGCGCCTCTCTAAGTGTTTTCACCAAAATCATCACCGCTGAGTTTCAGGTGACATCGATTCACTCCATGCCGGAAGCCGCAGCCGCGCCTGGGCAATCTCAACTACTGGAAACCGTGGTGCGTTTTGAATTGGTGGGAACGGGACAGGATTTTTACCGCGAGCAGCGTGTCGGCAACTGGCAAATCTCCTGGAGACTTTCTGCGTCGGAGGAGTTGAAGCTTCGAAGCTGGAAGGTCCTTGACGAAACGCGCAGCCGCTCTGCGTCTCCGGTGTTTATCGACGTCGCGCAACATGGATTCGGCGCGAATCGTTCTTACGCTTCCCAATTTCTTCATGGCACGGATTATTGGCGAACGGTGCTTGATGGCGCCAGCGGTATTGATATTTATGGGCACAATGGAATTTCCGTTGCCGACATCGACGGCGACGGCTTTGACGATCTTTATGTTTGCCAGCCTGCCGGGCTTCCCAATCGCCTTTTTCGGAACCGTGGCGACGGCACGTTTGAAGACATTACCGAGCTGTCCGGGCTTGGAGTTCTGGAAAACACTGCGTGCGCGCTCTTCGCGGATTTCGACAACAGCGGCCGCCAGGACGTGATCGTGGTGCGTGCGAATGGCCCGCTACTATTTCGCAACCTTGGCGAAGGAAAATTTCGCGCCAAACCGGACGCGTTTCAATTTGAAAATCCGCCGCGAGGCACGTTCACGGGAGCCGCTATTGCGGATTATGATCGCGACGGCTGGCTGGATATTTATTTTTGTCTCTACGCGTTTTATCAGGGCACGGACCAGTATCGCTATCCGATGCCTTACTACGATGCTGAGAATGGCCCGCCCAATTTCATGATGCGAAACAATCGTGACGGCACCTTTGGCGACGTTACGCGACAATCGGGTCTCGACCAGAACAACACGCATTTCAGTTTCTGTTGTACGTGGGGCGATTACAACGGCGACCAGTGGCCTGATTTGTACGTGGTCAACGATTTTGGACGCAAAAATCTCTATCGCGCCAATGGCGACGGCACATTTACGAACGTCGCGACGAAAGCCGGCGTCGAGGATGTGGGCGCGGGCATGAGCGGTTGCTGGTTGGATTTTGACAATGCTGGCCGGCAAGACCTTTACGTCGCGGATATGTGGACAGCGGCGGGACTGCGCGTATCGCAACAGGATAATTTTCAGAAAGAATCGAGCAAGCAGGTTCGCGACCTGTATCGCAAACACGCCATGGGCAACTCGCTTTTTCAGAATTCCGGCAACGGGAGTTTTGCGGACGCGAGTGCGGCCTCAGGAACTACGATGGGCCGATGGGCGTGGTCGAGCGATGCATGGGATTTCAATCACGACGGTTTTTTGGATCTCTATATCGCCAACGGAATGATTTCCGGGGGAACGCGCGCCGATCTGAACAGTTTTTTTTGGCGCCAGGTTGTCGCCAATTCTCCACAAGAGGCTAAGCCAAACCATGAATATGAGCAGGGTTGGAACGCCATTAACGAACTGATTCGCTCCGATGGCACATGGAGTGGATTCGAACGCAACGTTTTATACCTCAACAACCGAGACGGAACATTCTCGGACGTTTCGGGAATCGTTGGGCTTGACTGCATGGAAGACACCAGAACTTTTGCGCTATCCGATTTTGACCACGATGGGCGGCAGGAAATGGTCTTAAAAAATCGCAATAGCCCACAGTTGCGGTTTTTTAAAAATGTTATGCCAGAGCTCGCTCCCGGTATCGCGTTTCGATTAACGGGCAAGAAGAGCAATCGTGACGCCATCGGCGCTTGCGTTACGGTGGAAACGGAATCGAGTCGACAGACCCGCTGGTTGCAGGCTGGATCTGGATTTCTAGCGCAACACAGTAAGGAATTGTTTTTTGGTCTTGGTGCGGCGAAGGGGCCTGTTCGCGCAACTATTCGCTGGCCCGGCGGAATGCTGCAGAATCTTGCTGAATTGCCAGTCGATCATCGCGTTTGGGTTGAGGAGGGGATGCCGCCATCGCGGATCGAGCCCTTTGTGAAATCGTCAAGTTTGCCTACCGTGGCACTCGAGGTCTTTTCGGGGCCGGAGGTTTTGCCTACTGCTACTGAATCGTGGCTGCTCGCGCCAGTCCATGCTCCTGATTTTTCGCTTCGCGGTAAAGATGGGCGAGTGGAATCGCTTTCTGCGCGACGCGGTAAGCCAGTACTTCTTTGTTTTTTTTCTGCATCGGCTGCCGGCTCTGAAGATCATCGAAACCGGCTGGGAAAATTGAACTCCCGGTGGGGAAGAGAAGGACTGCAACTTTTGGTTATAGATGTCGACACCGCACAGAGCTCAGATAACGGCAAGACGATTCAACATGGCGCCAGACAGACCTTTCCAATTTTGCAAGGGACCCCCGATGTGGTTGCCATCTACAATCTTCTCTTTCGGTCGCTTTTTGATCGCCATCGCGATCTGAGCCTGCCCACCTCATTCCTGATTGATGAGGCCGGAGACATAGTTAAGATTTATCAGCGAATCCTCGAGAATGAACATTTCGGCGAAGACCTCAAGAACATTCCTCGCACAGATCAGGAGCGCATCGCGAAAGCGCTTCCGTTCCCAGGCGCGGACACCGATTATGCATTCGGCCGCAACTATCTTTCGCTCGGCTCGGTGTTCTTCGAACGCGGATATTCGGAGACTTCCGAGACTTTTGTCCGGCGCGCTCTGCAAGACGATTCCGAAAGCGCCGAGGCGCTGTATGGACTTGGAAGCGTTTATCTACAACAACAAAAACTGAAAGAGGCGCGCGAAAGTTTTGAACGTGTGCTGAAACTGCGGTCTAGCTATCCCGGAACCATTCCAAATGCGTGGAATAATCTAGGACTTCTTTCTGCCAGGGAAGGGGATACCGCTGCGGCCATCGATTTTTTTCAGCGGGCGTTAGAAATCGATCCGGCCCATTTTATTGCGCTGCTGAATCTCGGCAACGCCTATCGTCAACGCAAGGATTGGCCGGAAGCGAAAAAAGTGCTTCAGCGAGCTTTCGACGTTGGTCCGGATGACCCTGAAGTCAACTACAGTCTAGGCATGGTCTGCGCCCAGCTGGAGGAATCAGATCGCGCCTACGAGTATCTAAAACGCGCTATTGAGTTGCGCCCCGTTTATCCCGAGGCTTTGAATAATCTTGGCGTGCTTTATTTGCGGACGAGACGGCCGGAGGAAGCCGTTCACAGTTTTGAAGAATCCATCCGCGTGGCGCCTGAGTACGATCAGGCCTACCTGAATCTCGCGCGTGTCTACGCTAGGCAGGGCGAGCGGGAGAAAGCTCGCGAGGTGCTTCTTGAATTGCTGAAGCAGCATCCCGATCATGCTCGAGCGAAAGCCGAATTGAACCAACTCGGCCAATAAATCAGCGTTAGAATTGACGCTCGAAAGAATTGTGCTGCCGGACGCGTTGACCGACGTTGTGGAATGTATTTCCCGATGACCTCCATTGTCGCCAGAGTTGTTCGGGTATTCGGCGCATTCGTGGCGCTGACCGCGTTGAGCGTCGTGACAACTCACGGCCAGAACAAAAGTGATGACAAATCCGCGATCGTCACAGGGGTTGTCCGCGATTCGGAGAATCGTCCGGTTGAGAATGCGACTGTTTTTCTTGAGAGTGATGACCTCGCGCGTAAATTCACGTTTCAGTCGGATCCAAGTGGACGATACCGTTTCGAGGCAGTACCCGCGGGAAGTTACAAACTGCGCGCGAGTAAATCCGGATACGGCGTCGCGAAGTATGGCCCGTTTGTTCTTCATAAAGCGGAGCGTAAGTCCGTAGAGTTGCGATTGCCTGCCGAAGTGTCTGCTGCAACCGGGAAGGACGATTCGGCGGCGATAAAATTTTCCGACGAAATCCATTTCAATGTGGCGGGCGTCAGCGATCCCAACAACCTTGGTGGTCATGGATCAGACACCGTGTTGCGCACGAAGGAAACACTGGCTAAAGAGACTGTTTCGTTAAACCGTGAAGCGATAACACAGCCGAATAACAATTCACATCCCGCTGAAGATGTCGCGAACAGACACGCGCTGTTGGCGGAGGCCGCCGAAAGCGAAGGGCGTCCGCTCGACGCGGTGCGTGAGTATCAGAGAGCAGCGGAGTTACAGCCGAACGAAGCGAATCTTTTTGCCTGGGGAGCGGACCTGCTCCTGCATCGCGCGTTCGAACCAGCAATCGAAGTGTTCACGAAGGGCCATCGGCTTTATCCCGATTCGGTTCGAATGCTGCTTGGTCTGAGCGTAGCTACTTACGATCAGGGAGCGATGGACCAGGGAAAAGAGCTGCTGCTCGAAGCTTGCGACCTGAACCCGGCCGACTCAGCCCCGTATTTATTTCTTGGCAAGTTGCAAGAAGCTGAGAAAATCGAACCGCCCGGATGGGCTGAGAAATTTGCGCGCTTCGTCCGACTGCATCCGGACAATGCGTTGGCGCATTATTACTACGCGGTCGCGCTTGAGAAGCAAGAACCTGGCGGGAGAAACGCCGCGGTCATAGAGTCTGAGCTAAGAAGAGCAATGGAAATTGATCCTCAACTTGGCGATGGGTACCTGGAACTCGGCATTCTATATTCGCAACGAAAGGATTATCCGGAAGCCATCTCGGCGTTCCAGAAAGCAATTGAGATTACACCTCTTCCTGCCGAAGCCCATTACCGTCTCGGGCAAGTTTACGGGCATATGGGAGAAGCAAAAAAGGCCAGCCAGGAAATTGAATTGTTTAAGCAAATTTCAGAACAGAAAAAAAATGAGGCTGAACGCGAGCGTCATAAGATCCAACAATTTGTGTACACGCTCCGAAGCCAGAGCCCTTCATCGCCGCCGCCGTCAACGTCTGAACCTCATTAAAGAGAAAATCCAGCCGGGAACTAACAAACGCGATAAAGCCCAAAACAAAAACGACCCACCGGTGTGCTGGTGGGTCGTTGTGTTAATTGCAGAGTCTGGATCAGTTGCGCGCGAGCTCTAAAAAGTAAGCTTCAGCCCGAACTGAATGAGACGCGGGTTGTTTACGGTCGAGTTCACCGAGCCGAACCCAGGCGAACCGATATCGGCTATCGGCAATCCGAATTGTGGATGGTTGAAAAGGTTGAAGAACTCCGCCCGGAAGTTCAAGCCCATCCCCTCCCGAGGCAAAGCAAATTGTTTGATGACGGAAAAGTCGGTGTTCACAAATCCCGGGCCTGTCACCGGGACGCGAGACGCGTTACCCAGTTGTCCGGGTGTCGGCGCAACAAAGCACGCCGGATTAATCCACTGGTTCTGCCCATGGTTGGCCGCATACGGGTCGCAGCCAGCAACCTGATTTGGGCGATTGAAGTTGTTCCCGTTGCCGCCGTTGTCGAAGGTTGGAAATTGTCCGGCTTGGTTTGTGCTGTCCAGCAGAGGCACACCGAAGCCGGAAGTAATCTTTTCGATGAGCGTCAGTTGCCAGCCCCCAATCACGGAGTTGGTGACCTTATTCCAGTTACTTCCATACTTCTTGCCCCTGCCGAACGGCAAGTCGTAAATGACGCTAGCCGTGAAGCTGTTATTGAGATTAACTTGCGACAACGCCCAGTCCAGTTTCTCCCAATTCGGAAGTGGGAAGTAGGGCGCGCTAAGCAAAGAGCCCAGACCGTCGCTTAGGCCATTGTCGTACGTGTGTGAGTAAGTGTACGCGACGAGAGCGTAAAGGCCATGCCGGGTGTCCTTGGTCTCCGCTTTTATTTGCAGCGAGTTGTAGCTGGTCTTGCCGAGATCGCCGAAGATCAAAAGTTTGTTGCCTACTCCGTACGGCGGCACGAAGGGAGCGCCACCCGGGAGGCAGCCTATGGTGTATCCAGAGACAGTTCCGCAGGCCGATGGGCTTCCGGTATTCAGATCGTTCCCGGCGACCAAGATGTGCCGGCCACGCGAACCCGCATAGCCAACGGTGAGCACAATGTTCCCCGGCACCTGCCGCTCTACGTTCGCATTGAACTGCTGGACCATACCAAGATGGAAGTCCCTGGGTTGCGTGAAAAAGGTTCCGCTAAATGCGGTCGGGTTGGCCGTCGAGGTTTCGATCGGAAACCCTTGGGAAATAGCAAAATTACCAAAGCCCGAAGGGGACGACCCAAGTACTGTCGCGCAGTACGATGTCGCAAAGGGGCACCCGCTGAATCCAGGTACTCCACCTTGTTGGGCAAAGCCGAGGCCATCAGACTCAGCGAAGAAGGGCGGATTCTGCCAAAGCCCTTGCGCGCCCATGCTCCACGCTGAATCGTGAAAAATGGCATAGCCCGCCCGGACCGCTGTCTTATCACTGCCAAGAACTTTCCACGCCAGTCCGATGCGGGGCTCAAAGGCCGTCCAATTCCGGTTGATGCCAGCAGAATTACTGACGCCATTCTGACCGGCAATCAGAAGCTGGCCCGGACCGCCATTCTGAGGAATGTAATCTGCCATGCGGTTATCGACTTCCGTGATGGGACTGGTCAGGTCCCAGGCCAAACCAAGATTCAGCGTCAAATCTCTGGTAATTCTCCAATCGTCTTGTACGAATGGGCGGAAGATTTTCCAGCGGCGGCCGGTGACCGGACCATTGAATGTCTGATCGTGCTCAGAGACGCCCACTAAGCCGAGCAGGAGATCCGCCTCAGCGCTACCCGGAACGTTCACACTCCCACCCGAAAATCCGCTGAAATTGCCAATGGCGCCTGGAATCCAGAATCCATCCTGGAAAGCCTCCGTGCCCACGTTCATCTGGTTCGCGCGTACCGTAGCTCCCACCTTGACGTCATGCTTGCCGCGAATCATGTCAAGCGAATCGCTGAAAGAGAAAATGTTGGTTCCGCCCTGGAACGGCGTGAACCCGCGATCACCGAGCGACCAAAAGGTGCTGAGAAAGAATGTCGAAACCAGTCCGCAGCTATAGGCGCCCGGCAAACAGGTGGTGCCGCCGTTGGGGCAGCCCAGGTTCGCCCCGGGGATACCGCCCGGCACGATCTTATTGGACTCGCAACTCCCGGTGCCCTGCGACTTGATGTAATTGAAAATCCGGTTGTAACCGAAGCTAGCCTGGTTGACCGTGTTGGAGGAAAACACGTGAGTCTCCCCAATAGCGATCTGCCGCGCGTGATTCACAATTCCCTGGTTGCTGCCGAATGCGTTCGCCTCGGCAAATCCGCCAGTAAAGCCGCCAGGAACGAAGGAGACGGCGTCGTCGTAACTAAAGCGGGCGAACAGATTATCGCTGGCGGAAAGGGTATGGTCCAAACGGACGTCAATTTTCGTCTCGTCGAGCTTGCGCACCGGCTCGCTAAGGAAGTTAAATCCCGCGCTCGGGTTATTGGCATTGGGGATGGGGTAGAGATTCTCCATGGCTTGCCCGATGTTGTTAATCAAGCCGGAAGGAATCTTATTGCATGCAGTCCCCGGTGCCTGAAGTCCGCTCGCGCTTGCCGGCAAAGGATTCCCGGCTGGATCGCAATGGAAATAGATATTTGGAAAGACGGCTGGATTTGTCGAGGCCCCGACCATATTTGGATTGACGATCACAGTACCGGAAACGGGATTGCCAAACGGATCGGCGCTGTAATCGCCGGCGCGCATCGCTTGGCTGGGGACCAATCCAGTAAATGTGATGCCGTGGCGCTGATATTTTTGCTCGCCATCGACAAAAAAGAACGTCTTATTCTTGCGGATCGGCCCGCCGATAGACCCACCGAACTGGTTCAGATTGAATTTTTCCGGCGACGTCGCAAAGAAGCTCTTGGCATCTAGTGAAGTATTGCGCAGAAACTCGAACAGCGATCCGTGGAAGGCGTTAGATCCTGATTTCGTAGTCACCAATACGGTTGGGCCCGCGCGCGTCCCGTATTCCGCGGAATAGTTGTAGGTCAAAACCTTGAACTCTTGTATGTCGTCGATCGATGAAAAAATTCCGATTCCCCCCGCGGTCAATTCATTGTTGTCCACACCGTCCAGAAGCCAATCGGTCGCGTTGGGACGTGAGCCGCCGACGGACAGTGAGAAGGAACCTCGCGCGGCGACCTCACTGCTAGCGGCGGAGGTGAAAAAACTATTGGGGTTCGACTCTGCCGTGGCGCCGGGGGTGAGGGTGGCGAGCTGCACGAAATCGCGTCCATTCAGAGGCAACTGAGCAACTTGCTGTGAAGTGATGACTTGGCCCAGCGCGGGACTCGCCGTCTCCACCTCCACTTCGGAAGCGACCACTTCCACCGAAGTGGTCACTGAAGACGGCGACAGGGAAAAATCCAATTCCCGTTGCTCATCCACCTGCAGTTTTACATCTTTGGTTTCCACGGGCTGAAAGCCCTGGTATTCCACGCGTACCGTATAAACGGACACCGGCAACAAATTAATGGTGTAGTGGCCCGTATCATCTGTGACGGCCTCGCGAGTTGTGCCTGTCGCTTGCGAAGTGACGGTGACCCTGGCGCCGGAAACTGCTGATCCGGATTTATCGGTCACCACGCCCAAAAAACTGCCGGTGGCCTGCCCATGGGCCATTTGCGCACAAGAAAGCACACCAAGAATAAGCGCTGCTACAAAATAGAATCGTTTACCCATCGCCCCACGCCCCCCTCAGAAAAAACGTTCCATCAAATCTGTTCGATTGATGAACTTGAGACTTTTGCTATTACCGACGCTGAGAAACCCGCGCTGGATTAGAGCACCAGCGCCTGTGACCCAAACTGACGTCCCGATCGCACAACTTCACAACGGAAAAGATCACGGCTCAGCAAAAAATATTGAAGCAACGTACTTTCCATCCACGCTGGTGTCAAGCGGTTGTTTGTGAAAAGCGATGAAAACTTTAGCCAAGCACAACCATCAATTCGAATGTTGCGGTTTTCTGTTTCGGCCTTTCGGTCTGTCACATGCGCTAGCCGTACAGGCAGACCCCGTAAGCTGCACAAATTGACGCCACGGCGAGCAAGCCCAAGACGAATACGCTCACCGCGAAAGGTAAACTGCCAGGCATCGGCAGGTTAACTTGTAAGTTTAACTTGCAAGTTTGGCTGTTATTTGTTATCGTTGAATATGCCGCGAAAAACTGTGGAGACCTCGGTAATCGACCTTATTCAGTCCATTGGGCTGTTGGTGCGCCGGGTGCGCGCGGCGGCCGCGTCCCATGAACTTTCATTGACGGAGGCGTCCGTCATGGGACGGCTCGCTAGAAATGGGCCCGCCACGACCGCCGAGCTCGCGCGCGCGGAAGGCATGAAGCCGCAGTCGATGGGAACGACCATCGCGGCGCTTGAGGAGATGGGCATGGTCGAGCGTAAGCCGCATCCGACCGACGGCCGCCAAGTGAACATTGGCCTAACTGCCAAAGGCGCATCG
>Ga0193751_1002555_pt1 | contig 10994 bp, 10 predicted proteins | sample L1c2metaG_FD_143050 | JGI IMG/M metagenome (GOLD analysis project Ga0193751, IMG submission 143050) | Soil microbial communities from a riparian zone of the East river system, Colorado, United States - L1c2 | ecosystem: Environmental > Terrestrial > Soil > Riparian zone | place: USA: East River...
GGACGCATCGCCGTCGCCTTCGTCCGACGCGGTCTCGACTGCCCCGGCGGGTCAAGCGCCGGAGCAGGCCAATCCACCAGCGTCGGTCCCGCCCTCGCCCACGCCGGCTAAGCGCAGTCTTTTCGGCCGCATCCTGCATCCGTTTTCGGGATCTGGAGAAAAATCGGATGCGCCGTTGAAACTGAAAGACCCGAAACTGCGTGGTCTGACCTTGAGCCTCCAGATTTCACCGCAAACCGTGAAACTGTCGGAGGTGCGCCTGCTCGATATCAAGGCGACGCTCATTAATAAGGGAAAGAAAGCGATCGACCTCAATTTCGGAACGGACCAGCGAATCGAAATTTACCTCATGAACACCAGTGACGTGGTGTTGACGAAATGGTCCGATAACCACGCCGTGAGCGACAAACCCGGCACGGTGCTGATCAATCCGCAGGAGCACATCGAGTACAACGAAAAGATTTCCACGCGCGAGCTGACCCGGGACAAGGTTTTCGTGGCTGAAGTTTTCTTTCCACAATACCCTGAGCTGCGGGTCCGGCAGAAATTCATGACGGCACCGTGAGGAGAGGGTGATCCGTGAATAGTGATCGGTGAACGGTGAACGGTGAGGAGGCGGCATGAGCTACAAGGTGACCACTAATCACTTTTCACTTATCACCATTCACAATTGAAACTTTTTTCTGATTACCACAGCCACCCGCAGGGGCATCGTGTGCAGGCTTACACGCATGATCTTTTGCAGCCTTGGGTGGAGAGTGCGCGTCAACGGGGCCTGACTGACATCGCCTTCACCGATCACGACCGTTATTGCGCCGGCGTCTCGTTCGAGGAGATCGAGCGGTTGCGCGAAAAGGATCCGGACATAAGAATTCGGGCCGGCATCGAACTGGATAACGATCCGGTCCATTCCGCGGCCGGACGAAAATGGGTCGAAGAGAACTGGGCGCGGCTCGACTTTGTCCTGGGATCTGTTCATTTCCTGGAACGGGATGACGAGATGTTTGACTCGGTCCCCGCGGGAGCGGCCCAGTTTAAAGGCAAAAATATCGACGCGATCTACGCGGATTATTTTCGGAGGATTCGCGAGATGGCGGCGAGCGGACTGGTCGATTGCCTCGCGCACATCGACCTGGTCAAGATTCATGGTCACCGTCCCCAGGGCGACGTAGTAGCCATGATGGACGAGACGCTCGATTTTATTCGGGCACGAAATCTGGCGATCGAACTATCGACGGCGGGTTGGCGCAAGCCGGTGGGCGAGCAGTACCCGGCGGATGAAATCATTGCCTCCGCCATGAAGAGAGGGATTCCATTCACCACTGCATCGGATGCGCATTCGCACGTGCAGTTAGGGGAAGGCTTCGACCGATTGGCGGAGAAGATGTCCGCGCTGGGAGTTCGGGAAATCTCCGTGTTCGAAAAGCACAAGCGGCAAACGCGCGTTCTGTGCACGCTATAGCCGTGGAGGGGGCCGCGCCGTCGGCGCCTTCAAGAATGCGACACGACGTCGCGTGTCCCTGCATTATCAGGTAGGGATGGCTCTCCGAGCCGTCCCTCGAATGAATGGGACGCTTCGGAGAAGCATCCCTGCCTGCTACATGCCCAAGCCGGGCAAACCGAGGCCGCCGGTGATTTTCGTCATCTCGGATTGGGCAAGGGCTTTGCCTTGTTCGATCGCCGCCTGCACACCATTCAGCACCAGTTCCTCCAGAAATTCGACGTCGTTAGGGTCGACAATTTCCTTGTCGATTTTGATCGAGACGACGTCGCCAGCGCCGTTCGCTCTGACCTTGACCTTGCCCCCGCCGGCCTGCACTTCGACCGTTTTCTCGGCGAGCTCGGCCTGTGTTTGCGCCATTTGCTCCTGCATCTTTTGCGCCTGCTTCATTAGCTTGTTCAGATTCATAATAGGATCACGTGCTTGCTCACGATTTTATCTGGCCTTTAAACATTTCCAGCGCTTCCTGAATGAGGGGATCGTCTTTGTACGAGTCTCCTCCCGATTTGCGGGGACTCGCTTCCGCTTTCTTCAATTCCAATCCTTCTTTCGCTTCCAGTTTTAAACTCCATTCGTGACCGGAGATTTCCTTGAGCAGCGTCTCGAGCTGTCGCCGGTTGCTCGTCGTGGCCAGGGTTTCAATGGCCGATTTTTGATCGGGCGGGTAGCCCAGAATAAAGCTGCGACCTTCCGGTCCAATGACACCGAGCGAGTCGACCAGCGTGCGCAGGAAACCGCGGACCGGAACCCGTTCGCGAAGATCGCTCCAAACCTGTTCGGCATCGATAGATCCAGGCGATTCAATGGCCGGCTTCGGGTCCGACGCCTTTTCCGCCACACGCGCGGTTTGCCTTGTCTCGGCCGCGGGAGCGGTCGCTGTTTTGCCGGCCGGCGCTTTAGCAGCGGCTGGTTCCGTTTTCTTCGCAGGAGGAATCGGCTGGCTCGCGCGTGGTGCCGGTTTGGTCTGAACCTCTTTGCCGGCACGCAATGCGTTTAGATTCTCGATGACCTGATTAAGCGTGACCTGACTCAGACTTTGTATCGCTTTGATCAGCGCCACTTCGAAATGCAATTTCTTGTTCGGCGCCCATTTCATGCGGCCTTCCGCTTCCGCGAACTGATCGATCAGCTCGAGAAGACGATCCGTCTCGATCATTTCCGACTGGGAAGCAAGCGATGCCTGTAATTCGGTGTCGACGTCCTCGCTGAGCGCGTCTGGTTTTACCTTGAAAACGAGGAGGTCGCGCAGGTAGCTGATCAGGTCGGACATGAGTCGCATCATGTCTTTGTCCGATTCACACTCAGCATGCAGAAGGCCGACCGCATCGGCCGTCGCGCCACGCAGAATCTTGTCGGTAAAATTCGCAACCGTTTGCTGGCTGGTGAATCCGAAGACCTTAAGCACGTCGCTCTCGCCAATCTTGTCCCCGCAATACGCGACCAGTTGATCGAGCATCGATTCGGCGTCGCGCAATCCGCCTTCGGCGCCGCGTGCGATGGCATGAGCGGCGGCCGGTTCGAGGGTGATCTTCTCCTTCCCGGAGATGAACTGAAGGTGCTCGGCGATGAGATTGGTCGGGATGCGATGAAGATCGAATCGCTGACAGCGGCTGAGAATGGTGGGCAGCACTTTCTGCGGCTCGGTCGTGGCGAAAATGAATTTCACGTGCGCGGGCGGTTCCTCTAGGGTCTTGAGCAAGGCGTTGAAAGCGGCGGAGGAGAGCATGTGCACTTCGTCGATCAGGTAGATCTTATATTTTCCCTTGGCCGGCGCGTAGCGGACATTATCGCGCAACTCGCGCACATCCTCGACGCTGTTGTTACTGGCGCCGTCGATCTCGATCACATCGAGGCTGTTTCCGGCTGTAATCTCCTTGCAATTATCGCACACCCCGCACGGCGTCACGGTCGGGCCATGAATGCAATTGAGGGCCTTCGCCAGGATGCGGGCCGTCGAAGTTTTGCCGACGCCGCGAGGCCCGACGAAAAGGTAAGCGTGGGCGAGGCGGTTCTGGGCCACGGCATTTTTCAACGTCTGCGCGACGTGCCCCTGGCCGACGAGGTCGTCGAACGTCTGTGGCCGATATTTTCTGGCAAAAACCTGGTAACTCACGTGGAAACTTAACGCGGGTGCGTGGCCACGAAAACACAAATCTGGAAATGGAGGATGAATGTGGTGGCGCTTCGCAAAAATTCCTATAGCGGCTGTCTATGACCGCCGAATCTTTGGAATGGCAGGCGGAGCGCCCGCCCTGCAACGTTTAAGGGTCTGGAGCGAGCGCATCGCTTGTCAGCCACCGGACGGCGGTCATAGACCGCCGCTACAAAGAACGAGCCGCGAAGCGTCGTTACGAAGTTCCTGTAGCCACGGTACTCTGCCGCCGTGCAGTATGGTGCCCCCATGGAAGCAAATTTGTCTGATCGTCTCTCCGCCTTTTTCCTGGCGCAAGGGGAACAGACCGCGGAATCGGTTATGGCTCGCCTGACCGGATTTATCGCGGAGGCGAAAGAGAGCCTCGATTTTGCCATTTACGACATGCGATTCAGCGAAGGATTGAAAAGCCAGCTGGCCGCGGCTTTGCGAGAGCGAGCGGACAAGGGCGTAACGATCCGGATTTGTTTCGACGGAGATAAGCCGCTCAGTCCGAATTTGGCCATGGGCCAGGATCCCGCTTCACCGGGCACAAGCGCCGCCGTGGAATCGTTAGGCTTTCCCTGGCGGCGTATTGCCGGCATGAAATTGATGCATCATAAGTTCATCGTGCGCGACGCGGCTTCGGTCTGGACCGGCTCGCTCAATATGACCGATGACGCTTTCACGCTGATGGAGAACAACGTCGTGCAGATCGATTCACCGCGAGTGGCGGCTTCTTACGCGGAGGATTTCGAGCAGTTGTGGGAGAAGGAGAATTTCGAGAATACCGGAGACATAAAAACGGCGGCCATTCCTTTGACCTCTTCGGGCGAACCGGCGGCCACGCGGGTCATGTTTTCGCCCGGAACTGGTTTGGCCATTGACGAGGAGGTGGCGCGGCGGGTCAACCAGGCGCAGCGGCGCGTTCGCATTTGCAGCCTGCTCATCAATTCCGGTACTTTGATTGGCGCACTACAGAATTTGCTGGGAGCGGGCCGGGTCAAAGTTGACGGCATTTATGACCGAACCCAGATGACTGATGTTTACCGGCAATGGCGCGAGGTGCCGCAAAATCATTGGAAGGTGCCTGCTCTCCAGGATGTGATCGCGCGAGCCGCATTGGTGGGCAAGGATTCCACGCCCTATTCGCCGACGGGCCGGCATGACTTCATGCACAACAAAATCCTGCTGATTGATGACACGGTTGTAACCGGTTCGTACAACTTTTCGCGCAGCGCGCAATTCAACGCGGAAAACATCCTGTTCATCGAGAGTGCGGCCCTGGCTGCGCAATACAGCGCGTACATCGACCATTTGCTGGAGAAATATGGCGGCGCGAAAAGATAGACATGGATCGGTTGCTTAGTCCGGGGAGCGCCCGCGCCCTCCCCGGATCGGAATTGAGCATTGGACGTTAGATGCGGCTCATTGGACGTTGAGCGCCGTATGAGGCTTCAACTAGCGCTGCTATTTGTGTTCGCTCTCGCCATGGACGGTTCCGCGCGCGAGCCGATCGTGAAGGTGCGCAAACCTCCGCCATTACCCGAACCAGCCACAAGTAAACCACTTCGCGCGCGCGATCTCGGCGTTCCGTTCGACGGCACACCAGGTCCGCTCAACGCGATCACCGACATCGGCGGCGTGGAGGTTGGCTATACCACACTCGTTAGTGGCGAAGGCAAACTGGAGGTGGGCAAGGGTCCCGTGCGTACGGGCGTCACGGCCGTCATTCCACGCGGTCACGATTCGCTAAACGATCCAGTTTATGCGGGCGTTTTTAGCCTCAATGGCAACGGTGAAATGACCGGGACGGCCTGGATCGAGGAGAGCGGATTTTTGGAGGGACCGATCGTCATCACCAATACCCATAGTGTGGGAGTGGCAAGGGATGCGGCCATCGCGTGGCGCGTCAAACACGGCGCGGCTGATAACACCGGATACTGGTGGAGCCTGCCGGTGGTCGCGGAAACCTGGGACGGTTATCTGAATGACATCAACGGATTCCATGTGAAGCCGGAAGACGTTTTTCATGCGCTCGACACCGCTCGCGGAGGTGCGATTGAAGAGGGAAGCGTTGGTGGCGGCACGGCCATGATTTGTTACGAATTCAAAGGCGGCACAGGCACCGCTTCGCGAAAGGTTGCCGTCAAAACGGACAAAAAATCTCCAGCGCGCACCTTCACCGCCGGCGTTCTGGTCCAAGCCAACTGCGGACGCCGTCCCAACCTGACGATCGCAGGTGTGCGCGTCGGAAAAGAGATTCCGGAAAACGCTGTTTTCAGCCAGGAAAACGGGTCGATTATTATCGTGATTGCGACCGATGCACCGCTTTTGCCTCATCAACTGAAACGCCTGGCGCGTCGCGCGGCTCTGGGACTCGCCCGCACGGGAAGTTATTCGGGCAATGGCTCGGGCGATCTATTCATCGCCTTTTCCACGGCCAATCCGAAGGTTGCCAATCCGGATGCGGTTACGCACTCGGTAGAGACCATTCCGAATGATTTGCTCGATCCGATTTTTGAAGGAGTCGTCGACGCGACGGAAGAGGCGATTGTGAATGCGCTGGTGGATCAGGAACCGAACTCCACCACCGCTGCCGCCTGGCAAACCGACAAGCAAACCGGGAATCGCTTCTTTGTAGGGGCAGGCGATCACCGAATTGAGGCTCTTCCGCGCGAACGTGTCAAAACGCTGATCGGCCGCCGGACGGGCACTGATCATTGATTGGTCTGACCTGGACCAAACAGGCAGGGAGGTTTCTCCGAAGCGTTCATCGCACCGCGGCGGGGAGGAAAAGTGGGACGGCTCGGAGATCCGTCCCTACCTGCGGTTAACAGGAACTTCTTTGCGACCCAAACCCCGAAGCGACGGCGGGATCAGTGCGCGAAGTGCGGCAGAGTGATATTTGCCCGCCGTTCGGTCTTCTTCGTCGCCTTTACAAAGGCCGATCCGCGAGCGGCTTGGCGCGCGGACGCTTCGGGAACTGGAGCGATGCTGACACTGACGCAGGCATCGCTTGGATCTTTCCCGGGAAACCTTTGTTCCCATTGGTCTCGCGCATGAGTGACCAGGCGTCGGAATTTGTTGTCGACGGCGCGTTGCACACCCTCGATCAACTCGAGGTTGGTTAGGCTGGTGACGGTTAGACCGAATTTTTTCACTCATCGCACTAACGAGCAAAAATTACGCCGCAACACTCGTTAAAAGTCCCGGCTCGGCTGCGAAACGCCTCCGGCAGCGCTCCAATATCCTCGTTGAGACGCATTTGCGTGCGCGTCGCTCCTCCTTCAGATCAGGCTCCCACCGACCTCAATAAGTGCCGGAGTCACGTGGCGGCGACCCTGGCGGGGTACTCACCATTAACACCGGACTTGAGCCCGGTGTTGTCCAGAATGTAACAACAGAAACTGTTTCAACGGTTTTATCGATGCTGGACGCCTCTGTAAACCGTTGAAACGGTTTAAGATGCACGGGTCCCAAGAGCACCGGGCTGAAGCCCTGCGTTATCTTCTCCTGTTGATCAGAGCGCTTCTAGTCGCGGAATTTGTAAGGAGCGCGCGTGAGATTTCCGACGTGGGTTATGCCGCCAGCCATGTAAACGTAACCGCGCAATTTCTTCGGAGCGCTCTTGCTCAAGTAGATGCCGCCGTTATGCAAAACGGGCGAAGCGGCGCGATTTTCCGTAATCTTGTCCGGAGCGCGATAATAATAACCTGCATCGTCGGCGGCATAAAACGAGTAAGCGCCGGGTGGAAAATGCAAGGTAGCTATTTGCACGCCGGCGGCGAGATCCACGTAGTGGGGAGCGTCCCTGGGCGGCCCTTCCGCCACCACTTGAAAGTGATGATTCGCGCAACCGCCACAAAGTAGAATACCGAGCAGCGGGAGCGCGAGGAATAGACCGCGAAGCCGCGCGGGGCGCGGGGAGGGAGTTGGGAGAACTCGCGAATCAAAGGGTAAAGTAGAAAGTAGAAAACGCAGAGGCAATCGGAGCCCAGTAGGGGAAGCTGTCAGCTTCCCAGGGAAGGCAGCGCCTTCCACTAAAGAATCGCTGCGTTTCACTTGTCGCTCATCACTTTCTGGATCGAGGTCGGATCGTCGAGAAGGATCCATTCGATGACCGAGAGCGGCAGGCTGCCGTTTTTGATCAGATCGTCGTGAAATTGTCCGAGCCGGAAATTATCACCCTGCTTATCCCGGTAGCGACCGAGCAGGTTCATGATCTGCCATTTGCCAATGATGTAGCTGATTTTCTGGTGCGGTGAAGAAGCGGCGCCGGCGGCTTCGCCCGTGGCTGATTCTCGGTCCAATCCGCCGGCATCCATGAAGTAATTGATTGCCTGCTCGAAAGTCCAGCGGCCGGTGTGCAGATTCACATCCACGCCGATGCGCGCGCCGCGGTAGCGCGAGAGACGAAGAATCTGGCCCTGCGCAGCGGAGTTGTTAGGGTAAAGACCGGTGCGCATCAGCATCTCTTCTCCGTACAAGGCCCAGCCCTCCACAAAGACACCGTCCTGATGCTGGCGGCGGATTTCGTCGGTGAGATGATTGGCGATGGAAAGCTGCATGAAGTGTCCTGGAATACCCTCGTGGCCGAGAATCGGCCGCGGATCTTCAATCGCCGCCCGGATGTAAAAATTCTTCGACTGCGGGTTGTAGGTGGGGATGAAAAAGAATCCGACTGGATCCTTGTCGTAAACACCCGGTGGGTTCATGAAGCCTCCCGGGCTTGTCGGTTTGAAGGCCTCGGGCAGCTGGCGAATTTCAAAACGGCCAAGGTAATCCGGAATGGTCACGAGATTGTGCTCCTTCAGAAAGGCGATCATTTCCTGTTCGCGACTTTCGTACGCTTTCAGGAACGATGCCTGGTCGGGAGGGATATTTGCGCTGCGGGCCGGATCGGGGTCGGCCAACTTCGGATCGGGCAGGAGGGCTTCGAGCGCGCGGTAACGAGCGTTCTCGACGCGTCCAATCATTTCAACTTCGGACGCGTTGAGCGGCAGAAGCAGAACGTGCTTGAGGAAATAGTTATAGTTCGCTTCGCCCATGGGTGTGAAGTCCACCATCCTGGGCATCCGCTTTTCCAGTTCGTCGGCATACCCGTGCAGGGCGGCAAGCGCTTCGTCCCGCACTTTGACCAGGGCGTCATGTTCGTTAGGGGACAAGCCGACGTCGAGTGTCATGAGGCTACCGGTAAAGAGGGTGTCGATCGACCGCGCTGACTCGATGGCCAGCTGCGCATACAGCTTAACCGGGCTCTGTAGATTACTGAGGCCCTGCTTGAGCATGGCCGGCATTTGCTGCAATCGGGCCGTGGCCGAACGCGCCCGGTTCGCCGGCGTATCGTATTCTTTCTTCAGGAGCGAAAAGATCGCGCTGCTACATTCGCCCACGTAAACCTGTGGATTATTTCGTTCGAACTTCAGGACGCGACTGGAGAAGTCGGCGCCTTCCAGCTGCGCGCGGAAAAGGATCCAATCGATCTTCTGGTCCTTCGACCAATTGTCGGTTTTCATGGCGCGAACTTTTTCGAGCAAAGCGTGCTCGTGTTGCGCGCGCTCGTTGATGCTGGCCGGGGAATAATCGGTCAACCGATTATCCCATGTGTGCAGGCCGGCTTCGCTGCTTTGCACGGGGTTGTTCTGGAGACGGAACCGGGCGCGGGGCTGGTCGTGCGCGTCTGCGCTTTGACCGCGTGGAAAGCGATCGTCGTAAGAAGGAAGCTGAGCAAAACATTGATCATTTTCACAGACGCGATTGTAATGGGTGAAATCAAATGAGAAAGCGCAAACGGCCCGTCCATGGCGACGGGAGAATCGGGTGAAAACGCTGGGAATGCTTGGCGGCCTTGGACCGGAGAGCACGGTCGAGTATTACGAGACGATCATCCGGCTGTATCGCGCTCGGGCCGGCGATGGTAGCTATCCGCAATTCATTATTAACAGCGTGAATCTAAAAGCCGGCCTCGACCTGATTACGGCAAATGATTTGGCCGGTGCCGCAAAATTTCTGGTGAAAGAAATGCAAAAGCTGGTGGCGGCGGGCGCCGATTTCGGGCTGATCGCCGCGAACACACCGCACATCGTTTTTGATGAAGTACAGGCCGCGGTTCCCATTCCGCTCATCAGTATTGTAGAAGCGTCCTGCGCCGTCGTAAAAGAACGTGGACTCAGGCGGCTCGCTTTGTTCGGCACCCGTTTCACCATGCAGGGAACATTCTACCCCAGGGTCTTCGCGCGGGAAGGAATCGAGCTTGTTGTCCCGGAACCCGAAGATCTGGCATACATCCACCACAAATACATGAACGAGCTGGTCGTCGGAAAATTTGCCCCGGAAACGCGAATCGGCCTGCTCGCGATTGTGGATCGTCTTGAGGCGCAGAAAAGGATCGACGGAATCATTCTCGCCGGAACGGAGTTGCCGTTGATTTTACGCGACGCCGACCACCACGGCGTTCCACTGCTCGACAACATGCGGATCCATGCGGAAGCCGCCGTCGATCATATATTTTTATAGCTGAAGGGACGCGCGCTGTCGTGTCCCATCAATGGGCGCCGACGGCGCGGCGCCCTCCACACCGTCACTCAAAAAATTATGACTAACGAAGCGAGACCGATCCTCATGCTGCCGGCATGGCTTTGCCTGGCCCTCGCCGGAGGAGTCGGCGGCTGGCTTCACAATTTCAGCGCCGCTGGCGTCGCGATCACGATCTGGACACTCACGGTTATCGTTTTGTTCGCTTGTTGGAAGATTTCGAGCGTTCGCGCCTGGACCATGACCATCGATTTGAAATGGCTGATCGGGTTGCATCTAAGCCGTTTTGTCGGGTTCTACTTTCTGACTTTGGCGAGCCGTGGCGAGTTGCCTTCCGGCTTCGCTCGGCCTGCCGGCCTTGGGGACATTGTGGTCGCCGCGCTGGCGTTGGTGCTGATCACGGTTCCTTTATTGCGCGGCATGCGCATGTTAGTCCTGGCGTGGAACGCGATTGGTCTGCTCGATATTCTATTCGTTGTTTCGAGTGCTCTGCGTTTTTGCCTGCGTGATCTGGACTCGATGTTGCCTCTGCGCGTTCTGCCGTTGAGCCTGCTCCCCACCTTTCTCGTTCCGCTCATCATCGTCTCGCATGTGTTGATTTTCGTGCGAATGCGGAAACGCTAAGGCAGAAGATGGCGCGCACGAAATCTTACGCCCGCCTGGCGGTCCTGGGCGGCGGGCTCCTGGCGTTGCTCCTCGTAGCCTACGCCAACCATTTTCAAAATGGCTTTCAATTCGACGACGCTCACACTGTCGTGAATAACACGGCCATTCGTGCCCTTGGGAATATTCCGCTTTTTTTTCGCGATGCGACCAGCTTTAGTT
>Ga0193751_1002556_pt1 | contig 10993 bp, 11 predicted proteins | sample L1c2metaG_FD_143050 | JGI IMG/M metagenome (GOLD analysis project Ga0193751, IMG submission 143050) | Soil microbial communities from a riparian zone of the East river system, Colorado, United States - L1c2 | ecosystem: Environmental > Terrestrial > Soil > Riparian zone | place: USA: East River...
AGCCATCCTTGCACCGTGACTTTGCCGGAAGCGACACCGAGGTTGCCGAAAGCGAGCATGGAAGTATTGGGCGGTGGGGAACTCCAGGCTGGGAAGTTGACCTCGGATGGTTGCCCCGGCTCCTGCAACGGATAAAAACTCTTCGAGACAAGATCGAAGATACCGGCGTTGTCGAGGTCGTTCCAGAGCACGTCGTTGAAGGTCTTCAGCAGTTCGGCGTTCTTGGCGTCGGTTGTCGAGGGCTTGAAATCGGATGCGGCGAGGCGCACTTTCTCGACGCCGAGGCCAGTGCCGGTGCGAATCCAGTCCTGGGCGGAGCTGGTCGTTGCCAACAGGAACAACAAGGCAACGGTGGTCAAAACATAATGACGGATGACGCGAACCGAGTTGCTCAATTTGTGCTCCCTGTTGGTCGTTAGTCGATGGTCGTTAGTCGTTGGCAAAGCCTTGCGAGCGACCAACGACTAACGACCAACGACTGACTTCTACCGCTTGTAGTCGAACCAGAACTCTACCGACACTTTGCTTCCCGAATAATCCTGCGGCAGCGGGCCGAACGAATCGATGCGCTGAAGCGCCTGCGCCGCCGAGCGGTCGAGCGACGGCACGCCGCTCGACTGCTCGACCTGAACGTTCGACGGGTGCCCGTCGCGTGAAATATCAAAAGTCAGATAGACTCGTTTCGCCTCGCTGATCCGCGGGTCGACTTCATACTTCAGCCAGTTTTCCGTGACCTTCCGTTGCACGGCTTGCACGTACCAGGCGTAGCGGCTGCCGAAATCGCCGCCGTTTCCAGTGAATCCAAATCCGCCCTTGGCGCCGCCCGCCGTCATTGTGTACGGCCCGCTCACCGGACCGCCCTCGCCATACGGAATCTGATTCGATTCGGGTGGTTCTGGCGCCGGCTTGCGCTTGGTCGCAGTCTGAACGGGAGCGGGTTTTATTTTTGTCTTGGTGTTCTTGTCGGGAATCGGAATTGCCTCCGGTTCCTTCTCTTGAACTGTGGGCTGCGACTTGGCGAGACCTTTGGATTCCGTTGCCAACACATTCGTTGTCTCGGCTGGATTGGCGGGTAAGGGAATTGCGCTCACCAACGTCGCTCCCATGGCTTCGCCGCCTCCGCCGCTGCCCCAGCCTGTACCTCGCATGCCGCTGACAAACACCGCATAGAACACGACGAACGCGAAGAATGCCAGATGAAGGCCGAGCGACCAGGCCAGAGGCCGGCGCAACTGGCTGTGTTCGGAATAGATGTCGATGTCGTACATGTCGATATCAGTATCAGTATCAGTGATGGCCGCCATGGGCATCCATCGGCTGCGTAACTATGCTCACGTTGCTGATGCCCGACTGTTTTATTGCGTCCATCACGGTGGCGAACGCGCCGAACGGGACGTCTTCATCAGAGCGCAAATAGATCGACTGGTGTTGCGGATCGCGAATCTTCTGTCTCAGGCGCGCTCCAATCTGGTTGATGTTAATGGGATCGTTGCCGAGAAAAACTTTTTGCGATTTGTCGATACTGATTACGAGGCGCTCTTCGGTAATTTCTTTGACGGTGCGAGTGTGAGGGACGTTGACTTCGATTCCGGACTGCAATATCGGCGCGGTCACCATGAAAATGATAAGCAGCACGAGGACGACGTCCACCAGAGGCGTGACGTTGATATCGGCAAGCGCGGTCTGGGTGCGGCCGTTGGTGGATGTGAAGGCCATTAGCGCCGCACCTCGGCGACCGGTGTCGCCTGTTGGCGCTCTACCAGGTTCAGCATCTCCAGCGTGAAGTCGTCGTTGCGCGAGGCCATTTCACGAATGGAGCCAATGATGAGGTTGTAGGCGATCACAGCTGGGATCGCTGCCGCCAAGCCAGCGGCGGTGGTTACCAGAGCTTCAGAAATTCCCGGTGCAACCGCGCGCAGAGTCGCCGCACCTGCGGTGCCCAGTCCGTGAAATGCGTCGATGATCCCCCAGACGGTTCCGAACAGTCCAATAAACGGCGTCACGGCACCCGTAATCGCCAGCCACGGGACATTGCGTTCGAGACGGGTGATCTCTTCTGAAGATGCGACCTGCATAGCCCGCTGAATGGCGACGACGTTGTGGATACTGCCCGTCATTCCCATCTGGCGTTTGAACTCCTCGACTGCGCCTTCAAACACTCCAACCAGCGGACTGGGACGGAACTGTTCGGCAACCGAGGCAATGTCCTGCAGGCGCTGTGCCTTGCGGAAGGCGCGAACAAAGCGTCCACTCTGCCCGCGCGCGCGGCGGATCAGCCGCCACTTGGAAAGGATCACGGCCCAGGAGAGCACGCTGAACATGATGAGCAGGAGAAGCACGGTCTTGGCGACCGGACCGGTCTGAAGGACGAGATCAACGATTTCGCCGCCGACGAACGAGAGGAGGACGGAAGGAAAATGCATCGGTTTAGGGAGAACCCTGGTTAAGATTATAGACCAGGGTGGCGGGGTGATTGGCGAGGGTATCGTATCGGTCAACGCGTCTTGATCGGGTCATCGGGTGATCGGGCCATCGGGTCATTCAGAGTCAAAGGCTCTTGACCTTCGATGGCCCGATGACCCGATGGTTAGATGGCCCGATCAATTCATACTATGCTGCGCGTGAATTTGCGCGTAAATTACAGTTCGTCGGATAAAAGTCAAAGGCCGCGGACGAGGGCGTCCGCGCCACATGTAACGATCACAGGACCCTTGTGCTGGCCGAACTTCGACTTGAAAATTACGCGGTTATTGACAATGTCGTGATCGAATTCGCGGCTGGTCTGAATCTTCTGACCGGCGAGACCGGGGCGGGGAAGTCCATTCTGATTGACGCGCTGGGCTTGCTGCTGGGGGAAAAAGCTTCCTCGGACGTGATCCGTACGGGTGCGGAGCGGGCTGTGGTCGCGGCTGTGTTTGAGAGCGATGGAGCGGCGGCGCGATCGATCGAAGGGATCCTCGAGACGAACGGTCTGGACGGGGAGAATGGCTCGCTGATTCTGCGTCGCGAGATTGCTCCCGGGGGCAAGGGGCGCGTCTTCATCAACAATCAGCCGGCCACCGTGGCGGTGCTGAAACAGATTGCGCCTCACCTGGCGGTGATCCACGCGCAGAATGAATCCATCGTAAACTTCGATGCGGCGGCCCGGCAGGAGCTACTCGATGCTTACGCCGGGGTCGAGTTGAAGGACGTGGCCGCCGCATTCGCACACTGGAAGCAGATTCGCGGACGCATCGCCGATCTCGAACAGGACGAGCAGGATCGCATGCGGCTTCTCGATCTGTGGAACTTCCAATGCCGTGAAATCGAAGAGGCCCGTCTGCGGGCGGGCGATGGTGCGCAAGGAGGCGCGCAAGAAGACGAGCAACTGGAAGCCGAGAAGCGCGTCCTAGCCAATGCCGAGAAAATTTACGGCGCGGCCATTAATGCCTTCGACCTGCTGTATGAGGGCAACGCCTCGACTTCGTCGAGCCTGCGAGCCGCGCAAAAACATCTCGAAGAATTAGTCCGTTATGAGCCGAAGTTTCAGGAAGCGCTCGCGGCTCTGGAGTCGGCACGCATCAGCGTCGAGGATGTGGGAGCGACGCTGCGCGATTATGCCGGAGGAATCCAGGCTTCGCCCGAGCGTCTTGCTGAGATAGAAGAACGCCTGGCTTTGCTGGACCGTCTGAAACGCAAGTACGGGCCTACGCTTGAGCAGGCCATTGCCTTCGGTGAGGATACCCGCCGCAAGTTGTCAGAGATGGAGAATAAAGATCAAGTATTACTTGAGCTAAGAGGCCAACTGGCCTTGGCCGGTGACGACTATCGCAAAGCCGCCCGCTCCGTTTCTCGGAAGCGTCTGGAGGCGGGGAAGAAATTAGAGAAGCTGGTCGAGGCCGAGATTAACGACCTCGCCATGCGCGCGAGTTTTCGCATCGCGGTGGACGAGAATGACGGCGAGGAGCACTGGACTTCTTCGGGCATCAATCAGGTGATCTATCGCATTACGACCAATGCGGGCGAGAGCATGCGTCCGCTCGAGCAGATCGCTTCGGGCGGCGAACTTTCGCGCGTCATGTTGGCGTTGAAGGCGAGCGTCGAAGCGGGGACGAATCCGGCGGGAAAAAAGAAGTCGGCGCCCGCGCAGCGCACTTTGGTATTCGACGAGATTGATACCGGCATCGGAGGGCGCGCTGCCGAGGCCGTGGGCAAGAAACTGAAGGCTCTCTCCAAAGGCAACCAGGTGCTCTGCGTCACCCACTTGCCGCAGATCGCGACCTTCGCCGATCACCATTATGTGATCGAGAAGCGCGAAGCTGCGGGCCGCGCTAAGACCACCGTCCGGCAGATTACCGGCGAAGAGCGCACCGAAGAAGTGGCGCGCATGCTGTCGGGGGCCAAGCTGACCGAGACTTCGCGGAAACATGCGGAGCAGATGATTCGGGCGAATGGATAAGAGGTTTCCTGGTTGACTTAGCTAAGCAAAGTTAGCTAACATAGGTTCATGGAAACCGTCACCATCCATAAGGCCAAAACCGAACTTTCGCGATTGATTAAGAAGGCTTGCCGGGGCGAAGAGATCGTCATTGCGCGTGGGAAGACGCCGGTTGCCAAACTTGTGCCCTTGCACAAAACGACGCAGGAACGGGTGCCAGGTCTCTGGAAAGGACTAGTCACTTACACACCCGACGCGTTCGATCCACTGACCGATCAGGAGCTGAAAGATTTGGGCTTCGAATAGATTTTTTGAAAGTGGGTTGGTCGTGCGATGGAAGTTCTGCTCGATACTCACACGCTCATCTGGTGGATGGTCGACCCCGATCGATTATCGAAAAAGGCGACGGCGACCCTCGCCAACACCGACAGCCGCGTTCTAATTTCGGCGGTCGTGGCTTGGGAACTAGCCATCAAGATTAATGCTGGCAAGATCCAGCCCTCGTCGTTACTTTTGGGCTTGGACGGTGCTTTCGCCAAGCAGACTTTCGCGGAGTTGCCCATCAGTTTGGAGCACGCAGTCAAGGCTGGCCTGCTGCCATTGCATCATCGCGACCCATTCGACCGCTTGCTGGTTTCACAGGCACTCGTATTGGGTCTACCAATCGTAAGCTCCGACCGAATACTCGATGCTTATGGCGTACGCCGGATTTGGTGAAATGCGACCGAGCGCCCATTCACCCTTCTCTTTTCCCCACCCGCTGCTAATCCTCACATCCTCAAAGGCTTACATTGACCTGAGGGTGCATCTTTCGATACCCTTAGAGCATCTTTTTCGATGAGAAAGTGTACCCTAGTGGGTGAGGGATCGACTTGTCTGAGACCGGGAATTTACACACGAAGACCTTGCTGCTATTGAAGCCGCGCGGATTCTGCGCTGGGGTGGTGCGGGCGATCGACATTGTCCGGATTGCCCTGGAGGCGTTTGGGCGGCCGATTTATGTGCGCAAGGAAATCGTTCATAACCGCTTCGTGGTTGAGGAACTGCAACAGAAGGGCGCAATTTTTGTCGATAGCGTGGACGAAGTGCCTGAGGGCGAACGCGTCATTTACAGCGCTCACGGCGTTTCTCCGGAAGTGCGCGAGGCGAGCAAACTGCGGAAGCTGCGCGTGATTGATGCTACGTGTCCGCTGGTCACCAAGGTGCACGTGGAGGCCGTGAAGTTCGCGAAGGAAGGTTATTCACTGATTCTGATCGGTCATCGCGATCATGACGAAGTAATTGGCACGCTCGGCGAGGCGCCTGCGGTGACTCAGGTGGTAGGGTCGCCCGAGGAAGTAGCGTCGGTGACGTTGCCCGATCCCAACCGCGTAGCGTACTTGACCCAGACAACGCTCTCTCTCGATGAGACGCGCGACATTATAGCCGCGCTGCGAAAGCGGTTTCCGAACATTCAGGGTCCGGCGGCTCAGGACATCTGTTACGCCACGGAAAACCGGCAGGTTGCGGTGAAGCACGTCGCTTCCGACGCCGATTTGTTGCTGGTGGTTGGCTCCGACAATAGTTCAAATTCTAAACGGCTGGTGGAAGTTGCTCGAAGTTTGGGTACCGAGGCGCATCTAATTGATGACTGCCGGGATATCCAGCCGCGATGGTTGAATGGCGTGAAGACGGTTGCCCTAACCGCGGGAGCATCGGCTCCCGAACATCTGGTGCAGGAAGTGGTCGAGTACCTGGCGGGACAGGGCTTTGGCGACGTGCAGGAATTGGAGATCATGCCGGAGAATGTTCGCTTTGGATTGCCTCCGGAGATCGTGGCGACGATTGCCGCGGCACCAGCCATCGCCTTGGAGTCATAGCGGAGACATGATGGAAGAATCCTCCCCTTATAGATCGGCGCATAGTTCGTCTAAAAGTTCGTCCCAAAGTTCGGCTCAAAATTCTGGGCAAAGTTCGGCACCAAGTTCGGCACCAAGTTTGACCTCCGTGCCGCAGATGCGATTTGGAAAGATTGACGACCTGGGGAGCCGGGTTGCGGTAGCCGTCGACGCGGCTCGCAAGTATCTTTTCTCGCAGCAGCACGAAGAGGGTTACTGGTGCGGAGAACTTGAAGCCGATACCAGCCTTGAATCCGATTACATCCTGCTGCATACGCTGCTCGGCACGGGCAGCCAGGAACGCTTCGATAAGGCTGCTCGGTACATCCTGAACCACCAAAATGAAGACGGCGGCTGGAGCATCTACGCCGGCGGCCCTTCCAACATCAGCGCTTCAGTGAAAGCCTACTTTGGGTTGAAGTTGGCTGGCTTCACGGCGGATCATCCCGCGCTGGCGCGCGCCCGAAAGAAGATTCTCGAAATGGGCGGCGTCACCGAAGTCAATACATTTACCAAGATCTATCTCTGTTTCTTTGGGCAATACGATTACGATGCGGTGCCAGCGATTCCGCCGGAGATCGTGCTGTTTCCTAACTGGTTCTGGTTCAATATCTACGAAATTTCTTCATGGTCGCGCGCCATTCTGGTGCCGCTTTCGATCTGCTACGCGAAGAAGCCGTTCAAGAAAATTCCCGACGAAATGGGAGTGGAAGAACTTTTTGTCGGCGGGCGCGACAAGTCGCGTATGCATCTGCATTGGTCCAAGAAACTGATTTCGTGGCGGAATTTTTTCTTATGCCTGGACCGCATGACCCACTGGTTCGAGCGTGTGCACATCCGCCCGCTTCGTTCGCTTGCTCTGAGGCAGGCTGAGCAGTGGATGCTGGAGCGCTTCGAGATGAGCGACGGCCTGGGAGCGATCTATCCCTCGATGATGAACGCCATCATCGCGTTGCGCTGCCTGGGATATTCGGTGGACGATCCGCAGTTCATCCGCGCCATGGACGAGTTCGAGAAGTTGGGGATCGAAGAGGGCGACACGTTCCGCATGCAGCCCTGCATGTCTCCGGTGTGGGATACGGCGTATGCGCTGTTTGCCTTGGGCGAGGCTGGAGTTCCGGCGGCCGATCCGCGGCTGGTGAAGTGCGCCGACTGGATATTGCAGAAGCAGGTGCGCAGGCCCGGAGACTGGAAGATCAAGAATCCGAAAGGCGAACCCGGCGGCTGGTACTTCGAGTTCAACAATGAGTTCTATCCCGACGTGGATGACAGTGCCATGGTCTGCCTCGCGCTGAGCCGGGTCGAACATCCAAACGGGCGCTATCAGGCGGAGTCCGTGCAGCGCGCGATTGATTGGATCTTGTCGATGCAGTGTAAGGACGGAGGCTGGGCTTCGTTCGACAAAGACAACGACCGGATGGTGTTCCAGTACGTGCCTTTTGCCGATCACAACGCCATGCTTGATCCGGCAACTGTCGATATCACGGGCCGGATTCTGGAGTGTCTTGCGACCTATGGCTACGACCAGAACCATCCTGCGGTCAAGCGGGCGATCAAGTTTATTCGCAAGCAGCAGGAACCGGATGGAAGCTGGTTCGGGCGCTGGGGCGTGAATTATATCTACGGCACGATGCAGGTTCTGCGCGGCCTGGAAGCGATGAACGTGGATCGCAACGACCCCATGGTTCAGCAGGCGGCGGAGTGGATGCGGTCGGTGCAGAACGCCGATGGCGGCTGGGGCGAGACGGTGGGATCCTATGACGATCCCAACCTTCGCGGGACGGGCGATAGCACGGCTTCGCAGACCGCGTGGGCCATCATGGGATTACTGGCCGTTGGCGACACGCGCAGCGAGTGCGTCGCGCGCGGTATGGCGTATCTTCTACGCACGCAAAACAAAGACGGTTCGTGGGACGAGGCGTTCTTCACCGGAACCGGCTTCCCGCGCGTGTTTTATCTTAAATATCACCTGTACAGCGAGTATTTCCCGCTGATCGCGCTCACGACCTATTCGAAGGTGATGGCGGAGAAGGGCAGCAGTTAGCACTCAGCAGTCAGCACTCAGCAAAACTGAATGCTGAATGCTGAGTGCTGAATGCTCGCTCTCGTCACCGGCGCCACGGGATTTCTGGGGAGTCACGTTGCGCGTGTCCTGGCGGAACAAGGAGCGCAGTTGCGGCTGCTGGTGCGGCCGACCAGCGACCTGCGCAACCTTAATGACGACGCCCTGAAGAATGCTGATCGAGTCGTCGGCGACCTGCGCGATGCGGCTTCGATTTCGAGGGCGCTCTCCGGTTGCGACGTCGTCCTTCACGTTGCGGCGGACTACCGGCTGTGGGTGCGCGATCCTGACGAGATGTATCGCTCGAATGTTGAGGGCACGCGTTCCTTGCTCGAAGCTGCGCGAAAGCAGGGTGTGCGGCGCGTTGTGTATACGTCGAGTGTGGCGACGATGGGCTTTACTTCGAACCACGCAGCTGCCGAGACGCTCACGGCCGAGGGCGCCCGTCCCCACACGAGCACGGTGGCGGATGAAGAGAGTCCGGTGTTGCTGGCAGACATGATCGGGCACTACAAGCGCTCGAAGTTCATGGCGGAGCAAGTGGCAGTCGAGGCCGCGAGATCTGGAGTCGATGTGGTGATTGTGAATCCTACGACGCCGATATTAAGCCGACTCCGACAGGGCGAATTGTCGTGGATTTCCTAAAGCGAAAATTCCCGGCGTACGTGGAAACGGGATTGAATCTGGTGGATGCGACAGAGTGCGCGCGTGGTCATGTCCAGGCGCTGGAGAAGGGAAGATCGGGCGAGCGCTACATTCTGGGCGGAGAGAATTTAACTCTGAAGCAGATTCTGGACCGGCTGGCTGCAATTACGGGTTTGAAATCGCCGACCTTGAAACTGCCTTACGTGTTCGCGTTCGCGGCGGGAGTCGTAGATGAGATGGTGACGGGGCGGTTGCTAGGCCGCGAACCGCGCGCGACGATTGACGCGGTGCGCATGGGACGCAAGATGATGTTTGTGAGTTCAGCGAAAGCGGAACGGGAACTGGGCTGGCGGACGGTTCCAGTCGATGGAGCATTGCGCCGGTCGGTGGACTGGTTCCGGGGCAACGGGTATGTCTAGGATCGCCATCATAACCGCTATGGAGCGCGAGGTGCGACCGCTGATCCGAAGCTGGAAAGCCAGGAGTAATGTTAGAACTCTGGAACACGGCGGACGGCGATATCGACTTTTTGAAAACGGCGACGCAACTCTCGTATGCGGTGGAATTGGAGCGGAAGCCGCGCGCCGCGCTACCGAGGCGGTGATTCGGGGAGTGAACCCGGTGCGAGTGATCTCAGTGGGTTTTGCCGGAGCGCTGGATGCGTCGCTGCAGGTCGGGCACGTTTTTGAGCCGCGCACGGTGATCAATGCCGCCGACGGCGTCCGAACAGAATGCGGGTCGGGTGAGGGAATACTAGTGAGTTCCGCAACGGTCGCGGGCAAGGAGCAGAAAATTCGATTCGGAAAAGCTTATGGCGCGAGTGCGGTGGACATGGAAGCCGCAGCCGTTGCACAAGGCGCGCAGGCGCGGGGAGTCGAGTTCAGAGCTTTGAAGGTCATCTCTGACGCCGCCGATTTCACCCTGCCGGCAGTGGATCGCTTTGTGGCAGCTGACGGAAGGTTTCAGTCCGTCCGATTCGCGTGTCACGTGGCGCTGCGCCCGTGGCTTTGGGGCGCGACAATTGCGCTGGCGCGCAATAGTGAGAAGGCCAGCCGGGCTCTTAGCGATGCGCTTACCAGTTACCTCGGTCGGGAGATTCACGATCGTGAAGCTTTGCCGGACGCGCTGAATCCAACAGGAGCTGGACCAAAGTCTGCCAGCGGACATACATATCTCGGCCCTGAGGTACATACTAGGGCTAAACAACAGCAATAGTGACAGTAATAAAATCTGCTATGGCAATTGGTCGATCATCGACATTGACGTTTGATAAGACTTTCGCAAGCGAAAGGCGCGAGCTTCCTTCCACGATGAGGGCCGCCGTATATCGCGGTGTGAACGATGTCCGCCTGGAAGAAGTGCCGGTGCCTGAAATCGGCGCGGGGGAAATTCTGGTTCGAGTCCATACCTGCGGGATCTGCGGGACTGATCTCAAGAAGATCGCTAGCGGATCGCACTCAGCCCCGCGCATTTTTGGGCACGAGACTTCTGGTGTCGTTGCGAAAGTGGGGGATGGTGTTCGAGAGTTCAGCGTCGGAGAACGAGTAGTGGTGTTTCACCACATACCGTGCGGAGAATGTTATTACTGCCGCCACAAGACCTTTGCGCAGTGTGCCAACTATAAGAAGGTTGGTTGCACGGCTGGGTTCGTGCCGTCGGGTGGCGGATTTGCGGAATACGTCCGGGTGATGGACTGGATTGTCGAGAAGGGGACGGTGCGCATCCCGGACGGGATCAGCTTCGAACAGGCATGCTTTGTCGAGCCGGTGAATACATGCATCAAAGGTATTGAAACCCTTCGTTTGGAAGCGGGCGAGACCGTGCTGGTGATTGGGCAGGGGCCAATAGGCATCATCCTTGCGACGCTGGCGAAGCGGGCGGGGGCTCGGGTGATTACTTCCGATTTGCATCCGGCGAGGCTTACAATAGCTAATAGCTTCGGCCTCAATCTGACAATCGACGCTTCCAAGGCTGACGCCGGAAAAGCTGTGC
>Ga0193751_1002557_pt1 | contig 10988 bp, 12 predicted proteins | sample L1c2metaG_FD_143050 | JGI IMG/M metagenome (GOLD analysis project Ga0193751, IMG submission 143050) | Soil microbial communities from a riparian zone of the East river system, Colorado, United States - L1c2 | ecosystem: Environmental > Terrestrial > Soil > Riparian zone | place: USA: East River...
CTCGAGGCCCTGGGCATATTCCTGCGGGAGTTCGATGTCACGCAGCATGACTTCCTTCACCACGATGCCGTCGGCGGCCAGCCGTTTGCGAATGATTTCGGCGGAGCGCTGGCGAATTTCTTCGCGCTTGGCCGAGAAAACTTCGCGAACCGTATAGCCGGGCACCAGTTCACGCCACGCTGTGGCAACCACGGGCGGCACGATTTCTTTTTCCAGAGGCTGCGGCAAATTGGCTTCTATGTAGTCGAGGCGCTTTGGGTCTAGCTGATAACGCACGGTGATGGCGAGGCCCAGGGTGAGTCCTTCTTTAGCTTGGACATTCAGGGCTTGGACACGCAGCGCTTCACCTTTCGGAGCGCCTTTAGCCAGCGAATCTTCACTGATGCCGGTAGTGAACAACTGATCGCGCGTGTTGAACAGTTCGACACGCTCGATCAGCGGCAGGACGAAGTGCACACCGGGATCCAGCGTTCCGGCAAGCGTGCCTTTCGTCTGACTCACGCGCACGCCGGCCATTCCGCTGGGGACGATCACGATGCCAGCCGAGATGAGCAGCGGAGCCCATGCCAGCATCGCGAACGCAATCGAGGTGCGCCATCGGATTGGGGGTGCAAGTCCGGGCGCACCTGCCGCAGGGTCTGGATTTAAACGTCGGCGCTGGTAGGCGATCAGCAGGTAGGCGTCGTAGGTGAGAATTACGGCGGCGATTACGAACATCGCGACTCCCGCAGTCAACAGCAAATACTTCAGGAACAGCATGGTGGTACTCCTTTCAATTCTTTTGCTGGTGTTCGGAAAACTGTTTAGGAGATTCCGCGCGGCGCGCGAATGCCACGCGGACGATTTGTCCGAAGATGAGTTCTTCGATCAGCAGAGACGCGGCCAGCGAAAAAGTTAGACCGCCGATGATTACCAGACCTTGCAGCATCGTTTCCATGATTGACCCCCATCCACCCACCCCAGAGAAAGGCAAGAAAGGCACCAGAGCTAGCCAATTGAAAAGAATGAAGTTAATTTCGCGCGTAGGCGGTATTGCGTGTCTGCGGAAACGCGGGCGTGTCTCGCGTGACACGATGGCCAAGTCGATAGGCAAAAGGTGGCCAGCTCCCTAATGAGTCCGTTGTAGGAGAGGGCGCGAATAGGTCGGTTCGGGGGAGTTGATTGTGGAAAAGCGTGGGTGTAGGATTCGACTTTCCCCACAGAAGTCGAGACGTACATGACACCGCCCAGAGTCCAAGCACGCATGGGTCTACTTGACTCGGTCATCATCCTCATCCTGGCCTGCATGCTGGTCCTGATTGTGCTATGGATCAGTGGGCAACTTCGGGGCATCGAGTTATTTGGGAAACTGCCGGATTGGCTCACCAAAGTTGCGTCCAGCCTCTGGACCTACGTGACTGGAGCAGGGAGCTCTGCCTTATTGGCGTTGGTTCGACGGCGAAGCAGCGACCCCACGCCCAATTACCTGTTGTGGATTTTCGGCACGGCTATCGTGATGCTGCTCATTGTGTTTGGGGTGGGCATCGGGTTAACCCAACCTCAATACCGGCAATATCCTCCGTCTGCGCTGTTGAGGTTCTGGTTAAGTTGCGATCAGAAGGACCATCCCAATTTAAGTTTCTTTCAAAAGCACCCGCGGTATAAGGAGGCTCATACTATCGCCGCAGAATCGGATGGGCATTATCAAGAGTACGTGGATCTTCCCAGCCAAGACGGACGGTTCTATGCCCGTGTGGTGCGGGTGATCACCAGCAGTCAGGCAACCAACGACCCGCTAAGTTCTGTAACCGAGTTCTGCTTTAAGAGAACTACCAAACCTCCTGGCAACGAGGCACCCAACGAGGCTCGGATGGACTGCTCGGAAGGGAAACGATGTTCCATCCGTGCGGATGATCCGGGGTGGGTGGAATTGTGTTCGGCGGACGGCGATTGGAGAGCGCGGACTCGGATCATTCCCGTGGTGTACGCCGATGCGCCGAAGGTGCAGCCTGGATGGAAGGTGCCTTCTTTGGAAACGCTAAGGAAGATGACCGACCGTGAAAGAGTAGGATATACGGAGTTCTCGCTCAAGAGCACGCAACTTAGCGGGTTAAAGGAAGCTGATTCGCTGCAATATATGATCAAAGTGAACGGCTCGCCGTTGTATGTCGATGGCTGGGCGCCGGAAGACATGCTGAAACCGTTTGACGCTGGGCAGGGTTTCACATTTTCTTTCGGACTGGAGAACCTCAGTTTTTCAGGCGCCGACAATGGCTGCGAAAACATCGAGGTTGGGCTGTCGTTCCGTCAAAAGGACCGCGTAATCAAACATGTTGTCGTCTCCCGCAAATATGCGGCTTTGCGTGATGCCGATCTGGAAGAGGTGAAGGGCGAGGATGGGACACCATTTGCGTGGAGTGGGAAGTACGTGAAGCCAAAACAGGAGGACAGGACGGAATTATTCGTGCTTTCGACGCCAGACCTCCGGGAAGCTAGAAGTGTAAAGGCGCGGATCGATGCGGCAAAGTTGTCCTACGACGGCATGGAGGTTGTGGGGGTGTTGCGGCCTCCGCTCAACAATCCGCAATATGGGATCGTGGTTGGGCTGCGCCAGTCCACTGGGCAGATCCACTTCACCTACGACGCGGCATCCGCACAAAAAATGCATGACTGGATTATCAGCCAGCGCGCGAACAACGCGAACATCTTCCGCCACGATACGTTTTTATACCAGATGAAGCCAGGGGAGTCCGGAACAGGAACCTATAAGTCCTGCAGTATAGCCGCACAGAAGCCGTAACCAGCAGAATGGAATTCCTCGTGATCATGGGTGCGGCGGTTATGCCGGATGGGAGTCCCAGCGGCGCGATGCGACGCCGCGTAGAGGGGGCGCTGGCGCTCGGGCAACGTTTATCAGATCCGTTTTACGTCACGACGGGCGGAGTGGGACGCTGGGGTCCGGCAGAGGCCGATGTGATGAAGACCGAATTACAGGCGCGCGGAGTGCCCGTGAATCGGATAGCAACCGAGACTGCGTCGAATGACACTCTCTCCTCCGTTGTAAATTGCGCGCGCCTCATCCGGGAACTGGGGAAAGCCGACGACGTGTTTGTGTGCTCCGATCGCTACCACATCCCAAGATGCAGGTGGTTGTTTCTGTTACTTGGCGTTCCTACGCGCCCAGCCAATATGCCTAGCGGCCGGAACGCGAATGGAATTCTGCGGTGGTTCTATTATTACGGCCGGGAGATCGTTGCCACGCCAGTGGATACTTTGATCCTGCTCGTGCAGAGATTAACCCGACACGGTGTGTAGACGGCATAGCCGATCTATCCAGGCTTCTCACCTGCTCGCCGCCAATGTCGAATGCCGAATGACTAAATGACCAGCGACCAACGACAAGTTTGTAACTTAGTTCCCACTTCGGCATCCCATTCTGTGCTAAGGTCTGCTCTCTAGAAGGACCAACATGATTACTCGACTCGACGACAAGGAACTCAAGCGGCAGAGTCGCCGGCATCTGCTCAAACTGGCGCCCGTCGCTGCGCTGGGCGTTTTTGCGTTCCCTAAGGTGAGCGGCCGGCTGGTTGCGGCTGGGGTTCGCTTCAGCGACTGGGCGTCTGGCGCGCTGTTTCGTTCGCAGCATCCGGCACAGACGTTCTCGAAATCCGACGTTGTTCCGTTTGAGAAGTTCCCTTACAACGGCTACGACGTGCTCGATCCCGAAGTGGATCTCGAGAAGTGGACGCTGACGGTCGAGGGTGACGTGCAGCGCCCAGGGGAATACAAGCTGGCGCAGATCCAGGCACTGCCGAAGCTGAACCAGAACACGCGCCACGTGTGCGTCGAAGGCTGGGATGTAGTCGGCTCGTTTGGCGGCGCGCGCATCTCGGACTTCCTCATGATGGTGGGAGCGAACACCGGTGCGAAGTTTCTCGAAGTTGAGTGCGGCGACGATTACTACGAGTCGATTGATATGGCCTCGGCGGTGCATCCGCAGTCGCTGCTCTGTTACGAGATGTACGGGCAGCCGCTGCGTCTGCAGATGCCGACCAAGCTGGGATACAAGCAGGCCAAGTATCTGGACACCATCCGCGTAACCAATGTTCTGAAGCCCGGCAAGATCGGCTACTGGGAAGACCAGGGCTATAGCTGGTTTGGAGGACTGTGATGGACAACGAGGAAGAGAGAGAGCAACCCGCTCCACCGCCGGATCGAGCCGCGGAGGCTGAGTCTGGCGCGGTCGAAGCAACGCAGGCGAAACCGGATATGGTTGCCGCCGAACCGGAGCCGGCTGAATCCATCGCGAAAGCAGAAGAGCCTACGCTAGTCCGTGCTGCTTACGAGCACCCTCTGCCGATTCGGATTACTCACTGGGTTAGCGCCATCACCTTGTTCGTGCTGGTGACCAGCGGGCTGCGGATTTTCCGCGCCTTCCCAAGCTTCGGCCCGAAGATTCCAGAAAAGGTTCTGCTCGATATACCGAAGTCGCTCACGCTCGGCGGATGGCTTGGCGGGGCCTTGCAGTGGCATTTCACGTTCATGTGGTTCTTTGCCGTCAGCGGCGTGGTTTATGTGGCGTATCAAGTCGTCAGCGGGCACTACCGCACCATGCTGTTCACGCCCCGTGACATCCCAGGCGTGTGGCCGATGGCGCGGCATTATTTTTTCTTTGGTCTCAAGCCCGCGCCGACGGGCCAGTACAACCCGCTGCAAAAATTGGCTTACACCTCTACCATTCTGTTCGGCGCGCTGGCGCTGCTTACCGGGATCGTCCTTTACAAGCCCGTCCAGTTCTCATGGCTGGCGTTTCTGTTCGGCGGTTTTCATCTCACACGCGTGTGGCATTTCGCGGCGATGTGCGGCTTCCTCGCGTTTATTCCCGGACACCTGATCATGGTTGTGCTGCATGGCTGGGCAAATTTCTACTCCATGCTTTCAGGATGGAAACGCGAGCCGGAGTATCAGGAGTAGGGAATAGGTGTCAGGTGTTAGATCTCAGGAATAGCGGTTCGCGCCGGCTTGCCTGAGGCCTAACACCTAACACCTGAGACCTGCCATTCTTAGTGCTTCATGCTGTCGTCAGACTTCATTTCGTCTTTCTTCTTCATCTCGTCTTTCTTTGCCTTTTTGGACTTTTTCTTCTTGGAATCTTTCGCCATGTCGTCCTTCTTCATGGAGTCGTCTTTCTTCATGCTGTCGTCGTGCTTCATGCTGTCGGGCTTCATTTCATCCTGTTTCATGGCGTCGCCCGATTGCGCGAACGCCAGGGCGCCGAACAACATAACGGTGGACATCAGTTTCACAAGCATCTTTTTCATGGACACACATCTCCTTATTGAATTGTTACGGATTTATCGCCCTGATTCCGCAGGGCCAGGGATGAGATGCCGCGAGCGGTGGAAAGTTACAGGGTTCCTGTGGCCAAAAAATCGAGGAGATCAAAGAAAAAAGCCGCCATCAGATTTGCGCTGATGGCGGCAATCAAAGGAGCACGAGGAAAATTTGACTTGCGAAAACGTGAACAACCAAACTTTATTTACGCGCGCAACTTGCTCCGCATCAGTCCTGCGATCCCGATCAGGCCGGTCGAGAGCAGCATCAGGTTAGCCGGTTCCGGCGTGGCTACGGGCGTTCCTCGATAGCCGATGAATTCCTGCGGGCGTGGGCCTTGGCCCGGTCTTCCACCGACAGGCGTGTACAGCACCAGTCCTTTAAATTCGCTCGCCAGAGCGTGCCTCATCATAGGCGTGGCCTTCTCGCCATTGATCGAAAAATAGTAGGGATAAGTGTGATAACCACCGGAGACGTTGGTACCAGGGTAAAGGGATGTCATGTTGACGGTGGTGGAATTGGCCGAGGCCAGCGTCGAGAAGGGAAGGGCTACAACCAGCGACAAGAGAAAGCGGCGACCTAACACGATAGAATCCTCCAAAGACGAATTCGATCTCGGTTACTCTTGATCTCGGCAAGCTATCCTGCTTGGGAGGGACGCTAATTAAAAGTGCAACCGCGATGCCAATAGGCGCACAAGGTCAGGCTCGCCGCAGCAAGCAGTTGCCGATTGCGGAAATCATAAAGTGAAAAAGATTGCAGATATCTCGTCGCGCGAGCGGAAGTCAGTTGGAGCTAGCAATGATTGTTAGTAACTAACGGTAATCGGAAGGAAGTAACCATTGCGATCTAGATACGAAGATAGGTTCCTGCGGTCCGCAATTCGTCAGACCGTCAGCAGTTCCCAACCCAAGGCAAGTCCGTTCGAGATGTGATGCCGCGCGGAGCCTTCGCCGACGTGCATGGCCAACATTCCAGCAAAGGAGCGCGGGTTCGACTGGAATACTTGCATGGTGCGTTGCCGCAGATGGCTGTGTCTGGCCAGGAACAGCATCATGCGAGCCATCAGGGCGGGGCGGCGGATCAGCGTTCGATGACCCTTTTGATAGCGAGCGAGGTCTCCGTTTGCAAGGCAATCGCCGAGCAGCGCGGCTTGTCGAAAGGTGAGGCAAAGACCTTCTCCGGTGATGGCGTCGACTCCGCCCGAGGCGTCGCCCACCAGCACGGTTCGGCCACCATACACGCGCCGCAATCTTCGGGTGACAGTGATCGCACCCCGTTCGCTGGAAGCGAGTTCCGCATTTTCGAGGCGTGCGCAGAGTTCCGGGAATTCCCCGAGCCCGTCGCCTAGCCGCACCTTCGGGCTGGACGAGATCAGCGCCACACAAACTTCTTCGCGGCTGACGGGCGTGACGTAAACCTGGCAGTGGCGGCCCCAGTACAATTCCATGAAGCCGGTCCAGGGCGCGATGCGATAGTGGCGCCGGAACGCGAAGCGCAGATTCTTTTTCGGGGGCGCATCCAGTTCGTGTTGATCGAGCTTTGCCCAGCTGCGGACGCGGGAACTGGTTCCGTCCGCGCCCACCACCCAGCGCGCGCGCACTAGTTCTCCCGCCACCAGCGCGCCTTCCGGATGAAGTCCGGTGACCGCCGCCTGCCACAGCATGTGAACGCCGCACGCCGCCGCATGATCCAACATGACGCGATGCAGGTCGGTACGCCGGATTCCGTATGCGGTTCCGCGAGGAAACTCAGCCTCGGCTTTTGTGCCGTCGCTCACGAAACGAATGCCGCGGAATCGATAGGCGTCGCCCTCGGGAATCGCGATGCCGAGCTGGTGCAGAGCCTCTACTCCGTCCGGCATCAGTCCCTCGCCGCAAGGCTTGTCGATCGGCGGAATCGCGCCATCCGCCAGCACCACGCTCAAACCATGACGGCGCGCTGCGATGGCCGTCGCCAGTCCGCCAGGTCCGCCGCCAATTACGAATACATCTACCGGATTCGGAAAACTACTCACCATAAATCTCTTCGACGAACTTCTTTCTTTCAATTTTCTACTAATGCCCCTCTTACCATTTCAGTAAAACAAATTCCGAGCAGAACCCGGGACCCATTGCGGCGAGCAAGCCGAGCGTGCCGGGTTCGGGGCGGCGATTCTTCATGACTTCTTCGAGCACCACCAGCACGGACGCTGACGACAAGTTGCCAGTTCTGCGCAAGCATTGCCAGGACACGTCGAGTTCACCATTCTTCAAACCGAGCGCCTCGGCGGTCGCCTCCAGAATCTTCGGTCCGCCGGTATGCAGTGCCCAGCTGCCGATGTCGGATCGAGTCAATCCGCGCTCGGCAAGAAAGTTGTCAAGATCGTGCGCCAGGTTTTTTCGAACCAGGTCCGGGATTTCACGAGAGAGAACAATGCGAAAGCCTTTTTCCGATACGTCCCAGCCCATCATTTCTTCGGTGTTGGGATAGAACACGGAGCGGGTTGCGAGGATGCTGGGGCCGGAAAGCCCGCAATCGGCGCCGGCCACGATCACCGCGGCGGCGCCGTCTCCGAACAATCCGGCCGAAATCAGGTTGGCCATCGAGACATCCTCGCGCTGCAGCGTGAGCGAGCAGAGTTCGACCGATAGGACCAGCGCGGCCTGGTCTGGATACGCGCGCACATAATCGGCCGCGCGCGAAATGGCCGCCGCGCCCGCCACACAACCCAGCCCGAAAATCGGAACGCGGCGAATGTTTCTGCACAATCCCATCCGGTTGATCAGCAGCGCGTCAATCGAAGGGCTGCTGATGCCGGTCACCGAAACAAAAAAGAACGCTCCCAGTCTGTGGCCATTCAACCCCGCATCCGCGAGCGCGCCTCTAACCGCTTTTTCACCCAAATCCTTGGCCGTGCGAATCCAGTGATGGTTGGCCTCTCCCCAGGTTTTCATCTTCAGATATTCTTCTTTGGGAAGGGAGAGGAATCGTCCGTCGACGCCCACGTGACGGTGCAAACGCCGCAACACCTGCGGGTTTTCGATCTGATCGCCCCAGTATTCCTGCAGGGCCGCCAGCAACATCTCCTGGGAATAGTAATGTTCGGGAAACGCGCTCGCCGCGCTTACAATTCGCATAGTCGTTCCGTTTTCGGAGGATCTGGGCCAATCTCGCCGCCGGGGGCGCCCCAACATTGTATGCCGATTAAGGTATGTCGATTCAAGTTTAGATGCGGATCGCAGTGTTAAAGTATGAAAATTCAGAAAGGCGGGTTCAACCAGTGAAATTCATCGGCGGACTGCTACTTGGTCTCCTCCTCGTGCCCTTCGGGGTTTATCTGTATGTCGCCGGCGGCAGCGCGCCCGTTGCCACCACCGATTCCGATTTCCCCTTCGAAGCTTTTTTCGCGCACAAGGCTTTGAATGCGCGCATCAAGAAAGACATGCCGAAGAATGTCCCCATCCAGCCGAACGAAGCCAACTACGTGGCGGGCGCCGAGCTTTACAAGCAGCACTGCGCCGTTTGCCACGGTTTACCGCTGGCGCCGAAGTCGGCGATTGCGACGGGAATGTATCCGCATCCGCCGCTGCTGTTCGAAGGAAAGGGCGTGACCGATGATGAGCCGGGTGAAAGCTATTGGAAGATATTCAACGGCATTCGCCTGAGCGGCATGCCCGGTTTCAGCAAATCGCTTTCTGAAACTCAGATGTGGCAGTTGGCGCTCCTGGTGGCCAATGCCGACAAGCTGCCATCCTCGGCAAAAACGGTGCTTGTCACGCCGATTGGGGTGAGCACGCCAGCGGCGAGTATGCCGCTTGCGACGCCCACGACGCCTGCACCGGTCTTTCCTAGTTCCGTGCCGCCGCCAAAATAAGCAGGCTGAAGAACATTAGGAGTTCGTCGCGCGTTGAGGGAACTCGCGAGCGCTAACCCCCAAGCCCCGTGTCGCGATATCGTATAGACATGGCGTTTGGCCGTCCCAGAAAACTCTTCACCGAAGCGGAGCTTTACGACTACGCTATCGGTGCGCTGGGGCGCCGCATGCGTTCGGTCGCGGAACTAAAGCGCCTGCTGCGGAAGCGGGTGGAAGCCGATACGGAAATCGGCAAGACGCTGGTGGAACTGATTGTGGTTCGTCTGAAAGATCAGGGCTATCTGAACGATGCCAAGTATGCGGCGGCCTTTTCGTCGTATCGCCGCGACAATGAAAAATTCGGACGCATGCGCGTCGTCAACGACCTGAAGGCGAAGGGAGTGCACGGCGACGTCATCGAGAAGGCTGTTTCTTCGGTCTATGACGACGTGAAGGAAGAAAATCTCGCTCGCGCCTACTTGCGCCGCAAACGGCTGCAGAAGCCGAAGGACAGAGATCAGAAACAGACGGCCCGCATCTTCCGCCAGTTGATGCGCGCCGGATTCGGATCAAAAACTATCTTTATGATCCTGAAAAAATGGGATGTGGACGAAGAAACTCTCACCGAGCTCGAGAACGAGACTTCCGAGGCGTAGGTTAAAGTTTCAAGGTTTCAGAGTTTCAAAGACTCGTCACTGTTCGAACCGCACAGCCTTTGCCGGTTTCCCTGAAACCTTGAAACCCTGAAACCTTGAAACCCAGCCTTTTCTTGTCCTGTTGCGTCCATGCCTCATTCTCTGATAGAACTTTTCACGATCCCTGCAACTCCTCTGGAGGAACTATGAAAACGAAGTTCTGTTTAATGAAGTTCTCTTTAACGATCGCAGCAGCGCTATTGGCTCTGACTGCATTCTCGTATGGACAGGTCGGAACCGACGTAAAGGACGCGGCCAAAGATACCGGGCACGCTACCAAGAAAGCGGCCGTGAAGACGGGGCACGCCACGGAAAAGGCCGCTGACAAAACCGAAGACGCGACTGAGACCGCCGCGAAGAAGACCGGGCATGCCACCAAGAAAGCGGCCGTGAAGACCGGAGAGGCCACTGAAAAGGCCGCCGACAAAACCGGCGATGCTACTGAAACGGCTGCGAAGAAGACCGGGCATGGCGTGAAAAAAGGCGCCAAGGCAGTCGGCCACGGAGTGAAGAAAGGCGCCGAGAAGACCGAGGACGTAGCGAAGTAAATCCCGCGGTCACGATCGTCTGGGCGTTCAGCTTTCGATCCGGTTGCGGAGCAAGTCCTCGACGTCCCCGATCTTGTCGCCGATCAGGTTGATTTTGTGCGCCAGGCCTTGGATCTCGGCTTCCGCGCGGCGGTTTACTTCGTAGTCGAGTTCGCCTCGCAACCGGTCTTTTTTATCCTGCCGGTTCTGGCTCATCATGATGACGGGCGCCTGAATCGCCGCCAACATGGAGAGAAACAGGTTGAGCAGGATGAAAGGATAGGGGTCCCAGGCGCGGGCCACTAATCCTACGTTGAGCGAGGCATAGGCAATCAGGACGAGCGCGAACGAGCCGATGAAGGTCCAGGAGCCTCCGAAACTCGCGACATGGTCGGCAACGCGCTCGCCAAACGTCTCCTTCTCCTCGATGACTTCGTTCGGGTTGCGGGCAGCGCGCACGCGCACCAGTTTTTGCGAGGAGTGAAACTGGCGTCCCAGCACGGCCAGCATATCCATTCCGGCCATGGGCTTGCGCTGCAGCAGGACGGCAATGTCGTGCCGGTCCACCTCGATGCAAACGGTTTCCTGCAGAGCGATTGCCGTCGACTGATGAGCGGT
>Ga0193751_1002558_pt1 | contig 10986 bp, 13 predicted proteins | sample L1c2metaG_FD_143050 | JGI IMG/M metagenome (GOLD analysis project Ga0193751, IMG submission 143050) | Soil microbial communities from a riparian zone of the East river system, Colorado, United States - L1c2 | ecosystem: Environmental > Terrestrial > Soil > Riparian zone | place: USA: East River...
CCGCCGGGAACATGGGTAATGCATCCCTGCCTGTCAAATCGTTACCGGTGGAAAGCGCTGCGCAATTACTGCTGCATTGGGGAGTAATCAGGGCGGCGGCGCGCTACACCTGGGTACACGCATCGGTTGTGTAGTTGCCAATCATAACGTCGAAGGGGTATTCTATGGTTGACACCACAAGCCTCAAGGTATAGTATTTGACCATCCGAGGGGAATGGTCATGGACACGTTTTCAGGCGCGCAATTCCGAGACGATAACGCCGCCAGAGAGTACCTAGAGCGGCTTCTGTGGCCCTTTGGTCCCGTTTGCCCGCACTGTGGTGTGGTTGATCACGCTTACGCGACCAAGCGCCCCGGCGTATATCGCTGCGCCGAAAAGGAGTGCCGCAAGGATTTCACGGTCACGATGCGAACGGTCATGGAGCGCAGCAAGATTGCCCTCCACAAGTGGCTACAGGCGTTTCACCTGATGTGTTCAAGCAAGAAAGGCATGAGCGCGCACCAGCTCCACCGCACGCTTGGCGTGACCTACGAGGCCGCATGGTTCATGGCGCACCGTATCCGCGCGGCGATGACCGCTGGGGGCCTAAGCCCTTTGGGCAGCGGCGGCGGCATTGTCGAGGCCGACGAAACGTTCTTCGGTCATATCCCTGGCACGAAGCGTCGTCAGGGCGTCGGTCACAAGATGGCGCTGATGACGCTGGTCGAGCGCGGCGGTAACTTGCGCTCGTTCAAGATCAACCGCGCCAATCGAGTAGAGGTTGAGCGCGTCATCAACGCGAATGTCTCGAAAGAGGCGCGTCTGATGACCGATAGTGCTTCCTACTATCGGCGCGGCAAGTTCAACGTCGCCAGCCACGAAAAAGTCAACCATGAGATTGCGGAGTGGAGCCGTGGCGATGCCCACACCAACACGCTTGAGTCCTATTACTCGGTATTCAAACGCGGCATGAAGGGCACTTATCAGCATTGCCGCGAGAAGCATTTGCACCGATACGCGGCGGAATTTGATTTCCGTTACAACACGCGGATCGCGCTTGGCATAGCCGATGGTGAACGTGCGGCGCTTGCTGTCAAAGGTGCAGCGGGCAAGCGTCTCACGTATCGGGGAACTCACTAAGCCGAATTTCAAATTTCAGGCGGCGCGGTTCTTGCGCTGGCGTAAGAAGAGGCGGCGTTAGGGGACGAGCATGAAACCGATCCTTCTTCCCCTCGTGAAAAAATGTCCGGCTGGACTGCTCGACAATCCAGCCCTGACAGGCGGTGCCACTCCGCCCATTCTGACGGTGCAGTTGGATACTGAATCCGGGCAGATTTACCAGTTACCGTTATCCGCGCTGGCAGCCAGACAGTTGCTTCTAATGCTCTCAAACTGGCCGCCAGCTCAAGGTTCCCCGTCAGAACTAGGATCGTCCGAGCAAGCCAAAAACCAATAGCTTTCATTTCTTCAATTTCTTTCCCTTTGATTTCTTTCGTTGCTTCCTAACCCGCTTCGGAGTCAGACTTTCATTGTGCCGGGGGCCTGCTAACCGTGCGCCGCGTAAGGCGGCGTCGAAACGACGCTGCGTTTCTTTCTGACTATATTGCTCTTTCGGTGCTTTCATGAGCGAAGAAAGTGACGATGATCTTGAGCGGTTTCAATACTCAGCAACAATCATTCCCGAACTCCATCCCTATCTAATTGCCCTAGGCACATTGGCTTCCCGTTGGGCTTTGTTTGAATTTAATATAAACGATGCCATTTGGGAACTCGCCAATGTTGGCCGCATGGCGGGAACTTGCATCACATCACAGCTAATCGGTCCCGGGCCGCGCTTCCGATGTTTGGTAGCACTTCTAAATCTACGCGGCACCCCAGACAACTTGCTTGGGCAAATGAACTCGATTTCCGCTGAGGCCGAGAAGCTCGGCAGACAACGCAACAGGTACCTACACGATCCTCTCGTTCACCACCGAGTAAAAAAGACCATCCATCGGATGGAAACAACGGCAGACCGAAAATTGAAGCATGACTTTATAGCGGTTGAAATTACCGACATAACAGTTCTGGGCGAGAACATTGATGCCCTTCGAGGCGGCTTCATCGACCTTATGGATGTTATCGTCGAAAAAACCCCTGCATGGCCGCGTACAGAGTACGCACGATCCGAGGGTATTCGTCCACATCATTCAAGGTCAGAAACTCCTCCCTCAGAACCTGAACTCCCGCTTGAACCATCCGAGACGTGACTTCGGGCGCGCCAGCCTCGCCTTGCGGCGAAGGCGCTTCCCTACTAGCTGAAGGGGTTGTGGTGTCAACCATAGAATACCCCGTCGAAGTATAGCGATCACAGGGCCTAATACCTAATAGACGGCGCTAATTTAATCGTAGGGACGGAAATGGACGCGCCAACGAGCGAGGAAACGCCGGACAAGGCGGCGCAATACATCGCCTCGATCGTGCAGGAACTGGCCGAGTTGGCTCGCCGCAATGGGCTCGAGGCGCTGAGCCAGATTCTGGAAATGGCGCGGCTCGAAGCCGATCAGCACGCCAAGCGCTAGAGGATAGAAACCAGCCCGCCGCCGTCGCGCTCGATCCGGCCGGCAATTTCCAATTCCAACAGCACCATTCGCACGATGCGCGGCGAGGTGCGCGACAGCCGGATCAAATCGTCGATCGAAACCGGCGTCGGGCTCAACAGGGCAACGATGCGCGCCCGATCATCGGGCTGAGGATCCGCCTCCACCGCCTTTTCTTCGTCCTCGGAGTCCTGTTCCCGCGCCGGAAGGTCGGTCCCCATGATCGGCCGCAGCACGGAAATAATGTCGTCCGCTTCGGTGACCGGCGTGGCGCCCTGCTTGATAAGGCTGTTGGTACCTTCCGCGCGCGGATCGAGCGGCGAGCCCGGCACCGCGAAGACTTCGCGGCCTTGCTCAAGCGCGAGGCGTGAGGTGATCAAGGAGCCGGAGCGCTTGGCGGCTTCGACGATGACGACCCCAAGCGACAGCCCCGAGATCAATCGATTGCGGCGCGGAAAATCCCGCGCCCGCGGCTCCCAGCCGAGCGGCATTTCGGTAAGCGCCGCCCCCGTGGTCAGGATGTCGTCGAGCAGATCGATATGCTCGGGCGGATAGACGCGGTCTTGCCCGCCGGCAAGAACCGCCACCGTGCCGGTTGCGATGCTGGCGCGATGCGCGGCGGCATCGATGCCGCGCGCTAATCCCGACGCGATGGCGAATCCCGCTTCACACAGGCCACGCGTCAGCCGCTCGGTGATCTTCACCCCGGCCGCGGATGCGTTGCGCGAGCCAACGATGGCGACCAACGGCAAGGTCAGCACGCTCGTCTCGCCGCGGATCGCGATGAGTGGCGGCGCATCGTCGATCATTTGCAGCCGGCGCGGATAATCGGCCTCGCCGAGTGCGACCAGTGAAATCCCGAGCTTGGCGGCGACCTCGATTTCGCGCGCCGCGTCGTCGCGCGAACAGATTTGCGGCGTAGAGGTGCCGCCGCCGCGGCGGGCCAGCGTGGGCAGCGCCGCAAGCGCGGCGCGCGCCCCACCGAAATGATTGAGCAGCGCCCGAAACGTGCGCGGACCGACATTCTGACTGCGGATGAGCCGCAGCCAGTCGAGCCGCTGCTCATCCGTCAATCGTATGGGTTCCTCGCCCTCGATCACACAGCCCCCAAGCAGACGCTCGAATAATCGAGCAAGATCAAATTCGAAAGCATCAATTCGTCACAAATCAGTACCCCGACGCCGTCATCGTGCCCAATAGATGGAACTCAACGTATCTGTTGCAAAGCTTTCGGCAAACCCTCACAGTCCGCCCTTGCGCAAGTCGGATGGGGACAGTTTCGATCCGGAGGGTGTGTTGCGCGCCAGCGCGTCGAAGCGGGCCTTTCGCGTCGTCCTGATTAAGCCGTCGCATTACGATGCGGACGGCTACGTCATTCAATGGTGGCGCTCGACGCTGCCGTCGAACAGCTTGGCGAGCGTCTATGGCTTGATCGAGGAATGCGCGCGCGACCGCGTGCTCGGTCCCGACGTCGATATTGAGATCGAAGCCTGCGACGAATGCAACACGATCGTCGATGTCGCCAGCATCGCGAGGCGCATCCGCTCAAGCGGTGGCGGCATGGTCGGGCTGATCGGCGTGCAATCAAATCAATTTCCCCGTGCGCTCGATCTCGGCCGGCAATTCCGCGCCCACGGACTGCCGGTAGTGATGGGCGGATTTCACATCAGCGGCTGCATCGCCATGCTGCCGGAACTGCCGACGGACTTAAAGCAAGCACTCGATCTCGGCATCACTTTGTTTGCCGGCGAGGCTGAAGGCCGCATGGCGGAAGTTTTGTGCGACGTCGCGGCCGGAAACGCCAAGCCGGTCTACAAATATCTCAACGACCTTCCGGAAATGGCAGCCGCCGTCTACCCGATCCTGCCGCGTTCGGTGGTGACCCGCGTGGCGGGACACTATTCAAGCTTCGATGCCGGGCGCGGCTGCCCGTTCCAGTGCAGCTTCTGCACGATCATCAATGTTCAGGGCCGCAAATCGCGCTATCGCACGCCGGATGATGTCGAGGCGATCGTGCGCGCCAACGCAACGCAGGGGATCACGCGTTTCTTCATCACTGACGACAATTTCGCCCGTAACCGCAACTGGGAGCCGATCCTCGACCGGCTGATCGAGCTACGCGAGCGCGAAGGTTTTAGAATACGTCTGCTGCTTCAGGTCGACACGTTGTGCCACCGCATTCCCGGCTTCATCGAGAAATCGGCGCGCGCCGGCTGCACCGCGGTTTTCATCGGATTGGAAAATATCAATCCGGAATCGCTGATGGGCACCAAGAAGCGCCAGAACAAGATTTGGGAATATCGCGACATGCTGCTCGCCTGGCGGGCGCAAAAGGTCATGACCTATGCCGGCTACATCCTCGGTTTCCCGACCGATACGCCGGAATCGATCGCACGCGATATCGAGATCATCAAGAAGGAACTGCCGGTCGATATTCTGGAGTTTTTCTATCTGACGCCGCTACCGGGCTCGGAGGACCACAAGAAGCTTTTCATGAGCGGGGTGGCGATGGACCCCGACATGAACAAATACGACCTGGAACATGCCTGCACCGGCCATCCGCTGATGTCGAAGGAAACCTGGACGCGGGTCTATGCCGATGCGTGGCGGCGCTACTACACCGACGAACATGTCGAAACGATCATGCGCCGCGCCATCGTGTCAGGCATCAATCGCACCAAAGTTCTGGATTCGCTGACCATCTTTTCCGGCGCCGCCCGCATCGAGGGCGTGCATCCGCTGCAATTCGGGTTCTTGCGCCGCAAGGTACGAACCCAGCGCCGCTCCGGCATGCCGGTTCCTCATCCGCTCGTTTTTTATCCGTGGCGTCTCGTCGATTTTCTTAACGTGACGTCGCAGTGGTTACGGCTCATTTGGCGTTACCGGCGCATTATGGCGCGCGTTGCGAGCGACCCAGCCGCGCTCACGCATTTCGACGAGGCGTTGCGGCCTCATACTTCGCCCGGCGAGACCGATCATTTTGTGGAAATTTTCGCCGACAAGATTCCGCATACCCATGGCGCCCCGTTGCGGCCGGTCGCGGTAGCCGCCGCAGAGTAACCGAACGGCTAATGTTCGGATGCACCGCCGATCGGATTTTCCGTGCCGCTGATAAGCCGCACGATGTTGGCGCGATGCATCAGCCAGACGAGCGCCGAAAGCAGCAGAAATAATTTTGCCTCTGCCATATTGCCGTTCCACCACAGCACCGCGGGCGTAGCGGCGGTGGCGGTCAAGGCGGCGAGCGACGAATAGCGCGATGCAGCCGCGATCGCGACCCAGATCAGGCAGAATGCCGTGAGCGCTAGCCACAAAGCGAGCCCGAGCAAAAGGCCGACATAGGTGGCGACGCCTTTGCCTCCCTTAAAGCCCAGCCAAACCGGAAACAAATGACCGAGCAGAGCGCCAAGCGCGGCGTAGAACGTCGCATCGCGGCCGAAAACAAGGCCGGTAACGGCGACGGCGGCGGTGCCCTTGAGAATATCGCCGGCAAGCGTGGCGGCGGCCAACAGCTTGCGGCCGGTGCGCAGCACATTGGTGGCGCCGATATTGCCGGAGCCGACATTGCGCAAATCGGGCGCGCCGGCAAGCCGCGTCAACAGAACGCCGAACGGTATCGAACCGCACAGATAACCGAAGATCAGAGCCGCGGCATATTGGAGCACAGCTGAACGCATCTCGGCTTATTATCGCGGGATCGCTGCTTGGGAAACCGCGCGCAGTACCGGGCTCATCCCGTTCGCAACTTGCTGGCGTTCGTCTCGCGGACGTGAAAGCCAGCGGCCACCGCATCGGATTCACTGCGATAGATCACCAGATGCTTGAGCTTCTCGGCCGGCGCTTTCGTCAACGCGGCAAGTCCGGGCGAAAATGTCTTGCGCGAGGTATCGGCGACCACGAATGCGGTGTCTGTCGTTTCGGCTTCGATATCGGTCTCGCAGTAGGCGCAGCGCAATCTGATCTCGTGATGATCCGGCCGCGCGACGACATAAAATTTGTTGGCGGCGTATTGGCTTTCGGCGGGATCGCAGGTGATGCAGTTCTGGTTGGCGCAATGCAGCCCGGTGCCGATCGGCTGGGCATAGACCGGATAATCGGGTTTGGCGAAGCCGCCGGGGAATTTGTGCAGCGATTTGTTCTTGTGCAAATGCAGCAACAGCGAGATCAGCGCCATGCGCACCGGAACGCCATAGGCGGCCTGCTGGAAATAAATCGCGCGGCGATCGGTATCGAGTGACGCATCCAACTCGTTGACCCGCGGCAGGGGATGCATGACGCTCGCTTCGGAATATTTAGGCTCGCCGAGAAATTTTGCATCGATCCTAGGGTAGGGGCGCTCCTTCTCCGTCCATCGCTCCTTCTGAAAGCGCGTGACATAGACGGCGTCGATCTTCTTTTCCAAAACCAGGCCGTAATCGATTTCCGGCTCGGCATAAAGTGAGAGCTGATGCGGCTGGTCGGACGTGACATAGAGCGCATCGATCGTGCCGGCCTGATCCTTGGACACAATGCGGCTGTGAAATTCCTCGCGCAGCCGGCGATCGACGTGCGCCGGCAGCTCCATCCCCGGCGCCGGCAGCGGCTCGATCGTGGCGCCGAAGCGCGCCAGCGCATAGACGAACGAATGGATGGTGCGGCTGCCTTTGAGGTCGCCGGAAATCGCGATCTTCATGCTGCGCAGATTTTTGTTCTTGGATTTGAGCGTAAACAGGTCGCACAACGTTTGCGTCGGATGCTCGTGGCTACCGTCGCCGCCGTTGATCACCGGGATCTGCGCGTATTCCGCCGCGAGCCGCGCCGCGCCGTCGCGCGGATGGCGGATAACGACGATATCAGCGTAGTTCGAAATTACCCTGATCGTATCCGCCAGGCTTTCGCCTTTTGCCGCCGAGCTGGCCGCCGGGTCGGCGCTTGTGATATTGGCGCCGCCAAGGCGCAACATGGCGCTTTCGAACGACAGGCGCGTGCGTGTCGACGGCTCGTAAAAAAGGCTCACCAGGATGAATTTGGACGCAAGATTGGTGCTGCGCCCGATCCGATAGGGCACGTGATCGTCTGCGAATTCCTTGAGAAAGCCCTGTGCGACCTCGAAGATCGTTTCGATCTCCTTATTGGTGAGGTCATTGATCGAAACAATGTGCCGTGTCGGGGGCTGGGCCTTGGTCATTAAAGGCCTGCTATAGGCCCAATCGGACTATCACGGCAAGTGCGGATCGGCCGCGCGAGGTGGCGATGCACCGGAAACTAGCAAAGTCCGCGGGCTCGCAGGTGAGTTCGCGTTGTGGCGCCTTGTCGGAACAAAACTTAGCTAGCCGAGCCGTAGGCGCCTTACAGTTTTGCCGACCGCGCGTGCGACAACCGGTCGAGGGCGCCCTGCAAGATATAAGCGGCCGCGTGCTGATCGATGACGCTTTTGCGTGCGGCCCGACTTGCATCCGCAACAATCAGCGCGCGTTCTACGGCAGCGGTCGACAGCCGCTCGTCCCACAGCGCGATCGGCAGCTCGGTCAGGCGCGCTAGATTGCGGGCAAAGGCGCGGGCCGACTGCGCGCGCGGCCCTTCCGAGCCGTCCATATTGATTGGCAGGCCAAGCACAAAACCTGTGGCGCGCCGCTCGGCAGCAAGTTCGAGAATGCGACCCGCATCGAGAGCGAAACGTTTACGTGCGATCGTTTCGACCGGCGCTGCGATCCGCCGATCAGGATCGCTGGTGGAGACGCCAATGGTCTTGCTGCCGAGATCGAGACCGATCAGCGCGCCACGCTCCGGCAGCAACGCGGCGGCATCAGCAAGTGGAAGAACCGGCATGGTATGCCGTTAGCACGGACCGCCGGGTAGCGCGACACGCCGCAGATCTTGGAGCATCTGTTGCGGCTCGTTTCCGATCATCGACGCGACAGCGGATAAATTTGTCGCCGCAATGGGAGGTCACGCCACCAAAGTAATCGTGCCTGACAAAGGCAAAGCGGTTGCGGTGTGAGCGCGCAGGCAAGCTCGCACGAGGCTCGCGCAAAAGCGCAGCGCCCGGCAAAAGCCGGGCGCTGCAAGCACATGGGACTGCCGTAGCTATAAAAGCGCTTAGCGGTCCGATTGGTCCCAAGCGATACGGGCAATGTCGCCGCGGGTAATTCCGATGTCGGCCAATTCACGGTCGCTCAATTGGCAAAGTTCCTGCACGGCGTGCCCATATCGCTTCCAGTTCTGGAAGAAGCGGATAATCGGTGACAACATGGGTTTTCGTCCTTTCTTCCGGCAACAGGCCGGAATCAGAGATGAAATATGGAGTTCCTTTGCTGCGATGCAACGGAACTTGCTGCAGTGCAGCTAATCCCATAATGCATAACAAATTCAGACTCCTGTGAGGTTTTTTAGTGGACCGTCCATGACCGGTGAGTTTTCAATACTGACTAACATAAGCCATGAATTTAGCGCGTAGCACCCCTAGTCCAGGGTGGAGCTTCACGGCAGTGGCCATCGCAGGTTCCGCCTACCTAGTTTTTAGCGCGCTTCGCCCGAGTTCCGCCCGCGCATGATCCCGCCATCGCCGTAGTCCTCAAGTGAAATTCACGCGTCGTTGGGTTTACCCGGGGGAGTATCATGGGGACGACGCTCAATCATCGCCGCTACGCCGAAGAATGTGTCGCGATGGCACAGCGGGCGGAAGATGATCAGGATAAGGCGCTGTGGCTGACGCTCGCCCAGTCCTGGGTGCGCTTGGCCGAGCACGTTGAACGCAGCACCGTGGAAACGGTGCTGGAAATGGACAACGATCGCTCGCCTTGAGACGATGCGCAGCGGCGATCGCTTACATCCGTTCGTGAAGTGTGGTGTTTGGAGCAGGCCTACTGGCCGTGGCTGGCGAGGACCTGCTGACAGGCGCGGCTGATCTTGAGCCGGTTCGCTTGCAGGCAGCCTAGAATACCCAGCGTGTCGTTGGGATTGACCTGCAGCTGGGTCTGACAAAACCTGGTCACATCCGGGTGACAGGCCGCGCGCTCGCGCTGATCTCCTTGGCCCATTTGTGAGGCAACCGGCGGCGGCTGCGGCGGCAATTGCTGGGCGGCCGCAACCCCCACCACAAATACGAAAGCGAGCGACAAAACCGATATCCGGATCATGGTCCCCCCGTTTTTCCCGGGGCATCCGGCCCCGTCGTACCCCCTTCCGGGCATCCGGCCCGTCGCTTATCGGTAAATACTTATCTCACATTTTGCCGGCACTGTCGCGCATAGCGGCCCTTTCCAACCGGTCGGACGCAAGCAAATGCTGCCCGCGTGATCCATCCGCAACACTAGCGCGTGATCCCGAAAAGTGGGAACCGGTTTTCGGACAAGATCATGCGCAAACAAAATGTTGGGGGACTAGGTAATTCAACTTAATCTGATCGCGCTGTAGCCGCTACGCTTGCGCGCCGACTGGGTGCGGGGATACATCTCGCGGGAGGTCACGGGAGTTTGGGCGGTTAGCTCAGTTGGTAGAGCGTCTGCTTTACACGCAGAATGTCGGCGGTTCGAGTCCGTCACCGCCCACCACGCTTCGCCCTAACGGGGCTACGCGTGGCGCAGCCGCGCGGAGACCGTTAGGGCAGAGCGTGTCCGGCGGAGCTTGAGCGAAGCGAAAGCGAAGACGGACCGGGGCGGCAAGGCGCCGCTGCCATGGCAAATCAATGCCGGCAAAGAAAACGCCCGCCGCCATCGCAACTCCTTGCGACGGCATGCGGGCGGTGAGCGACGCCAGACCCGCGTTTGCAGGTCTGCCGGGGGAGGTAATCAGATCGCTTCTTTGAGCTCCTTCGAGGCGCGGAACGCGACCTTCTTGCTCGCTTTGATCTGAATCGGTTCGCCGGTCGCGGGATTGCGGCCCATGCGCGCGGCGCGTTTCCTAACTTGCAAAATGCCGAGCCCGCCGATGCGGATGCGCTCGCCCTTTTTCAGGTGCTTGACGATATTTCCAACGAGGCCGCCGAGGATGGCTTCGGCCTGCTTCTTGGAGAGCTCGTTGTCCTCCGCAAGGCTCGCGGCGAGATGCTTCAATGTCACGGTCGTTGCGGTTGGTTTACCAGGCGTCGTCATTAGTCCCTCCTCAATAAAGCGGTGGCGTGAGAAAGCGCCGCTCACGGCGAAGCAGTTAAACGATTCGGCTGCGGCTGACCACGCTATTTTGCCGATTCCACCGATGTTTTCTGCATGCCGGGCGTGTCTGGTTCCCCTCTATGGCAAGGGTAAGGCGGTCTGAAAATGGCGGTTTAGGCCCCAAATCCTTGACTCGGCGGAGCGTGAGCCTTAATTGCCGACGGCGCCCGCGGGGGCGTAGCTCAGTTGGTTAGAGCGTCGGCCTGTCACGCCGAAGGTCGCGGGTTCGAGTCCCGTCGCTCCCGCCATCATACTGACAAGTAAATGTTTTTTGCCTGTATGTGCCGCTTTATCT
>Ga0193751_1002559_pt1 | contig 10983 bp, 9 predicted proteins | sample L1c2metaG_FD_143050 | JGI IMG/M metagenome (GOLD analysis project Ga0193751, IMG submission 143050) | Soil microbial communities from a riparian zone of the East river system, Colorado, United States - L1c2 | ecosystem: Environmental > Terrestrial > Soil > Riparian zone | place: USA: East River...
ACTTTCTGTGGCGCGCGCGAAAAAGCTGCCTGCTGTGGCCATTCGGGTTATATCAGACTCATTCAATCGCGATCTTCCTGTTCAGATCGATACCATGGTGGATGAAGAAGGCAGAGTGCGAATCAGCGGAGTCGTCCGTTACGTTGCGAGGCATCCGCTGATGCTTCCGGCGCTCGTACGCCTGGGCCGCGATAGCAGAACAGCAGCAGAAGTGCTGGCCCACTTTCTCGAGGCTTACATCAAAAAATTATCTTTTAAGACGCATGGCTGGCCTCCGCCCGAAATACAGGAAGTGGCCGCCTCATGAGCGGCACGGGAACCATGCTTCACGCGCCTGCGACGCTGGCACCGGTGCCCAAAACCATGCGCGCGGGCGTGTATCGCGAAAAGGGTCGCGTATACGTGGAAGAAGTGCCCGTTCCGGACGTCGGCTCCGGCGAAGTCCTGATCAAAGTCGCAGCCTGCGGCATTTGCGGCACCGACATCAAAAAAATTTTTCAAGCCTACGTGGATCCTCCGCAGATTCTAGGTCACGAGCTGGCTGGCACAATCGTCTCCGTTGGCCCCGGCGTCACCAAATGGAAACTAGGCGACCGTGTGATGAGTTTTCATCACGTGCCCTGCGCGAATTGTTTTTATTGCCAGCGCCGCCTTTTTTCTCAGTGTAAACAATACAAGTCCACAGGATTAACCGGCGGCTTCATTCCCAACGGCGGCGGCTTCGGCGAGTATGTCAAAGCCATGCCCTGGGTCGCCGACAGGGGCATCATCGCGCTTCCCGATGACGTCACCTTTGAAGAAGCCACCTTCATCGAGCCCATCAACACTATCTTCAAAGCGGTGCAAAAAGCTCGCGTGGCCAAAGGCGAAACCGTACTCGTGCTGGGTTGCGGCCCCATCGGCTTGCAATTACTCATGGTCTCCAAGCTCCAGGGCGCGCGAATCTTCACGAGCGATCCCATGGCCGTCAGACGCTCCAAGAGTCTGACTCTCGGAGCCATCGAGTCCTTTGACGCTAACAGTGATGGTAAGCTGGTACAGGAAATTAAGGACCGCACCGAAGACCGCGGTGCGGACGTAGTGCTGGTGGCCGTCGCGCATCCCGCGGTCGTCGCGGACGCCCTGGCAGCAGCCCGGCCCGGCGGTCGAGTCCTGCTCTTCGCGGCCAATGATCCAGTGACCAGAATCGAATTTCCAGCCGCCGAAGTAGGCATCGACGAAAAGGAAATTCTGGGCAGCTACAGCGCGGCGGCGGACATTCAGGACGCTGCGGCGGACTTGATATTAAAGAAACAGCTTCCCGTGATGAATATCGTGACGCATCGTTTTCCGTTAGCCAGAATCCAAGAAGGATTGGAACTGGCAGCGCGTCCCACAGTAGAATCGCTTAAGATACTGATCACCCACCAATGAGATCGACTACCACGAGAAAAGCGGAGATCGCTACAGCCGTGAAAACCGCTGCGCCTTGGTTGGCCGTCCCCACCAGGATGAACGCCGCCGTTCTTTACGGCAGCGAAGATCTTCGTGTCGAGCAGATCGAAGTGCCCGCGCTCGCGGCCGATGAAGTGCTCATTCGCGTGCTGCTCGCGCTGACGGACGGCACTGACCTCAAGGTTTGGAAGCGCGGTTATCACGCCAAGATGATTCAGACCCCCGCGGTCTTCGGCCATGAAGTGGTCGGCGAAATTGCCGCCGTCGGCAAGCGTGTAGATGCCCGCTGGCAAACCGGCATGCGCGTAGTGGCCGCCAACTCCGCTCCTTGCCTGCGTTGCTTTCATTGCCGCCGCGGACAAGAAAATCTTTGCGAGGACTTGCTCTTCAACAATGGCGCCTACGCCGAGTACATGCGCATTCCGGGTCGCATCGCCACGGAAAATATGTTGGAAGTGCCGCACTCCGTCGATGACGCCAGCGCCGCTCTAGCCGAGCCTTTGGCCTGCGTGCTGCGCGGCATTCACGAAATGGAATTGCGCACCGGTGACACCGCCGCCGTAATCGGTTGCGGACCCATCGGCTTGAAATTCGTGCGTATGCTTTCGCGGCGTGGAGTGCGTGTCATTGCGTTGGCGCGGCGCGCCCAGGCCCTGGAAGTCGCAAAACGTCTCGGTGCCGTAGCTACAATTAACGTCAACGGGACCCCCGACATCGTCGCCGCGGTAAAAGCATTGACCGAAGACCAGCGCGGTCCTGATGCTGTCGTGGAAGCTGCCGGTAACCCCGTTACCTGGAAGCAAGCCCTCACTATGGTCCGCCGCGGCGGCGTAGTAAATTTCTTCAGCGGCCTGCCCAGCGGCACTCAAGTGGAAATCGAGCCCGCCGCCATTCACTATTCTGAAATTAAATTGATTTCTCCCTTTCACCATACCCCGCGATTCTTTCGCGATGCGCTCGAAGCCATTCGGCGCGGCGACATCTCCGCCCACGATTTCGTGACCGAGGAAATCCGTCTGGCGGATTTGCCCCAAGCTTTCGAACGCATGCAGGCACGCAGCGGTCAGATCAAGCTGGCCGTTCGCCCATAATTTCGTCCGGCCATAATTATTTTTACCGCGCCGGAATTGCATCAACGCACGATTCATTCTGTTTCTGGTGTAATGTTTCGGCTTCTGCCGAATACCGAACTGCCGGAATTTTTTCGTAGACTTTTCCAGTCATCGTGAGGTTTATTCGCTGTATGCTGCGCCGTGGAGAACTACACATCGCCGATCGAGCACCCGCCTCCGGTTGCTCCGTTGAAGAAGCCCAGAAATACACCCGCTGGCTCGCCACCCACCACTACGAAAATTTCAATGTAGCTTCCTGGCTTCTCCCCGCCGAACTTCACCAACATTTTTACAATTTGTACGCCTATTGCCGCTGGGCCGACGATTTGGGCGATGAAATTCCGGAACCCGCCCGCGCTCTCCAGTTGCTGAATTGGTGGGAACACGAATTGAACGCCTGCTATGACGGCCGTCCTTCCCATCCCGTCTTCGTGGCGCTCCGCGAAACCATCGTCGCCAAGGACATTCCCGAACAGGAATTCGCCGATCTATTAAAAGCCTTCCGTCAGGACCAGACCCTCCTCCACTACTGCGAATATTCGGCCAATCCCGTAGGCCGCCTGGTCCTTTATCTTTGCGGATACCGCGATGAACAGCGCCAGTTGCTTTCCGACGCCACTTGCACCGCGCTGCAACTCGCCAATTTCTGGCAAGACGTTTCCCGTGACATGGAAAAAGGTCGCATTTACATTCCACTCGACGAGGCCGCCGCTTACAGCATCAGCGAAAAAGACATTCTTGAACGTAACTTCAACGACCGCTTTGTCGCGCTGATGAAATCCTTGATCGCCAGGACCCGTGCATTGTTCGCTGAAGGCGCCCCGCTCTCAAGAATGGTCGATGCCCGGTTAAAGGTCGACCTTGAGCTCTTCAGCAAGGGCGGAATCGCCGTCCTCGACGCCATCGAGGATATGGGCTACGACACCCTGCACCGCCGGCCCTCCATCAGTAAAACCAAGCAGGTGCGCTTGCTCGGCCGCGCATTGGTCACCCGAGCTGTTGCGACCCATCGCAAACCGGACGACCTGCAAAATTCCCTCGCGGTTAATTCGCTGGCGGAGTCCTACGAGGAATGCCAGCGCATCATCAAAGCCGCCCACAGCAATTTTTATTACGCATTTTTTCTCTTGCCTAAACCAAAGCGCGACGCACTCACGGCGCTGTATGCCTTCATGCGCCTTGTCGATGACGTAGCCGACGAAGGCGACAATGTCGCCGACAAGCAGCGCGGATTAGCCAAATGGCGCGCCGCTTTCGATCGCGCCCTCACCCAGCGTCCCGATGCGCCGCTAAACGACGAGCCCAACGGCGTCTCCGTTCTACCCGCGCTCGTCGACACCATGCAGCGCTACAGCATGCCCTCCCGCTACCTCCACGATTTAATCTCCGGCGCGGAAATGGATTTAACGGTCCACACCTATCCCACCTTCGAACGCCTCAAGGAATATTGTTATCGCGTAGCCGGAACAGTCGGTCTCACCTGCACCCACGTCTTTGGATTTCGCGATTCCCGCGCGCTGGACCTCGCGGAAAAACTCGGCCTGGCATTTCAACTCACCAACATTATTCGCGACGTTCACGAAGACTATAAATTGGGCCGCATATATATTCCCGAAGAAGATTTGGCGCGCTACGGCGTATCACCCGCTGCCTTCGGTTTGCGCGAGGCCACCCTCGGAGTTCGCGAGTTGTTACGCTTCGAAGCCGAGCGCGCCTGGCTACTGTATGAACAAGGCGCCGAGCTGTTGAGTCTGATCGACGAGGACAGCCGCGGCACTCTTTGGCTGCTCGCACATACTTACAGCGCGCTTCTCGCGCGTATCGAGTCCCAGGATTTTGCCGTGTTCGGTGAACGCGTGCGCCTTTCGCGCGCGGAAAAAATGGTGTTCATTGCCAAGGCGCGCTTCGGCCGCCTGACGGAAGAGAATATTATTGAAAAGCGCGATCGTGATCGGCGGCGGCTTGGCGGGACTGGCGTGCGGCGTCGCGTTAGCTGAAGCAGGCTGGCGCGTACGGCTGTTCGAACAGAAACCTTTTCTCGGCGGCCGCGCCACCTCTTATGTTTTGCCCAATGGCGAACACGTCGATAATTGCCAGCACGTAACCCTCGGTTGCTGCACTAACCTCGCCGATTTTTATCGCCGCGTCGGCTCCGCCGATAAAATTAAATTCTTCGACGAACTCGTCTTCCTCGATCCACAAGGACGTCGCGGCACCATGAAAGCTGGCCTGCTCCCGGCGCCATTCCACATGACCGGTTCGCTTCTGACCTTCGCTCCGCTCACCATGCGTGACAAATTATCCATCGCGCGCGCCATGCTCGATATCGTCGCCGCCAAAGGAAAAACCGCCGACCTCACCGAAGCCGGAGGAATCTCCATGCTCGAATGGCTGCACCGCAGGCGTCAGACCAAAGGCGCCATAGAAAGATTCTGGCGTGTCGTGCTCGTAAGCGCACTCGATGAAGAACTGGACCGCACCGATGCCCGCTACGGCGTCGATGTTTTCTGGAAGGCCTTCCTCATGAATAGCACCGGATACCGCATGGGCGTCCCCGTCGTCCCGCTGGCGGAATTATACGCAGGCTGCAAAGCTGCCATCGAATCGCGCGGCGGCGAAGTGAACTTGCGCTCCCCATTGAGAGCTTTGCATACCGAAGGCACTTCCATTAAGGCTGTGCAGTTTGACGCCGGCAGGGAGGAATCGGCCGACGCTTATGTTTTCGCGGTCGCCCACGACGCTCTCTTCGATTTAATGCCCGAAAGTATCCGCTGCGCCGAACCCTCCCTCGCAAATTTAAGCAAAATTAAAACCGCTCCCATCACCGGTGTTCATTTCTGGTTCGACCGCCCCGTCATGGACGAACCATTCGTCACCCTGCTCGACACCAATGCCCAATGGATTTTTAATAAAACCATGTTGTACGGAGAACAAAAGGGAACCGCCAACAATCAGGAACAATACTTGCAACTGGTAATCAGCGCTTCCTACGATCTGCTCAAAAAATCGCGCCAGGAAATTATCGACCTTTGCCTCCGCGAAGTTCGCCAGGCCTTGCCTCGCGCACAAGCAGCCCAACTCATGAAGTCCACCGTAATCAAAGAAGTCGCCGCAACATTCTCCCCGCAACCAGGAGTAGATCGCTGGCGTCCCCAACAGAAAACCAAAATCCCAAACCTCTTCTTCGCCGGCGATTGGACCGCCACAGGCTGGCCCGCCACCATGGAAGGCGCCGTCCGCAGCGGCTACCTAGCCGCCGAAGCCGTTCTCCACGCCTCCGCCACCCCGCGTGCCTCCGGCACTGCCCACCAATTCCTCCAGCCCGACCTACCCCCCACCGGCCTAATCTCCCTGCTAAAAACTTAACCCCCCGGAGGGTGCCCCATCCTCAGTTTTTTGGAGGGTGGGTCTTGTAACGTGGAAACACCAAGACCACAACCACAACGCTCGCTCTTCCGTGTCTTGTCGTTCGAGTAGGAAAAAATTCACCCATCAAAATACCCCAAACACCTCTCAAACCCAGTCAAACTCTGACAACTCCGATCCATCGCCACGTAAGCCGCATGATTCAATTCCTTAAACGTTTCATACGCGCTCCGCGACTCCCAAAAATCCAACGTCACAAATTTGTTAGTTTGTACCGGATCCCGCAACAACCTTGTCTCCAGAAAATTCGGATCCGTGCGAAAAAGCCGCGCCCATTCTCCCTCCGCCCCGTAGACCACTTGAAACCGCTGCTCACAACCCGACTTGACTTCGAACTCCCAGAGGGCTAAAAACATATAGGTCCCATCTTCTGCTCCCCGGTCCTAAGCACTCTGCATCGCAACCCTTGGGAACCATCGCGCAGGCCGGCCGAGTGTAGCAATCCGAGTGGATTCTAGCCAAGTTGTTGTGCGCAAAAAGCGCCAATAGCAGGTTTGCGTTAGCAGTAGTCCGTCGAAATTGATGGACGGAGGCGTTCGTGGATCGAAAGTACAGCCACCGCGGTTATCGCGACGCGGAAAAAGACGAAAAAAAATCTAAAGTTCATCATGACCGCAAACCGCCCTCCGGCGGCCCGCGCGGCGCGGACCAGTTCGGTCCTCGCACTCCAAGAATGGTCGGCACCGTCACTCGCGGTCGCTGCGCAAATTGCGGGGCAGTGCTGACCCCGGGCTTCGACCCCAATGGCAAATGCCCGAAATGCCAATTCGAACTTCACTCCTGCAAGCAGTGCCGCTTCTTCGATTCCGGCGTCCAGTTCGAATGCACGCAACCCATTCCCGAGCGCATCACCCCCAAGGACGCCAAAAACAATTGCACCTTCTACGAATTTCGCATGACCATTGAAAAAGATACTGCCCCTACTTCCTACTCCCAGCCTTCCACCGCCACAAGTCCGCCGCCATCACCGTCGCGTCCCACCGACGCACGCCAAGCTTTCGAAAACCTCTTCAAAAAAATGTAACGAACTCTCATAATCTTTCCTGCCTTAGAAGAGGTTGGTGCGAGTGCGGAACAAGGCTAGCGCCGAGCCGTTGAGAATCGGTCAGTATGCATCGAACGGTGTGTGGTGATCTGAATGTCTGAACTTACTCGCCTACTGAATTCTAGAAGTAGATACTCGAAAGAATGGAAGATCGTGGCTTGGACCTTAGGAATGACTCTCGCGGTCTTTATAATCACCGATGGCAAGACTGGGTCAGCACATCCTTTGCAGCACCTAATCATCGGTGCGGCTCTAGGCTTGGCGCTCGGCTATCTTTTCTCGCGAAATATGCGGGCTAAAAGCTCAGCGAAATAGTTCGATTATTTTTTGAGATCACCGAAGCCAACTCGTCAGCTTCTCAATAAACCAACTACTGCGCGTCCGGCGTGATCGCCGTCGCTAGCGGAAAAAGCGTCGGCTCGGCCGGCCGCGAAGCAGCAATGGCATCCAGTTGCGGAAAATGCTGCCGCAACGGCTCCGGCACGTTAACCTTGGTCTTCGTGAGAATGTTAATAAGCTGCAGCGCGTTCACCACGCCTTTCCCCTGGTAGTGATTATTGGTGATCACAAAAACAGTCCCAGCCTGCTTGCTCACTTTTTGAATCCGCGCAGCCCACGGCGCCAGCTCTTCGCTGGAATAAAGATAGTTGTACCGTTCGTGTCGGGCGACCTCCGGATCGTCCGAGAACCACGTATCGTAGCGCCTGCCATGCAACCGCACGTATCCCACCGGTGCCGTCGCCGCAGTGGACGGTTCTAACGACCGCCCAATGATCGGCTGATCGATGTTACAAAAGCCCGCGTTATGCTCCCGCAGCAATTCAAATGTGGCAGGAATATTCCACGAGGAATGCCGCACCTCCACCACCAATGGATAAGCAGAAAACCGCTTCAGCAACCCTGACAGATACTCAACCGTTTCGGCCTCACGGTGAAACGAAAAAGGGAATTGCAGCAGCACTGCTCCGAGTTTTTTAGCCTGGTGCAAAATGTCCAGCCCCGCGCGCGCCTCGCGCTCATCCGCCAAGCTGGCATCATGTTCATGCGTAAATTTCTTCCAGAGTTTGGCGGTGAATAAGAAACGCTGGTTCCCGCTCACCCGCTCAATCCATTGCGCGGCGTGATCGGCCCGCATCGGATGATAAAACGAAGTATTTATCTCAATCGTGTCGAAATATTCCGCCAGAAAAGTAGCCGGATGAAAATTTTTCGGACGCGGCTGCGGATAAACATATCCCGCCCAGTCTTTGTAAGCCCAGCCAGCCGGTCCGATGCGCAGCAGCGGCATACTGCTGGGACTTGTAGACGCAAGCGAGCTATCGCCACGCGATGCTTGCGAAAGTTTGGAAATACTTCGTGAGCGTGGACTCATCGTTATCCAAATCAAAACCAGCCTATTTCGAACTGAGCTTAGGTGTTCCCGCCGCGCACTGTCAACGCACGTCACAAATTAGCAAAACTCAATTGCGGCATGACGTTCCGACCTGCTAGTCTGCTGCGTGACGCCAAAAACCCCCACAGGTGCTTCCGATGAAATTATCCATCAGTTACAAGCACGTCGATGCGCACGACGCGATCGAGAAGGACGTCGACCGGCACGTCGTAAAATTAAATAAATTGCTCAAAGCCTATGCGCCGGACCTCGTGCAATTGCACGGTGTCTTCGCCGTGAATACCCACAAAGCACAACACTCTTGTACCTTGAATCTCTCTTTGCCTACCGGCTCGCTCCACGCCACCGGCACCGGCAAAAATGAACGCGGCAGTTGCAAAATGGCTTTCAGCGAACTGGAAGCCCAGGTAAAGAAACACCAGGCCCTCCTAAGAAAAGATTACCAATGGAAGCGCAAGCGTCCTCGCGAGCGCGAACTGGTGGCCTCCTAAGTCGGCATCTCTCTCATTCTACAGCGCATTCCTTCGAACTCGCCGCAAGCCGCTATTCCCCACGGAGTTGCCCTTCCATAACAGCCCGCGCGGCTGCTCTTCCTAATGAGTTCACCGTATGTGATAGCTGGCAAACAAGATTTACACTCCTCCTATAAAGCTAAGATGGCCGTCCCGGCGCACATCTTTCAAAATTTCACTGTGAAATCAACCACCCCATACGGCCGGAGAAAAATTATGAGCCAAATCCTTAAAGTGGCACCTGTTCTAACCCTGGCAGCACTCACCTTCGCATTCGCAGGATGCAACAAGTCGGCACCAGACAACACTGCCCAGACGCAGCCAGGGGCTGCGCCTGCTGATCAGACCCAGGATCCCGCCGCCTCTGCCAACTTGGCCCCCGTTGCCGCGCAGCCAGCAACCTACGATCAACAGGCTCCGAATTCCAATTATCAACAAGCTCCAAACTATTCAAATAACAATTCGCGCAACTCTCGGAGCAGAGATTCTCGCGACTCTCGCAGCCGCGATTCCCGCGACTACCCGGATTCCGGCAACTATAACGACGGCGGCAGCTACGATTCGGGCAACTACGATGACACCTACAACTACGACAACGTGGACGACACCTACGGTCAACCGGTCTTGTACGCCTCCGACCCGCCACCTCCACTCCCGGAATATTCTCAACCGGAAATTCCTGGCGACGGCTACATATGGACCCCCGGCTACTGGAGCTGGTCTTCAGACGGCTACTACTGGGTTCCCGGCGCATGGGCGCGTCCACCCGAAGCCGGTTATTTGTGGACGCCCGGATGGTGGGGATATAGCAGCCACCGCTATCGCTACCACAACGGCTACTGGGGCTCGCACATCGGCTACTACGGCGGTATTGATTATGGAAATGGCTACACCGGGGCTGGTTACCAGGGCGGATACTGGCGGGGTGATCGCTTCAATTATAACCGCGCTGTCAACAACGTCACTACCACCAACGTCCAGGTCTATAACCGCACCGTAACCAACACGGTCATCAACAACACCACCACCCGCGCTAGTTACAACGGACCCGGCGGCGTCACTCGCCAGCCTGCTCCCGCGGAGCTAGCCGCCACCCGCGAGCAGCGCGTTCCGCCGATGACCACCCAAGTTCAGCATCGCGAACAAGCCGCCCAGAATCGCCAGCAGTTCGCCGCCGTCAATCACGGCAAGCCAGCCGTCGTGGCAACGGCCCAGCCTATCCCGCAGGGCAAACCCATCGCTGCGGTAATTCCTCCGCGTCCCGCTCCGCCCAACGCCGCGCAGCAGCCTAACGCAGCTCAGCAAAATGTTCAGCCCAATCGCAATCAACCGCCCGCTAATCAGCCCGCGGTCAAGCCCGGGACGCCGCCACCACCTGCGCGCCAGCAACAAGTTCAGCCGCAAGCGCGCCCGCAGCAAGCGCCTCCGCCAGCTCAGAACAAGCCAGCTCCTGCTCCGCCGCCGCAGCGTCAGCAACAGGTCCACCCGCAGGCGCGCCCGCAGCAAGCGCCTCCGCCGGCTCAGAACAAGCCAGCTCCGGCCCCGCCACCGCAGCGTCAGCAACAGGTTCAGCCGCAAGCGCGTCCACAGCAAGCGCCTGCACCGGCCCCGCCGCCACAGCGTCAACAACAGGTTCAGCCGCAAGCGCGCCCGCAGCAAGCGCCTCCGCCGGCCCAGAACAAACCGGCTCCGCCGCCTCCGCGTCAGGAAGCCAAACCTGCACCGAAACCGCAGGCCGCGCCCGCGCAGCGTCCGGCTCCGCCGCCAGAACAGCAAAAGAAAAATCCGCCGCCAGGAGAGAAAAAGAAAGAACCGCCAAACGATAAGCCGTAGGCTTCAATTTTTAGTGGATTGAGATTTAAATTTAGAAAGCAAACAAAAACCCCAGACGCTATTTCGCGTATGGGGTTTTTGTTTCTGATCAAGCTCGCTCACGCATCCTCAAGATGCGACCAGTTACCTAGTCGACGACCTACCTAAGCCTTCAGCAACGCTATTCGATCATCAACCTTTACACGCCCTTCAACAGATGCCCCATCTTCGATCTCTTCGTCTTCAAAG
>Ga0193751_1002560_pt1 | contig 10981 bp, 9 predicted proteins | sample L1c2metaG_FD_143050 | JGI IMG/M metagenome (GOLD analysis project Ga0193751, IMG submission 143050) | Soil microbial communities from a riparian zone of the East river system, Colorado, United States - L1c2 | ecosystem: Environmental > Terrestrial > Soil > Riparian zone | place: USA: East River...
CGCCTTCCTGCCGCGTGGGTTGAAACCAAGTAGCAAAACTGTGCGGATTTACCCGCCGTTCCATGTGGTGCAGTATTTTTTCCCAGGAAGTCATGTTCATCCAGGCTCGGATCAAAAGCTAAACCGCCAGAAATTTCCACAGAGTGTGAAAAAAGTGTGGAAAAAGGACCGATCGATTGTGGGCGGCGCTCCAGTCCGGGCTATAGGCTCGATTTCGTGCTTACGTCAGGACAGCCAATGCATTCTGGCTTCGCTTCAGGCGGCGTCCGGGGCGTGAACGCCTACCCGGGTCCAATTCGTCGGACGTGATTTTCACCGAAGCCGCGGTCGGCAGCAAGCAAAAATTCGAAGAATCGGGGGCAGGGTCCGCACAACTCATTCACAGGATTTCCACAGGCCCGGCCCGGCGGGAATAGCGCGCAAAATTGCGTTAAATGGCCGCAAAAACGCATCAATCCGCAAAAGCGAGCGCTTCTCGGCCAGCCGGCTGGGCCAATGCAGGGAGTCGAATCCGCTGGCCTGCGCGGGGCGAACAAGTAGATCCCATACTTCCCTGACTTGTGCGCACGCGGTCCCATGGTTGGTACCGACCCCGTCCGACGGCCTGCGACCCTGATTCCAACGAGGGTGTGGTTACTCGATTAGATAGCGGCGGCGCTCGATGGAGAATGCGCGACCGGTGGCCGGGTCCGCCTCGATCAGAACCGCATTCATCTGCACGTTACCGGTGGCTACCTCGAAGCGCGCCGGCATACCGTCGAGAAAGCGCTTGATGACCGCGCCTTTCTCCATGCCGATCACCGAATCGTGCGGGCCGGTCATGCCGACGTCGGTGATGTGCGCGGTGCCGCCCGGCAAGACGCGTTCGTTGGCGGTGGCTACATGGGTATGCGTGCCGATTACCGCGGTGGCGCGGCCGTCGAGATACCAGCCCATGGCTTGCTTTTCGCTGGTGGCCTCGGCGTGGATGTCGACGACGATTATTTTGACCTCCGCTGGGAGCTTGGCCAGCTCGCGATCGGCTGCGCGAAACGGGTCGTCATTTGCTGCCATGAAGACGCGGCCTTGCAGGCACAGGACCGCGTAGGGCACGCCGTTGCGCGCGCAGCCCTGATACACGCCGCTTCCGGGAGTTCCTTCGGGAAAATTGGCGGGCCGGAGCAGGCGCGGTTCCTGGGGGAAAAAACCGAGGATTTCCTTGCGGTCCCAGATGTGATTGCCGCCGGAGAGCACCTCGATGCCGGTCGCCAGGAGCTCTTCCGCGATTCTCGGAGTGATGCCGAAGCCGGCGGCGGCGTTTTCGCCATTGGCGATTACCAGGTCCAGCCGCTCCTGGGCGATGAGGTCGGCTACGCGGTCCACGGCGATGCGCCGTCCCGGCGCGCCGACGATATCCCCGATAAAAAGAATGCGCACGCGAGCTCCCCGCAAAAAACAACCGATAAAAAAATGGAGTGGTCCACTTCGCCGTGTGGAGCTAGATCCTGAACCTCTGTGACAAGGCGGAAACCCTGCGCCGGCCTTTAGGCTTTCCAGGCGCCAGGAGATGTCCTGGCGGCGGGACGTGCGCACAGGCCGTCTGACACGGGCTTCCTAGAGATTCAGCATTGGTTCAAAAGATCTTCGCACCAAACACGGGCGTTGCAGGCTACTCCAACTCCATTCTAGCCGGAGGCGGAGGCGGGTCCAACCGAATTCGCGGGTTGGGTTTCGGCGGTTGCGGTAGAGGAATGCGCGCCCTTGAAGAAAATGCGTGGGTGAACTGGACGCGAAGGAACTGAATGCGGAAACGGGGGGCCGCGTCAGCCCGCTATCGCCGCGGGGTCAGACGCCGCACGGTCAGACGGTTTGCTGCAGGGCGCGCTCGACGAGTTTCAGGCAGCGCTTGGCGCGCTCGCGAAGTTGCTCGCTGGTCTGCTCGAGGCTGCCTTCGCGCTCGGCGTGCAATTCGTCGGCGATGGCCAGGGCGGCGAGCACGGCTACTTTTACCGTGTCCACGGTTCCGGTGGCGCGCGCGATGTCGCGCATGGTGGCGTCGACGTGCTGGGCCAGTTCCTCGACGTAGGCCGGGTCGAGGTCGCCGGCGACATGATAGGTTTGATCGTAGATTTCAACTTTGGTGCTCACGGAAACTCCCCGCGCAAATTAGCCGATGCGCTAAGCGTCCAAAGAGTGCGATGTCGGGCTCGGCCGCCCAAGCCAATGTGATTTGTCACGCTGCTCCGTTATTGTGCTCCGTTATTGTGCTCCTGGCCCTTTGCCGGGACAAGTCGCTTGAAGCGCCGTTAGAAACTTTCCCGCTTGTGAAGTGAAAGCCTCGGGTCTCCGTCACAATGCGACGGAAGACCCGAGCTACAACGGAGCCGGACGCGCCTCGGGGTCCGTCACGATCCGCGGAGGACTGCAGGCTGCAGATGCAACGGGAAACCTAACAGCGACATCACCCGCCGGGGCTCAGGAAGTGCGTAATGATGCGCCTAGCTGCTCGGCTAGCTTGGCGAGGATGCGCGCGGAGAAATCGTTTACCTGGGCTTCGGTGAGCGTGGCGCGCGGGCTTTGAAATGTGACGCGCACCAGGAGTGAGAATTTTCCGGGAGGCATCTGCTTGCCGCGATAGAGATCGACGGCCTCGATGGCGGCGATTTCGGGAATGCCGGCGGATTGAATCGCTTCGCGCACTGCTGCGAAGGTAGTGCCGTCGCTCAGGACTACGGCGAAATCGCGTTCGACTGCGGGGAAGCGCGAAATCGGCTGGTATTTCCGTTTCTCGCGTGCGTATTTGTAATCGCTGTAGAATCGATCTAAGTCGAACTCGGCTAGAAAAACGTCCTGGCGGAGTTTGAAGTGCTCGGCAACGCGCGGCGCGAGTTTTCCAGCTTCGCCCACAACGTTCGTTCCAACCGTGACGATAACCCAACCACCACCGGGCAAATCCCTCCGGCGGTTACCCGCGTTTGGTAACGAAATGCGGCCGGCCTGTGCGGCATGTTGCCAGGATGCGCGCTCGATCTCGCGCCAGGTGAAACCGCCGGCGAGTTGGCCGATCTGGTCGAGATCGCCCTTGAGGTCGGCGAATTCGTACTCGCGCGCGGACTCGGCGACGCCTTTCTCGTGCGCCAGCCCCGTGGCGCCGATGGTGACGATACGCTTTTCACGCGGCGCTCCATCGGAGATGGAATACGCGCGGCCAATTTCGAACAGGCGCACGTCGCGCTGACCGCGATTAATGTTCCAGGCGAGCGTGTGCGCCATGCTGACCAGGCCCGCGGAGCGCAGCAGCGAGGCGTCCGCGGCCAAGGGATTCGTAATAACCGCCGGATCTATTACGTTTGCAGGGCGGAACAGCGCGTCTTCCTCCGCATTCACCAGCGGAATGGTGACGATTTCGTGGTAGCCCAATCCGATGAGGCGCTCGCGCAGGCGGTCTTCGGCCTCGGCATGGGGCAAGCGCGCCGCGGGCTGCCGCGATCCGTGCAGGCGCGCCGGAAATTTGTCGAGGCCGAAATGGCGCGCCACCTCTTCGATCAAGTCCACCTCGCGCGTCACGTCCTGCCGCCAGGACGGTTGCGTGCAGGCCCAAACCGCGCTCGAGTGGCGTGCGAGCTCCGGCGTCGCCTGGATATTTGCTGTGACAGCCACCGTTAATTCGTGTGCAGTGAGTTCGAGGCGCAGCGGCAGGAATCCGAGGGCATTCAGAATGGCTTCGATTTCGCTGTCGGGCACGTCCGCGCCCATCACGCGGAGAAACCCGGCCCGCGAAAGCGCGAGGTGCAGCGGTTCACGGTGGCCGGGGTACAGGTCCATCGCGCCAGGGAGGATTTCGCCGCCCGCGAGATCCACCAGCAGCGCCGCGCAGCGGCGCGAAGCGACGTCGGCCATTTCCGGATCGGCGCCGCGCTCGAAGCGCACCGAGGCTTCGGTGCGCAGATTCAAATGCTTGGAGGCGCGGCGAATCGAAATGGGATCGAACCAGGCGGACTCGATCAGAACGTCGTGCGTTGCCGAACTGATTTCGCTTTCGGCGCCGCCCATCACGCCGGCAATGGCCACGGCGTGCGCGGCATCGGCGATCACGCATATCTCCGGAGAAAGCACGCGCTCGAGGCCGTCGAGCGTGCGGATTTTTTCTCCGGCGCGCGCGCGGCGCACGACGATTCTCTTTTCGGCGAGGCGCGCCAGATCGAAGGCGTGCAGCGGCTGGCCCAGCTCGAGCATGACATAATTGGTGGCGTCGACAACGTTGTTGATCGACGCTTGCCCGAGGGCTTCGAGCCGTTGCCGCAGCCACGGCGGCGACGGCTGAACTTTTACGCCATGCACGATTCGCGCCGTGTAGCGGCCGCATAGATCGGGGGTGTTGATCTCGACGCGGGTGCGAACCTCGCTGGGCGCGCCGACCGCCGCGGGCGGCTCCGGCGCAAGCTTGATGGGGCGCAGCAGGCGCCGTTCGAGCGCCGCGACTTCGCGTGCGAAGCCGTAATGGCCCAGGCAATCAGGGCGATTGATGGTCGACTCGGCGTCGAGCATCGGACCCGCCGGCGTATCCGCCAGCGCCTCGATGGCGATGCCGGCGGCGGAGAGGCGGTCGCGCAGCTCCTCCGGCGCGAGCGTCAGGTCGACAAATTCGGCGAGCCACTGGTATAGGACTTTCATTTACCTGACGGCGTCTTTGTTGCACGCAGCCGAGTAACTATGGCATTGCCGAATCTCACAGCAGCATTTCTCCGAGCACCATTTCCTTCGTTTGATCCGGAGCGTGGCAGGTACCGAATTCTGATTGGGATGTACGCAACCTTTTTCATTGAATCCGCCATCATCTTGCCGAACTGTATGGCACATTCGCCCCGAATTCTTCGCGTGGGATACTTCTGTGAACGATATACGCGTGAGAAGCCTTGAATGAAAATAAAACCCATCGGGTAGCCACCCTTTAGGGCGTGCCGCCATACCTTAAGAACATTCGATACAGGATCTTCCCGCTTCAATTCGGCCTCAATCAGCACAGGGCGCGTTCGTCGGGGGCCCGCACAAACCAACTCTCCGGCAACGTCGACGCATTCTCTCGTTTCTTTAGATACACGGCTCTGAGTCGTCCACTCATACGCTCTCAGTCTTTTTTTGAGTTGATTGCGTAAATCATGGTCGAATTTAGAAGGAAGACTCATCGATTTCACCTCATCAGGAACGGAGCCGCATGTGTCAGGAAAACTGGCGCAGGAAGCGCACATCGTTTTGGAAGAAAAGTTGCACGTCGTCAATTCCGTATTTTAATTGTGAGAGGCGGTCAACGCCGAGTCCGAAGGCGTAGCCCGAAACGCGCGCGGGGTCGTAATTCACGAAACCGTACACCGCCGGATCGACCATACCCGCGCCAAACAGCTCGATCCAGCCGGAATTTTTGCACAAGCGGCAGCCGCTGCCGCCGCACGCGAAACAGCTCGCATCCACTTCGACCGAAGGCTCGGTGAAGGGAAAATAGCTGGGGCGCAGGCGCGTTTTGATGGCGGGACCCAGAAATTCGCGCACGAAGTGTTCTACCGTGCCCTTGAATTCGCAAAAGGTGACGTCGGTGTCCACCGCGAGTCCTTCGATTTGGTGGAACGCGTAGGAGTGCGTCGCGTCGGGATTATCACGGCGATAAACTTTTCCGGGGACGATGATGCGGACCGGCGGCTGCTGGCTTTCCATCGTGTGGACTTGCACGGGGGAAGTGTGGGTGCGCAGCAAACGCGGCTCGGCGCCGCGCGGCATTTCGAGATAAAACGTGTCCATGGTGTCGCGCGCGGGATGATGCTCGGGGATATTCAGCGCCTCGAAATTATAATAGGGCGTCTCGATCTCCGGGCCTTCCACCACGCGAAATCCCAGGGAGAGAAAAATGCGCTCGATCTCGGCGAAGGTTTGGCGCAGCAGGTGCGCCGATCCGAGCGGGCGCTGCACGCCGGGCAGCGAGAGGTCGATGCGGTCGCGCGCGAGCGCCTGCGACTCGGCCGCCGCCGCGAGTTCACTTTGACGCTGTTCTATAGCGGTCTCAATATGAGTCCGAAGAGCATTCAACTCGCGGCCCACAATCGGCCGAAGCTCAACAGTGGATTGCTTGAGCCAGCTCTCAGTTAAATTCATTATGACGCCCGAGCGACGGCCTAACCAACCTACTTTGGTCACACCAATATCGATTTGGTCAGCGCATTCCCCGAGTTCAAGATCGAATTTACTTCTGAGCTTTTGGAACTGAGCAGCGACGGCGTCAGGAGTCGTCGCTCCCAGTTGTCGTAGCGTTCGCGTAACGGCTAGGCCTAGCTCGATAAAATCCAGCAGACTCTGATGCTCGCGGGATAGGATCGGCTTAAATTCATCAGGAGCTTTATCAATCCAGTTAGCACGGATGGCTAAATCGCTAGCAATCCAAGAATCGCGAATCTGTTCCCACTTTCCAGTTTCGGAAGCATGCGCAAGTTCGCTTTGGAAATTTGCACGTAATTGAGCGAACAAAAGGCCTATTCCGCTAACGTCTCTAATACCAAGCGCCGAGAATTGAAGTGCAGTCTGGTCTGTAGAGGGCACGGATCCTCCGCCTCAGTGCAGTTGAAACCTGCAGGCCATCGTTGGTCGCTTTAGGCGGGCTTGGCGTGCCGCTTCTTCGACGCTGCCGCGGTCTTGGCCTGGCCGGCGACCTGGGCGAATCCCGCCGCATCTTTTACCGCGAGCTCGGCGAGCATTTTGCGGTCGATGTCGAGACCGAGAGACTTGAGGCCATGCATTAATTCGCTGTAGGAAAGCCCGCTCAAGCGGGCGGCGGCGCCGATGCGCTGGATCCACAAGCGGCGATACTGGCGCTTGCGGTTGCGGCGGTCGCGATAGGCGTAGCGGTCGGCGCGATTGGCGGCCTCCTGCATGGACTGGTAGAGCTTGCTCTTGGTGAGGAAAAATCCCTTGGTGCGGCGCGCGTATTTTTTGCGGCGCGCACGGCGCTTGGTGCCGCGTTTGACTCGAGCCATGAGGCGTCTGCTCCTGCGTGGAGAGCGCGCGAGAAAAACCGTTGGTGCCACGGCGGGCGAGCGCGGCGCGAACGTCGTCCAGCGGGGGCGCGAAACTTCATGCACAAAACTTCGTGCACAAATTTTACGCGCCAACTTCGGGCACCAACTTCAGGCACCCGGCGGCACAACGAATCGTGCAAAATGCGCGGCCAGACGGCAAACGGCTGCTCTCGAGCGTCTCCACGGCGTGTTGAGGTTCGCTCCGCGGCGCTTTAGTGCGCGCGTCGGGAACGGGGTGGCTTCACTACGGCGAATATTTCATCGCTGTTGCGAAACCGGTCGGCCGGCAGGCCCGCCGTGCGGGTACCGCGCTGCCTGGCGCGACAACGAAAACGGAATTTAGCCGTACGGCAACATCCGGCGAACGTGTTCCACGTCGGTCGGATGAACTTCCACAGACTTTTTTAGACGCCGCATGCGCTTGGGCGCCTTGGTGCCCATCAAGTGGCGCTTGCCGGAATGCGGGCGGAACACCTTGCCACTGGCGTTAATTTTAAAACGCTTGGCGGCGCCGCGATGCGTCTTCAATTTCAGTTTTACTTTGGTGCTTTTGTGATTCCCCACGACTGGTGTCCTTTATCTTCTATCTTCGCGGGCTCCAAGTAGAGCTCACACGCGTTATTGCGCGGGGTCGAAGGAGAGCCCGCGTCCGTTTCGGCTGCCGTTTCTGATCAGGCCTGGCCCACGCCAACCGTGGCAGTGGGGCGGCCCACCGGAGCGCCCTTTTTCGGGGCCAGCAGGGCCATCAGGATATTGGCTTCCATGCGAGGCCCGAGTTCGACCAGCGCGTGCTCGGCGATATCCTTGAGCAGGCGATCCATCTTGGCGCGGCCCACTTCCTGATGAGCCATTTCGCGGCCGCGATGGAAAATCATGGCCTTGACTTTGTGGCCCTCGCCAAGAAACCGAATGATCTGGTTCTTGCGAACCTGATAGTCGTGCTCGGCGGTTGCGGGCCGGAACTTTACTTCCTTGAGCTGCGTGCCTTTCTGGTGCTTGCGCTGTTCGTGCGCTTTTTTGTTCAGCTGATAAAGAAATTTGCCGTAGTCGGTGATTTTGCAAACCGGCGGATCGGCGGTCGGTGAAATCTCGACCAGATCGAGGCCGCGTTCGCGGGCAACGCGGATGGCCTCGAAAGGCTGCATGACTCCTAGCTGGCCGCCATCATCATCCACAACCCGGACTTCGCGCGCGCGGATGCGATCATTCACGCGCGTTCGTTCAGTGGCACGAAAACTTCGTTCAGCGATAAACCCACCTCCGGAGCGCCACCCTGGGGCAACGCCCGCTCACCCCGGTCCCGACGGCGGGCGCCGTGGGACGCAGGGTGACGACTATAGCATGACTTGCGCACGCGGTGGAACTGGCACGCGGGGGCTGCGGGCCAGCCTGATGTTTGGTCACTGCGCGGCCCTCCGTGCTTGGAGCGCGGCTTCATTTTGGGAAAATTGGGCGTATACCCCCAGGCATTTGTATATGTTTCAAAACACGTTGCTTGTGAAAATGGGCGTTTGTAATTGCATGAAAGTACAAATAGTTGCAGAGCGCGAATTTGCGCGTTTGAGCTCTCTGCTTGCTCGGAGATGTGTCGTCTTAGAGAGGTGAAAAAGAGCGCAGGCAGGAGTCCGCACTGAAGGAAATCACGCACCTTTACATCTGAAAGCTCCTCAATCTGCCCGAGAACGGAATTAATGGCACCCCGCAACCACCAAGGAGTGTTAAAGAAGCGTGGGTCGTTTTTCGAAGACGCTGCACCCTTGTATATGGCGCGCCGACCTGACGAATACCGCTCTGCGAATTTGCGCGAGGACGCTAGTTGACCTTCGTCTAGCGGTGTCGATTTGACCTTGCTCACAAAGACGGATATTCGATTGATGTCTACGCCGATGACCTTCCGATCCAACGCAAGTCCTTCAACGAGCGTTGTGCCCCCGCCGAGGAACGGGTCCAAAATCGTATCGCCAAGTTTAGTGAACTCCTCGATAACCGCTCGAACGAAAGTCGGCGAGAAGCGTGCTGGATACCGATAGTAATTATGCGTAAGCCCGGAGACAACACTCCGATCATTGAGTGCCGACAGAATCCTCTGAAAACTGCGTTCACGCGGAGAGCTTTGGCGCATTTGTGACCTTTACCTCCGAGTTTTTGCAGCAGAACCTGTGCTCCGGGTGCCAACGTGCTTGACTCCGGCAATTTCCTTGTTCGCGCTTTTTACAAACCATTCCCTCAGGGTCATCCCTTTACCCCTGACCGCGGCGTATAGTTTCGTCTTCAGGCCGCTCGGAAGTTCGATCACAATTCGGTTGCTCGACCCTACTGCCATTGGCTTTTTCTTTCTCGCTAAGATACATCAATCATCACATGATGTGACATCATATAACGTGATGTAACATCACATTATGTGACCAACCGTGTCAACCTGCTTTAATGCGTGGGTTTCCTAGCAAAAACATGTCTGGATCAATGGTGGGTCGTTTGGGACGATGGTTCCTAGGACGGGGGTTTAGGAGCTGTGCGGTCGGCGACTTCGGTGCGGAGGTCGGCTATGAATGTGTCAAAGATTATTGAGGGCGGAGATCATCGCAGTTTCGCATACTCAGCTTGCGCTTGTTTCAGGATGGGAACGTCGGGGTCGGCTTCTTTCCAGAGCGAGAGGAAATGCTCGTACGCACTTTTTGCCTTGGGCTGGTCTCCTGATAACGCGAACACTCTGCCAAGTTGCAAGTGCGCCAGTGCGCCGGTGGGATCCGCGGCCACGATACCGCGATGATCGAGAATCTTCTGAAACTCGGCCGCCGCTTCGGCATATTGGTGTGCGGCAACCAATGCCTCGCCGCGCACATAGGCCGAGTGCAAACCGCCAAGATAAAAATGATTGAAGTTGAGACCGTTCGCCGCCAGCTCATATTGCAGAGCGATCTGCAGCCGCGCGACGCTCTCCGCGGGTTTCCCGCTCCGTAGCGCCGATAACGCGCGAAGAACCGGTACATAATCAAACTTGGCGATCGTATCTTCCGGGAATCGCTTTTCGAGATCGCCGCCGAGCGCATCTGACCGGGAGGATTCTCCCGACAGTGCCAGTGCCAGGCCGGCCATGTATTCAACATCGCGGCCTTTTGAAAGTTCGAGCGCCGCCATGGCGCTCCTTTTTCCTTCGGCGGCATTCCCATAAATGGCTTCCCAAACCGCACGTGCGGCCCGATAGCTCGCGGCCTTTTCACGTTCCCCCTCTTGGAGCGCCAGGTCCACGGCCCGGCTCGATGACCGGCGGGCGTCCTGTAACCGGCCGGTGCGAGCGAAAGCGAGAGCCTCTTCGTGGGCCACCCAATGTTCGGCTCCATGCTGGCCCTTGACCTGAGATACCAGCTGCGCCATCTGATCCTGGTCGCCCTTTAATGCCGCGATGTTGTATCGCAGCACGATAAAATAAGGCTCCTCCACCTTGCGTTCGGCAGCTCGCTTGAGAGTCCTCTCGGCCTCGGGGAAGCGGTCGAGGAACAAATAGCTGGACGCCAGATTATGGTAACTATAGATAGTATTCGGGTCGGTCGCCTGGTATTCAAGGGAAGTCTCGATCGCCCTTGCAAATCTGCCTGTCCCGTGTGTGGAAAGGCCCCCTAACACACTCAGGGCCACCCAATCGCGGGGATAGGTCTGATGCCACAACTCGAGGGTCTGATAGGCATCTTCCAGATTTCCCGTCACCTCCCGTTGGTAGGTGAAGTCGATCAAGAACTTCTCCTGGTCGCTGACGCGATCCCGCAGTTCCCAGGCTTTCCTGGTGTTTTCGGCCGACAGAACCGACTCTCCAATATCACTGTAGTCGAGCCCCAGATTCGCGTAGGCCATCGCGAAGTTCGGATCGATTTCAATGGCGTGCCGGAAAAACGGAATGCCCGCCTCGGAGTCTAGCTTCATTGCGGTGGTGTAAGCCTTGAGGG
>Ga0193751_1002562_pt1 | contig 10977 bp, 8 predicted proteins | sample L1c2metaG_FD_143050 | JGI IMG/M metagenome (GOLD analysis project Ga0193751, IMG submission 143050) | Soil microbial communities from a riparian zone of the East river system, Colorado, United States - L1c2 | ecosystem: Environmental > Terrestrial > Soil > Riparian zone | place: USA: East River...
CGTATTCCGTGCAATACCCGCAATCGAGATTGCACCGGTCGGTCACGTAAAGGCTGCACTGCAAGGGTTTGCGGTCGACCAGGCGCTTGACCGATTCCGCGATATTATACCCGGAGAACTCGCGGCCGATCTTGTCTAGAAGCTTCATGGAGAAGGGTAAGGGGCTCCCAGCCTAGCGGCGGTTGGCTGCCAGAGCAACGAATGTCGACGACGGCGCGGCCTCGTCTTACAGGCAGGGAGGTTTCTCCGAAACGGCCCAATTGTCTAAGAGGGGAAGCTGACAGCTTCCCCTACAGAAAGAATGGGCGCACGTTTTGTGGTAGCGATATCTGAGGAGCGGACGGCGCAGCGCCCCGTCCCCACCCCTCGGCCGGGTTCCCGCGAGCATCGTTATCCCCACTCGCAGATCTGATCAATCTGGCGCAATTCTTCGTCGGCAAAATTCAGATTCTGCAGGGCCTTCACATTCTCCTCGATCTGCGCCACCGCGGAAGCGCCAATCAGCGCGCTCGTCACTTCCGGCCGGCGCAGGATCCAGGCGAGCGCCATTTGCGGCAGAGTCTGGCCGCGGGCTTTCGCCACCTCGTTCAACCTCGCAATCTTCGAGCGCAAAGCGGGGTCCACGGCGGCCCGTTGTTCAGCCGTCCACATCCTGGCGGCGCGCGATTCCTGCGGAACGCCTGCCAGATATTTTTCGCTGAGCAAACCCTGGGCGAGCGGCGAAAAGGTGACCAATCCCGTGCCCAGATTGCGAATCGCCGGAAGCAAATCGGCTTCGATCCGCCGATTCAAAAGACTGTAACTCGATTGCTCAATGATGATGGGCCCGAGCCGAAGCTGCTTCGCCACTTTCATCGCTTCCTCGAGCTGCGGTCCGGAATAATTGCTCACGCCCGCGTAAACGGCCTTGCCTTGCCTAACGATATCATCGAGCGCGCCGAGCGTCTCTTCGAGCGGCGTCTCCTCGTCGAAACGGTGGGCGTAGAAAATATCCACGTAATCGAGCCCGAGTCGCTGCAACGATTGATCGATGCTGGCGAGGAGCGATTTGCGCGAGCAGCCATGACCGGACGGTCCCGGCCACATGAGAAAACCGGCCTTGGTCGACACGATTAATTCATCCCGCGGCATTTCCCCCAGGATGCGGCCCACGATCAATTCCGCGCGGCCCGGCGGGCGCCCATAGTTATTCGCCAGGTCGAAATGGGTAATCCCGAGATTGAACGCCCCGAAAATGCAATCCCGCGCGATCTCGGGGCCGCGGTAGCCCCCGAACGTTTCCCAGGCCCCTAACGAGATGGCTGGCAGCTTCAGTCCCGACGACCCGCAGCGGCGATATGGCATCCGCCCGTAGCGGTCTGGATCAGGTGAAAATTCCATGGCTCAGATAACGCTGTCGCAGAACTGCCGCCGATTCGCCCTAACACAGAGTCTCCTTGAAGCCGATGGCAGGTGGAACGCGATCTCCGAGCGCGTTGTTATTAATGCCCCAAATTCTTTCGGGGCCACTTTTACCATCGTGCTCGGAGAGCCCGATCCACCTTGAAACCGCATTGCTGCCCCCCGTTCTAAGCCGAGACGACCGGGCGGGCCGGCGCGGAACGTTTTGAGCCGAGCGCATGCCGCACGAAGTTATTGCCGATCTCCCACATGGGCCCTGGAAATTTGCGGCACTCGGAGAGCACGTCGTCCAGCGCATGCACGAATTTCTCGACCTCGGGCTCGCCAATGATGAGAGGCGGAAGGATCTTGATCACGTCCATGGCATGGCCGGCCACCTGGGTCAGAATGCGATGCTTGCTTAACATTTGGGTCACGACCATCTGCGCAAACAAAACCCTGTCGACCTTGTGCAGGAGTTTCCACGCCATCTTGAGTTTGAATTCAGTCGGTTCCTGAAACTCGATCCCGATCATCAACCCTTTCCCGCGCACTTCCTTGATGAACGAATGTTTGCTGCGGAGCGCCTCCACTTTCTGGCGCAGCAGCGCTCCCATTTTTTCCGAGTTCGCCACCAGATTCTCGGAATCGATCACCTCGAGCGCGGCCAATCCGCAGGCCATGGCGAGATTGTTGCGCCCAAAAGTGGTGGAATGCACCACACACCGATCCATCCGGCTGAACGTCTTCTGATAAATCTCGCGGCGCGCCACGATCGCCCCACACGGCACGTAACCGCCACTGAGCGTTTTAGCCAGAGTGATAATGTCCGGCTCCAGGTTCCAATGTTGAAATCCAAACATCTTTCCGGTCCGCCCCAGGCCGGTCTGCACTTCGTCCGAAATGAGCAGCGTTCCGTGCTTCCGGCAGAGTTCCTGTGCCCTCACAAAAAAGTCCCCTTGCGGAGTCTTGCAGCCCTTTCCCTGGACTGTCTCGATGACAAACGCGGCCACGTCACGTTTGGCCAGTTCGCGTTCGAGGGTCGGAATATCGTCCAACGCAATGCGCGTGTCCCATTCATCCATCAAGGGACCGAATCCTTCCGTAAAACTGTCGCAACCCATCAACGAGAGGGATCCGAGGCTCAGGCCGTGGAACGCGCTTTCCAGCGACAGAGCGCGCTTCCGGCCAGTGGCGGCCCGCGCAAATTTCAAGGCGCCCTCCATCGCTTCCGTGCCTGAGTTGCAAAAGAAAACGGCATCCAGATGCGGTGGCGTTCTTTTCGTGACCGCTTCGGCCAGGAGACCGCTCAGGATCGAACAATCCATCTGCACCATGTTGGGCAAATCCAGATCGAGCACGTCACGGATGGCCTGCTTCACGACCGGATGATTGCGGCCGATATTAAACACGCTGTAGCCGCTCAAGAAATCGAGGTAGGCCGCGTTATCCATGTCGTAGAGGTAGGCGCCTTCCGCGCGGGCGTAGACCTTGTCGAATCCGATCACGCGTTGCGCGGCCACGAGCGTCCGGTTGAGATGCCGCTCGTGCAGCTCATAATTCTCGCCCAGGCGGGCGGCGATGATTTCCTTCAGGTCGAAACCCACGGGCCAATCGTCTCCGATTTGCGCCCAAAATGCAAATGGCAGGGACGGCGCCCTGCGCCGTCCGGTCGGCAGACTTATTCCGTCGCAGCCGCTCCGCTCTGCAGGTAGGGACGTTTCTCCGAAACGTCCCATTTATTTGCTGAGCGAACGCCGCAGCCTGGTGTCCCCACCCCATAAACAGGAAGCCGCAGACCTTGCGGTCTGCGGCTTCGCACCCAGAATACGACCCTTTGGGTCGCGTCCTAAATTCTAGTCGTCGTCTACCACAACGCGGTTCACGACCTGCGTCTGGCCGACACCATCATAATAGACGTGCACACGTGCGCCCGGACGGATCAGGTTTTCTTTGATCTCGTGGCCGGCCCTGTTCACGTAACGCACGGTCTTGCCGAGCGCGTAACTCACTGGCTCGGTCACGCCGGTGCGACGCACCACGATGGTCCTGCCCGGCTCGAACGGCGACACCGTCCCATCAGTATAGGTGGTCGTGGTAGTCGTCTCTTTGGTTCGCTCCACTGGCACAGGGGCCGTCGTGGTTGTTTCAGTCGTCCGGGTTACCGGCGCGGTGGCAGTTTGTTCAGTTACCGTTGTGCTTGTTTGCGCGAATGCCAACGGCGCTGTCAGCGCGCAGGCAAGTGCGATCATTGTGTTTTTCATATTATTTTTCTCCATTTGTCTAAAAAAGGGGGCGATTGAGTTTCGTATCTGACCCCCATCGCGGAGGTATCCCCGCCGGGAATCCCCCGTTACATCCTTTTGACTCACCTGCTCGCGCCAGTATTCGAACTAATTCGGTATTTCCTCGATTGAGCCCTTGTCCGGATTCGCTACCGTGCCGTCTCGATGCCCAGCAAAACCGTCGACCCTCTCGTCACCCCAGAAGTCGTGGCGGCGCACGGTTTGACCCCCGAAGAGTTTGAACGTATCCGGAAAATCCTGGGAAGGGACCCGAACTTCACTGAACTGGGAATCTTTTCCGTCATGTGGAGCGAGCATTGCTCGTACAAAAATTCACGCAAAGAACTCAAAAAATTTCCGACCACCGGCCCCGATATCCTGGTCAAAGCCGGAGAGGAAAATGCCGGCGTGGTCGATATCGGAGACGGCTGGGCCATCGCTTTTAAAATCGAGAGCCATAATCATCCCAGCGCGATCGAGCCCTTCCAAGGCGCAGCGACCGGCGTGGGCGGCATCATCCGTGATATCTTCACGATGGGCGCCCGCCCTGAGTTTTGTCTCAACTCCTTACGCTTCGGTCCGATCACGCGGATTGCGGAGAGAACAGACATGCCCGCGGAAGAACAATCCGAAATCCGAAATTCGAAATCCGAAATTGCAAAGAACCGTCGCATTTTTACCGGCGTTGTCTCGGGTATCGCGCATTATGGCAACTGCATCGGCATTCCCACCATCGGCGGCGAAATTTATTTCGACGAAAGTTTCGAAGGCAATCCGCTGGTCAACGTCTTTTGCCTCGGTGTGCTGCGGCACGACCAACTCGCTCGCGGAGCCGCTCGCGGCGTCGGCAATCCCGTGTTCTATGTCGGCGCCGAGACCGGCCGCGATGGCCTGGCCGGCGCTGCTTTCGCCTCGCGCGAACTGACCGACCAATCGCGCGAAGATCGGCCCGCCGTCCAGGTGGGCGATCCATTCAAGGAGAAGCTCCTGCTCGAAGCCTGCCTCGAGTTGCTCTCGCGCGACGCCGTTGCCGGCATTCAAGACATGGGCGCCGCCGGGTTGACCTGCTCCACCTGCGAAACGGCCAGCCGCGGCGGCACCGGCATCGAAATCGACCTCGCTAAAGTGCCCAAGCGTGAACCGGGCATGACCCCTTACGAAATTCTACTGAGCGAATCGCAGGAGCGCATGTTGATCATCGCCAAGCACGGTTGCGAAAATGTCGTGCGCGAGATTTTCGAAAAATGGGACGTCCCGTGCGCGGAGATTGGGCGCGTGACGGACGATGGCATGATGCGGGTGCGCAACAACGGCAGCCTCGCTGCCGAGATCCCGGCCAAGCCCCTGGCCGATGAGGCGCCGCTCTATTCTCGCGAGGCGAAAGCCCCTTCTTCTGTCGCGGCGGTGTATGAGCGCCGAATCCAGCATCTCCCCCAACTTGACCTCCATGAATCTTTGCGGCAATTGCTGCGCGATCCGACAATCGCATCAAAGAACTGGGTCTATCGCCAATATGATCACACCGTTCGCACGGGCACGCGGGTCAAACCGGGCTCCGACGCCGCTGTCTTCCATATTAAATACGCGAACAAAATTCTGGCGGCGACGACCGACTGCAATTCCCTCTATTGCGCGCTCAACCCGCGCGAAGGAGCTAAAATTGCCGTCGCGGAAGCGGCCCGAAACCTCACCTGTTCGGGCGCGCGTCTGCTGGCCGTGACAGACAACCTCAATTTCGGCAATCCGTACAAACCGGAGAACTTCTGGCAACTGCGCGAGGCCGTGGAAGGGATGACCCAAGCCTGCCGCGCTTTTGGCACCCCGGTCGTGGGCGGAAATGTCTCTCTATATAATGAGAGTCCGGCTGGAGTGGTCGATCCCACCCCGACCGTCGGGATGGTGGGATTGATCGACGACGAGCGTCATATCACGACGCAATGGTTCAACAAATCCGGTGATGCCATCATTCTGGTGGCTCCCATGGAGGAAACGGAACCCGCCCATCTCGGCGGTTCCCGCTTTCTGAAAGTCTGCCGAGGACTCAAACAAGGACCGGTCCCTCGTCTCGTGCTTGAGCAGGAAATCTCCGTGCAAAATGCCGTGCGCGATCTGATTCGGGCCGGAATCGTGAAGAGCGCCCATGATTGTAGCGAAGGCGGCCTGGCTGTAGCCCTGGCCGAATGTTGTTTTAATCCCAATGGTTCGTTAGGCGCCGATGTGATCTGTGGCGCTTCGCAGAGCGAAGCGGCTCCAACACTTTTTGGCGAAGCGCAGTCGCGCATTATCATTTCAGTCGCGCCCGAGGTGGCCGAAGAGGCTGCCAAAAAACTGCGCTCCGCCGGCGTCAGCGCATCGCTGATCGGAAACGTCGGAGAAGATGCGCTTAGCGTCCGCGTTAACGACGAGACCTTCCGCTGGCCAGTGAGCGATTTGCATGACGATTGGTGGAACGCAATCGCGCGTGCCATCGAAAGCGATTCATCAAGCGATCCCATTCCGAGTTTGTGACGCAATCTTCGGAACCAACGGTAGGGCGAGACTCTGTCGAGCCTGGACCGCGATGGGATGGCTCGACAGAGTCTCGCTGCACCAAAAGAGGCCGACCTTTAACCTCCCCTTGCAAAGATACGCGTCTGCAGTCGCTTAATCCCATCCCTAATCTGCTTAATTGAACCGTGACCAAACTGGTGGATTATTCAACGTGATCTCTCCAGCACACAGCGATGAACGCGAGCCGTCCGAGGCCGAGTCGTTCCCGCAGCATGAGTGCGGACTATTTGGTGTTTTCGGTCATCCCAACGCCGCTGTTCTCACGTATTACGGGCTCTTTGCGCTCCAGCATCGCGGACAGGAAAGCGCCGGCATCGTGACGAGCAACGGCGCCGGCACCAGCTTCAACATGCACAAGGACATGGGCCTGGTCTCCCAGGTCTTCGGCCAGGAGGAATTGGCAAACCTGAAAGGAACACGCGCGCTTGGTCACACGCGCTACTCCACCACCGGCACGAGCACGGTCAAAAATGCGCAACCCTTCGTGGTCGATTGCGTGCGCGGCCAGATGGCCATCGCTCACAACGGCAACCTCATCAATGCCGACATCCTGCGCGACGAGCTGGAAAGCAAAGGCTCGATCTTTCAAACCACCGCCGATAGCGAAATTATTCTACACTTGCTGGCCCAGCCTTCGGGGAATGGCGGCAACGTCCTGAGCGCGCTGCGGCGGATTCAGGGCGCTTTTTCACTGCTCATCATGAGCGAGCGCGAATTGATCGCGGTGCGCGATCCGTTTGGCTGGCGTCCCCTCGCCCTCGGGAAACTCGATGGGGCTTACATTCTCGCTTCCGAAACGTGCGCCTTTGACCTCATTCACGCCGAGTTCATCCGCGAAATCGAACCGGGCGAAGTGTTGATCATCGACGAAAATGGATTGCGCTCGGAACATCCGTTCGCAGACGAGCAGCCGGCCTTCTGCATGTTCGAGTACGTCTACTTTTCGCGCCCGGACAGCATCATCGGTGGTGTGAACGTGGCCAAGGTCCGGACGGAAATGGGACGCGAGCTCGCTCGCAAGTATCCGGTCGAAGCAGACATCGTTGTGCCCGTGCCCGACTCCGGTAACTACGCCGCCCTCGGATTTGCCGAAGAATTAAACATTCCTTACGCGCACGCCTTCGTCCGCAATCACTACATCGGACGAACGTTTTTGCAGCCCAGCCAGCTTATTCGTGATTTCGACGTGCGCGTAAAACTCAATCTGATCAAGGAAATGGTGGCCGGCAAAAGAGTCGTGGTGGTGGACGATTCCATTGTGCGCGGGACAACCGCGCGGGCCCGGGTCGTTAACCTGCGCGAGGCTGGCGCCCGCGAAGTCCACATGCGGGTGAGCTGTCCACCGCACCGTTTTGCCTGCCATTACGGCATCGATTTCCCGGATCCGGACAAACTCATTGCCAATCAGATGGCGATGCCTGACATCTGCAAATATTTGGGGGTCGACAGTCTGGGCTATCTCGACGTCGAAGGAATGGTGCGCGCGACGGGTCGCCCCGTGAATGAGTTCTGCCTCGCCTGCTTTACCGGCAACTATCCGCTCCCGGTCGATCCGGCCCTCGACAAATTCATCATGGAAAGGCGCGACCAAAGGGCCCGCGCCCTGGCCGACGAGGAGCCGCATCCAACGCTCTTCGCGGATCTCAAGTGATTGGGTAAGGTAGGGGCGATTGACCCAATCGCCTCGGGCGGTTCGGTGAACCGCCTTTACCAAAAATCTAAAATGACAAGAAAAGCTTACGCCGCGGCTGGCGTCGACGTCGATTTAGGTAACAAACTCAAGGGCAACATCCATTCGCTCGTTAGGCAAACACATGGGCGGCAGGTGCTGGGCAGGATCGGCGGTTTCGGCGGACTTTTCCGCGCCCGGTTCGGCGATATGCGCGATCCGGTTCTGGTCGCGAGCGTCGATGGCGTGGGGACCAAACTGAAAGTTGCCTTTGCCGCCGATAAGCATGACACCGTAGGCGCAGACCTGGTCAATCATTGCGTCAATGACATCGCGGTGGTCGGCGCGCGTCCTCTCTTCTTCCTGGATTACATTGGTTGCGAGAAACTTTCACCGCGCGTTTTCAAACAGCTGTTGAGCGGATTCGCGCGAGCCTGTCGTGCAGCCAATTGCGCACTCATCGGCGGTGAGACCGCCCAGTTGCCTGGCATGTATCGAAAAGGGGAATACGATCTCGCCGGTTCCATCGTGGGCGTAGTCGATCGCGCGCGAATCATCGATGGAGACAGAATCAAGCCGGGCGACGTCGTCCTCGGCCTGGCCTCAAACGGTTTGCACACCAACGGCTACTCGCTTGCCCGCAAAATCTTGTTCGAAAAAATGCGGCTCAAGCCGTCATCGCGGTTGCCGGGGGCGCGCGGCACGGTCGCGGCGGAGCTCCTCCGTGTGCATCGGAATTATCAACCCGCGCTGGCCCGCGTGGCTCCGGGAACTCTCAAAGGCCTGGCTCATATCACTGGCGGAGGCCTCATCGACAATCTGCCCCGTATCCTGCCCGGGAATCGCGACGCCGTCATCGACACCGGAGCCTGGCATGTTCCGCAAATTTTCGAATTGCTGCAGGAGAAGGGCAACGTCGACGTCCGCGAGATGTATCAGGTCTTTAACATGGGCATCGGCATGGTCGCAATCGTGGCCGAGCGAGATGCAAAGAAAACCGCTTCGCAATTGAAAGCGCGCCCCATCGGTCGCATCGAACGCGGTTCCGGTAAAACCCGCCTTGTCATTAGGTAGGGACGTCGCGCTGCTTAAACGCCCCTTCCAACACAGGTAGGGATGGCTCTCCGAGCCGTCCCTCGAATAAATCTTTTGTTTGAGACGCTGTTAGCTTCCCGCCACATAAGTCGGACGTCTCGGAGAGACGTCCCTACCTGAAAGATTTTTGACGTTGCTCAGCCCCTTTCGCTTGCCATCATCTGTCTCACCCATGGAAAAGCGACGCCTTGGCAAAACCGACATGGAAGTGTCCGTGCTCGGTTTCGGCGGCGCCGAAATTGGGTTCGAGAACGCTTCGCTCGAAACGGTCGAAGGCCTCTTGAAAAACGCACTCGACGCGGGTCTGAATGTCATCGACACGGCCGAATGTTATCGCGGGAGCGAGGAATTAATCGGACAAACCGTCGCCGATCGGCGCAAGGATTTTTATCTGTTCACAAAATGCGGTCACCCGAACGGGGCCGAGAGCAGCGCGAACTGGTCGAGTGATTCCATCCTGCAAAGTATTGAGCGCAGTCTGCAGCGACTGAAAACCGATCATCTGGACCTCGTGCAATTGCACAGCTGCTCGGAGTCCGAGCTGCGCCAGGGCGAGGCCATCGCCGCCTTGCAAACCGCGCGTGAGCGCGGCCATACGCGTTATATTGGCTACAGCGGGGACCACCGGGCCGCTCATTACGCGGTCGAATGCGGAGCCTTCGACACGCTCCAGACGTCCATTAATATTGCCGACCAGGAGGCGATCGATCTGACCCTGCCCCGCGCGCGCGAGCAGCAGATAGGTCTTATCGCAAAACGTCCCATTGCCAACGCTGCGTGGAAGACCGGGCACAAACCGATCGAACCGTATCAGCACGAATATTGGCAGCGACTGAACAAACTGAATTACGAATTTCTGCATCATGTCGATCAAAGCGCAAACCTGGAGGCCACCGTCTCCGTCGCCCTTCGCTTTACCCTCAGCGTGCCGGGAGTTCACACTGCCATCGTCGGGACCAAGAACCCCGAGCGCTGGGAAAAAAATGCGGCCTTGTTAAACGCAGGCCCGCTGCCCGAGAACGAATTCCGCGCCATTCGTGATCGCTGGGAGGAGGTGGCGCCGCGAATCTGGGTGGGTCAAACATGAATTTTGCCCCTTAATTACACGCGATCAATGCGACGAAGTGAATTGGATTAATACGTAGTCATCGTTCCCTTCTGTAAAATCTGTTTATGAAACAAAGAAAATTAGGTCGTGGTGGGCCTGTCGTTTCCGCCATCGGGCTCGGTTGCATGGGGATGTCCGATTTTTATGGCGGTCGCGACGATGAAGAGTCGCTCGCCACCATTGATCGCGCGCTCGAGATCGGGATCAGCTTCTTCGACACGGCCGACGTTTACGGTCCCCATACTAACGAAGAGCTGCTTGGACGTGCTCTGCAGGGGCATCGCGAACAGGTCGTGATCGCGACAAAATTTGGCAGTTTCGCGGAATCAACGGAACGCCGGACTACGTTCGCCAGTCATGCGAAGGGAGTCTGCGCCGCCTGAAAGTCGATTGCATCGATCTTTACTATCAGCACCGCGTCGATCCCGACACGCCCATAGAAGAAACGGTTGGGGCCATGGCCGAACTTGTGCGCGAGGGCAAAGTGCGATTTCTGGGTTTATCGGAAGCCGGTGCCGATAACATCCGGCGCGCCCACGCGGTTCACCCAATCACGGCCTTGCAATCCGAGTACTCGCTTTGGACGCGCGATCCGGAAGCGGAGATGTTGCCGCTTTGCCGCGAGCTCGGCATCGGATTTGTGCCATACAGTCCGCTCGGCCGCGGATTCTTGACCGGCAAAATTCAGAAACCGGAAGACCTGGCGGAAAACGACTACCGCCTGAGCACGCCTCGTTTTCAGGGGGAAAACTTTCAGCGCAATCTCGAACTTGTGAAGCGCGTGGAAGAAATCGCGCGCGCGCGCCGCTGCACCCCTGCCCAACTGGCCCTCGCCTGGGTCCTGGCGCAGGGAGAGAATATCGTTCCGATTCCCGGAACGAAGCGTCGCA